>Ga0136643_10019885_pt1 | contig 10152 bp, 5 predicted proteins | sample TergutLab28metaG_FD_96883 | JGI IMG/M metagenome (GOLD analysis project Ga0136643, IMG submission 96883) | Labiotermes labralis P1 segment gut microbial communities from Petit-Saut dam, French Guiana - Lab288 P1 (version 3) (version 3) | ecosystem: Host-associated > Arthropoda: Insects >... | reverse complement strand
TGCGCTGACCACGTGACACCCCTCTATCCGCAAAAGTTGGCACTAACTTCGCCGACCGGCGGCGGCCGCTCTGTCGGTATAGTTCGCGTGCGGACTAAGGCCACGGAGTTTGTTAGTTTGTTTTAAGTATATCCTCACATTATTAAACTTCTTCGAATGCAGAATTGGCTTGTAAGTTGGAACAGCCGGACCCTTGCGTAAAAACAGGAGATGAATTTCGCAGAAGATAACTTGTGTCTGGGCTGCAGCCCGGAAACTACACCAGCCTAACCGCACCTAACCTCCAGCCTACAGCAAACCAAGAACGAAACGACAGATGGGGTTATCAACGTTATAGTCGCGAGCTCCTGATGATGGGTACAGTAATGCCCGAAACATGTTGAGCCTATAAGAAGTACAATAAGATAATAAGTGGCATCTAGTTGGTTTTTATTCTTCAGTTATCACAATGATGCACGGTCCAACAAACATCAAATTCGCAGAAGATGTTTGATTTACACACATGCTTCTTGTTTAGAATATTAAAATCGGTCCTCTACATCAGTTCGTAATGCTAATATTGAAGGCTGAGGCTCCTGCCTTCCCTCCACAATAATTACCCGTAATTATAGCTCTTCCCATTACAACAAAGGCTATCATAATTTCTATTTAAGGACTGGAAATTAGCTACTAAAGCACTTCGCGTGTGAATCATTCATTAATCCGCAGTTTTGCTGTGAATGGAACTTAATATGCGACACAGAAATTTCAAGTTAATACTAATCTGACGGTGTAATAGTAGCGGCCTGCGACTGAAAAATATGAATTATGAACCTCAAATCTTAATACATTATACTATTCATAGGACGGCCCTCATCTGTGCAAGCTTTTAAAAAATAAGGAGAAATTTTCATCCGAGAAATCTCAACTTATATTAAAAGTAATTTACATTGAGATTAGTCTACGGAAATGTGGGTGGGTCTCGAAAAAGTCATTGGTTGAAAGGAAATGAATGAGAAGCAAGTTTAAAAAGTAGATACCGCACAAGGAAGGAGAAGTTTCTTTCTTCTTGTTCCCAGGAATTCCAGCTGTCATTGTAGATAAAGGTTGTTATCAATCTTCCTTAACAGAATTCTTTGTCTGCTCCTGAGATTCAACTAAAATGTTGCCGCACATAGGAAGTGGCATGTCCAATTCCACAAACTGTAATCATTTATTTAATACCCTACCTAGTTACAGTTCCTGTCTCACTTCAAACACCACACGCGCTGCCATAGGAACAAGAAGGTTTAACCAGAGAAAAAAAATCTGTCTTCTGGCGTGTCCAACACGCCCCAGTTTCCAGATTTTGTAACTGACCGTGAACACAAGGATAAAAATTTAAAAAAAAACATGCAACGTATTATATTGACTTATTTTAAACCTTGCAGCTTTTCTTATGAGGGGAACTTGAAATCCCTGTCTCAGTAAATATTGACCATAAATTTTATACTACAAACGTTACTAAGTATCTTCCACAAACTGTTGTTAAAAACACAAACCGAAATGGGTATATAACAATAAATTCTTGAAATTTGAAACTGCATTCATTTCCTACACTCAAAATATTCAGATTCTTATAAGTTAAGTTCCAGAATTACGACTGCTTCATCACAACTTTTGGAATTTTTTCAACTGTTTACAAAGTTGGGAAAAGTGCCTGTCCGTCCGTCTGAAGGAAAGGTAGTACATATAAGTTCAGTTGTGGCGCCTTAACTATAAACACGTCTCATCCGCAGTATGGGGTACAGTGATTTCCAGCTTTTCGGACCCGTTAAGAAGCGCCTGGCCTTGCAAGAGATTTGTTACAGACGCCGACGTGAAGCAAGCTGTCATCTTCTGGCTACAGACACTTGACAGCATTTTCTTCTGAGTAATGAGACACAAATCTTGGTTACACGGTAGGAAATGTCTATGGTGACAACACTGAGTGAAAATATATAGTCACTCCCGCGTTAAAAGCAGCATCGCATTTTAACATATTTGAACGATATCTTTTTAGCACTATTTTACTCTAAAAGACTTGTGCCTTTTTATCATGTAAGTACTATGTTTTTGTGTCTTTTCACATAAGCTATCCTATTAATATGTACGGCGTTTTGATATCATATGTAAGCCTTTGTTACATCCAATTATACTACGCTGAACTCCTTGAAAACTGACTGTAGGGCCGAAACATGTTACACGTAAATTTCTTACAGCGTATGTGGTTGTTTATGTAATGTCATAAACACGTTCGCAGTGTCATAATTCAAATTTGTGTGTGTGTGTGTGTGTGTGTGTGTGTGTGTGTGTGTGTGTGTGACACATCATAAACTTTGCTGATTATATCCATTGATCTCTTCCGTCTCAATTCAATCTTTAAACGCTCTGCCTTTCAGTTGGTTTCCTGTATTATATTTTACTTGTGAATCATAAAAATTGTTTATGACAACACCCCGTTTCGTCTTTTCAACAAATGCTCATCATTTGTTTCTGCAGTCTGAAATTGTATCTTTAACAAAACTAATACACAGTTATGCCAACAACGACATTACTCTTGCTGTAACTGCAGCTGTTGATCAGACAGATCTGATTTCATTAAGTCAATTCGTATACCTTATGCAAGCAGCCCACAAGCAATACCGTTTGTAAGTATTATCGGCTAAGACTATAACAAACACAGCAGTGTATTGCAACAAAAATGATCAGGGTCCTTAGTGTTTCCACTCAAACCTTTTCTTTTCTAAGGACGGGAGCCTCAGCTTCATAGTGCAGTGTAGCTTTCATTGTTACCCGCAACATAAATGTAGCATGTGGTAGCGCATGGAGACAGAAAACTAACTAGTTTCAAGGGACGGAAAATATCGCGTCGAGGGAAATCTAAATGTGAAACCCCCTCCAACCACCAACACCATTCCATCCAGGTGGTAAGAACCTTATTGCAGGTAGCTGTATCAAGACAGATACATAGTTAGATTTTGGCATTGAAAATGGGACGTATTTTTTTTAAATACGTATGTTTGTGACTTCAAAATTTTAAATGTTTCAATACAAAATTACCAATTTTCGTCAAAGTATTGTTGCAGACAGGAAGTAAGTTTTAAGCCATTTTAAGATAAAGGAAACCAATTAATGCTAGAATTTAAAAAGAAGCGTAAAATGGCTTCAAGGAAGGTATTAAACTTTTCAGAGAAAATTAACAATTATGGAACCCTCCGTCATGTTACTGAAGTCAGTAAACACCAGATCTTAAAATAATGTGAACAATACTTGTTGCCTTTCCCAGCTGCTTTAATCCTCACTTCTCACAGAATAATAAACTTTCAATCCATTTGTATAAATAAGTACCCAGAATCCACATTGGGCAACTGAAAAGAAAAGTCACTTTAAGCTATCACGGTACCGTATTTTCCAGTGAACACATTCTGTAGAATCTTATGTTTATTGGACCGTGCATCATCTTGATAGTTGAATAGAGAGAGACCAACTTGATGTCACTTGCTTTATTATTTCATTATTTAATGCTCAACATGTGGTGGTGTTACGTTGTGGTTGTGTGGTATCCGTATGCAGGCTGAAGCCTCCATACGGATACCACACAACCACAACGTAACACCAACACACATCGCACCAGAACAATACAGCCCATGCATTAACTCATCAAAGAAGTCGCAAGCTCCTGAGGGTGGATGTATTAACATCCGAAACATGCTGTGCAGTAAATAATGAAATAATAAAGCAAGTGACATCAAGTTGGTCTCTCTTTATTCAACATTCTGTAGCTTTCGAGATATATTTTTTAAATAAAAGAATTCCGTCATATCCATTACGTCCTCAGGGCTACGGATATAATATATCGGTCTATACGGAAACAGTTTTTCGCCAGTCTTCTTATTAATGCACCTTGGATGTCATTTTATTTCACTTGCTCAACATTTTAATGCGATCTTATTTTCTCCTTCCCATTACCAGAACACAGCATTAGTCTTCACATTGCACATCATTTATTACCCTTTCAGTAAATGTCCTGGCAGTTGAGGTAACTCTCAGTTTCTTTGATAAAACACATTGCCTCTCTTTTGAAACACTTAGCCCACAAAACGATGCCCTTAAGACTTCTAGCTTCTATGATATTACACCGTGCTTTACAGCAGATATGTACCAAGATTTACGAGGAATTTTCTACCTCTATCTTAATATTCATTGCCTTGACAGCCAAAGATTTCAAGCAAAAACGGCTTTATGTCTATTACATCTCTTTCAGTACCATTCTATCCTAGCCATGATATTTGAGCCATTCCCATATTTACTAATTTAAACATGTACATACTGAGATATATTTAAACAAGACAAGCATTGTACGTATAAACTAACATAGAGGCACGTTCTTGCGATTATTGTTGCAGTGGAAAAGCAATAAACGTTACAAATTCTGAGCGTGTATTTGCAAACCTAGCTATCCAGCATGCAGTGGGCATGCACCTTATTTTATTGTCATCTGTGGCCTGTCCGGCTGTACAATACTTTTCCACATTATCCCATAAAAGTAAAGATTTTCGAGAAAAAAAAGTTACTGGACATAAAATTGTGTTTTGATTTTCGCCACACATTTATCTGAAAATTTTCTCATTCCAAGAAGAACTTAGCGAGATATGTCCACATATTTATATTGGCCATCGTGTAACGTACCCAATATTCTTGTCAGATTTCAATTAATCTTCAATTTTCTAGACAGATTTTCTAAAAATAATCACATATCAAATTTTATGAAAATCCGTCCAGTGGAAGCCGAGTTCTATGCGGAAGGACGGACAGACATGACGAAGCTAATAGTCGTTTTTCACAATATTGCGGAAGCGCCTAAAAGCGTGCAATGTTGTTGCCAAATACATCCCTGGTAATTTGTAGTTCGTGTGGAAAAAACTAAAAAATAATTTTTACATAAGTCAAGATATTCCTCTTTCAGTGTCTCCGGCAAAGACAATAGTCACATAAGGACGAATATTTAAAAAAAAACGCTGGTGTGTAGCACGGTAGTGATTAAGTACATTTTGAGTTGTTTCATAAAAAAAAGGTGGCGACAAAGTGATGACAACATAATGACGACTTTAACAGTGAGTCTTTCTGTTCGGTTTCAAATTTATTTCATGTGTAACATCTACGCATGCCCGTCAGGTATCAAAAGAGGCCCGAATTATTCTTTGTCATATAATCACTATTCTCTTGCGCGGTTTTCTAAACGTTCGTCTTAAGAGTCAGAAAATGAAAGTTAATTGGAAATATGAAAGTTAATATAAACAAGATTCCTATATTTTGCAGTGCAATATTTCATTCAAATATGACCTGTAGGCTAAACAGAATTTTGGCTCTTTTCAGGAACGTCTACAGCCAATACTTCGTAGTATCAAGTGTGGTTTAATGAGTTCAGAGGAGGTGAACTTATATATTTCTCTTTCGTAGAAGCAGCCTTAAAACAACTGCTGCAGAAAGCCATTAGATATCGAACGCTGCTGAACAGAAAATAATTCTGACAAAATAAACATATGTTACTGCGTGACACACAATATCCTGAAAAGCTTTTCATTCTAATTACAGGGATATAAATTGCCCACTTTTATAAAGAGCCCCGATTTTTGGAGTGCCAACATCGTTCTGACTCTTCGTCCATTAATTCCAGTTTAGAGTTCACAAATGTCCAGAGCAGATGTTATAATCAGGATATCGCCCAACTACAAAGCCAATCCCCTCCCTAGAGCAAAAGCACATTAGCCCTACAACCCCTTTCCAGAGCCCAGTCGTGATAATTTCATTGATATTGCACTATCACGTTGCAGCGGTGCACAAATATGTGGTTTTCCAGACTAACCAACACGCAGTCCTATCAATCACGCACAGTCTGATTCAACTGACGTGGATGGCATGCAGCACCACAAGGTTTTCTAATTGGTGCAACAGTGAGCAGTGAACATGCGAGGTACTCTGCGTAAACCATATAGTAAAAATTTAGTGCCAATCGAGTGATCCGCCACAGTTAAATACCAGTTTTGCGAAACAGGAACAACAAACCCCATAAGCTATCCGTTACATAATAAAACAATGGTGGCAAAAAGTACATGATCGGGTTTGTATTCTCCACTTCAACATATCTATGGTGAGGTTTCTTGTCACATTTCGCAATTTGATAATTGTTTGAAAGTTTATAGTTCTCGCAAACACAGTTTACTTTTTCTCTCACAAAATACAATCAATTCGGAAGCTTCCTTTTATTGTTATACACCAAAAACCCACCAAAATAAAATCAAACTAAATAATATAACTACCTGATGCCGAACACATTCAAACGCTTCCAAGGTATAACCGCGGCTGCTGGCACAAAATTTAACCGACACTAAAATGATTGCTAAATACAAGAATACTTGATCAACCAGTAATAACTAATGAGAACTACAAATAACCCTTCCCAAACCCATCTACAGCTTAGCAAAACTCACGCACACACTTACATATAGAACAAACCAATATGTATGATCAACGTTTAATAATAATTTCAATTAAATTAAAAAGAGCCTGTAAGATCCAGAAATGTGAACTTAATTCAAACTTCTTTAATAAATATTAATACCTAACTCTAAGAACCCGAATCTGTAAACAACCAATTACATTTGACTTCAAACACATTTTTCTGTCTTATTTATCCTTCGTTTCGCCATAGGACATTTAAACCTTGATGCTTTCAGTAAAATGAATTCAATCTGAGCTGTATAAACCAAACGGACTAGAGCAGCGGCAAGAAATCTTCATCGTCACTGGCAATCATTCTCCTATAATTACAGCCATCAACAGATTCCTCTAAATTAATTTTCAATAATAAGGCAGTACATCTTGAATCACATAAAAATAGAGTGCTTTGAAGTAACTTATGCTAACAGTATTCCCACTTCCCTCCGACAATCCACAAATATCCAGTTTCTCTTTATTTAAAATAAACCTGTGAAACTGATAAGATATCACTCTACAATTCAAAAGAAAATTTTAACAAGTCTGTTGCCGGTTTCTGTATAATAATTCCCCACTTTCGCTTCAAGATCACGTCTTATCTTGTCACAAAACATTAAGACCTTGCCTATTTACAGCACTTCTGTTACGTATAGGGGTTTAAACTTCGGTCATCAGATATACTAAAAACACCAAAGTTTTCATTTTGAGACTGATATTCTCATGGCAATATCTATGAGAACTACGTGATTTCCTCATATCCTTTCAGGCAATTTCCGACAATTTCCTAAACTAGGCCACGACCTGTTTTTTTTTACATCCTCGCCAACTCCTTATACACATTCGTTCGCTACACAACCTACACGACTGCAAATTGGCCATAAAATAAGTTCCACAAGTTTCAATCAACCAGCTTTACTCAATAACCAGTGAGCGTCCAGATGATTGAGATCAGTGCACAGGGTTATTTAAGCCGTTCGTGAATTGAATCCTGCAGGAAATTAGTGTAAATATTTGTTTTATTTATCCATACATATTCCAGCAGGAAACATTGTTATTAGAAGTAGACATTGTTATTAGAAGTAGACATTGTTATTAGAAGTAAACCTTTTCGTCGAACAATGTTACTGTTTCTTTGGATGTGAAGCCGTATGATCTGGTGAATATTACACAGCGTTACATTCTAGAACACAGTAAACTTCATATTCACTGCCACGAAAACAAAATGTCACACGTTCATCAGGAATTTTAACTGCCTACTCTGATCACAATGCACTTCCGACGTACATAAACATGATCAACAGACCTAACATGGTGATTGTATATAACGTGACAATGGTAAGTTTTAGGATTTATTTAGCCACCAGAAACAAGTAAATCACATTATTCGTAGCATATGCTGCACATGCTTCGACTTGTCACTTCGGGAGGCGTGGCAATGCTAAATGATAAGCTACTGTTTTGACAAAAGTATGGCCCAATTTAAAATATTTCCTAATAAATAAATATATATATATACATATATATATATATATATACGCATACATGTACCGCGGTATCACAGTGGTTAAGGTGCTATGATGCAAATCGGAAGGTCGCTGGTTCGATTCCAGATGATGTCATTCGAATATTTCATTGACATAATCCTTCCGATCGCACTATGGTCCTGGGGTCGACACAACCTCTAACAGAAATGAGTACCAGGAGTATTTCCTAAGGGTAAAAGTGTAATGTGCCTAAGGCTGACAACCTTACCACCATCCTGGGCCACTGTCACGTAATCTGGGAACCTTAACTTCCTGGAACCCTCTGGGCACCTCGAGCCTGTAATGGGACTGATTTACCTTTGCATGTATACATGAACACAGGCCTTTCCACGGTTCATTTGTTACTGTCCGGCATCTTACATCGGAGGTCGGCGTTCGATCCCGAGCCATTCCGTATGGAATTTGTGGTGAATAAAATGGTCCTGGAACAGGTTTATCTCCGGGAATATCGATGTTCCTCTCTCTGTATTTCTACAATTATACGCCATACCACAACCATTCGCTTATCTCTGACGCCATATAACCTTATCAATTGACAGGGTCGTTAAATAACACAATATATGTATCACATAAACGCGCATATAAATTTTATATTTTTAAAATATATTTTAAGAAACATTTCAATTTGTGGCATGCTTATGTTAATCGGCTTGCTTCACTTTAATATTGTGATTCCTCCGAATATGGCTACAAGCTTAAACATGTCGGACATACGGGCACATAATTCACTTACAGCTGCTGTCTAGTTGTAAAATAAAAGATATATTATGTGTGGAAACGACACAAGGTAATGGAGACTAATAGTAGTAGCAGAGTGCGATTAAAGATGCATCAACTTCAGTGGCAAGGTTCGCGCCATTAATGGAGAATAAGTGAGGATTTGGAAAATCGCAAGACTATTTCAATTCTATGTAATCTCCATTTTGTTGAAAAAACACTACAAAGTTAATTCAGGATAGTCGGGTACTTGGCCAAAATTTGAGATACGTAACTCCGACAGTACAAACCTAGGCCCTCGTTGCTCAGTAAATATACCCATTCCTGTAAGATTTAACGTTCCATATCGAAGACACAACGTGAGAATATCAGAGAACCTCTCCTGTAAAATTAAAGTAATGAAACGCAATAAGCAGCTAACGATCGTGCCAAGTGTCGGGAACGAGAACATTCGGTGTCCGCTTTTGGCAGAGGAATTGCTGTCCAAATACTTTTGTTACCCTGACGTTTGTGAAATGTGACCAGATGAAGGCAGAAAAGTTTGTCTTGTTGCACGGCAGACACAGCCTACCTACGACAATACGGAATTTACCTGACAAAACCGAATCATTTATTTTGAATGTGGTTTCATATTTTCACCAGAAAAACTGTGGCCAGAGGTTAAGTGTGCATGTTACAGCATATATGTCTTCAATTTGATTTATGGTATGTCAAAAAACTTTTATGGATTCGGATACACACTACGGTAGGCATTTACATCCCGGACCTCTGGAATAGGACCTTCTGTACTTCAGTGTAGAGGCATTAATATTTCGAAGAAACTTGACGACCCTATCCCGCACTGAAGAACGTTTTCTTATATTTGTGAAAATAGTGACAGCTCAGCAGTCGCCTGTTTACCAATATACCACACTACGTCTTAGCCGTCTACTTTACGTTCAACTCTACTTCGTTGCTGGAAAAATATTCAAAAGACAATACAAATCACTCGACAAGGGCGTATCGTGATACAATAAAAAAACTGTATATATATATATATTGTTCAATTGAATAGTTATAGAACAATTTGCACTCTTGGTCTAGTTTTCTTCTCAATATGCGCTGTTTCTTACAGCCCAGAGAAAAAAATCGTCCAATATTTTTATCGCGTTCTTTCAGAGACCTTCCGACGGCTATAGTCTTCTATGCCAAGAACAGGAGAAGTGGATTACTGAAGCTTCAGAGTAGCAAACAATTACGTGCGAAAATTAAAAAAAAAATATATATATATATATATACAGGGTGTTTCACGACTTTAGGGCATAACTGCAGGAGGTGATTTCCTAGGTCTTTGTGATCAAAAAAGTTCATATAAACATGTGTCCGATTTTGGATGGTTACGGAGTTATGACCG
>Ga0136643_10019883_pt1 | contig 10152 bp, 9 predicted proteins | sample TergutLab28metaG_FD_96883 | JGI IMG/M metagenome (GOLD analysis project Ga0136643, IMG submission 96883) | Labiotermes labralis P1 segment gut microbial communities from Petit-Saut dam, French Guiana - Lab288 P1 (version 3) (version 3) | ecosystem: Host-associated > Arthropoda: Insects >... | reverse complement strand
TGTTTAAATGCCGAAACACATAGTCGTGGTATAAATAAGTTATCAAATATAACCGTATACCCTGCTTGTCAATACAATGGCCGTGTGAATAGAATTTGGGGATCGTAATTATGTTTGTCTATAAATATCGCAGCGGAATGCTTCTAGAATATATACAGTATTTTATTTCAAATTATTGCATAAAATTCTTGCGTGTAGGATTCTAACATTAGGAAGTACAAATGTATTTGCTGTTTTCTATGACTGTGAAATTCTACCTTTCACATTGAGCCTGTAGATTGAGCCGTGGCTGATCAAATCATGAAGAATGAAATGGACAGGGCATGTGGCACATTTGTGAGACAGAAAAGGTGCATATAGGGTTTTGGTGGGGATACCTGAGAGAAAGACATCACTTGGAAAACCTAGGAATAGATGGGAGGATAATATTAAAATGTATCTTGAAGCAGTGGGATGCGGAATCCTAGACTGGATTGATCTGGCTCAGGAGAGGGACAGGTGGCGGGCGCTTGTGAATGTAGTAGTGAACTTATGAATTCCACAAAATGCGGGGAATTTTGTGACTGGCTGAGGAACTGTTAGCTTCTCAGGAAGGACTCGGCTCCATTGAGTGTGTAAGTAAATAAGTAAGTTGGTTAGTTAGTTAGTTAGTTATAGTTGTTGCAAGGAAAAAGGATAAGTGACAGGAGATTGGAGGGAAATGCATGTTTCTTATCCGTTACCAAAAACTTCGAAAGCACGAGAGAAATTAGGAATGCTTAAATAATTTTGGTAGGGAAATGTTAAAGGAAGTGGTTATTTGGAAGACCCTGGCGTCAACAGCAAGGCTATACTGAAATGGATCTTAAACTTGTATAACGAGAGGGATTAAATTGGTTCAGCCATATTGGTACCATCTGCGGAGAGCCTTCAACTAAGTAGGGAGGCGCTTCCTTCGTGGGTCATGTTCCCGACACTGAGTGGATCATCTAAGATCCTGCTGAGCTCAACTCAGTAAATGTTTTCAGACTGAACTGTACTGCAGCAGGTTACTATTTATTGTCTCACGCCTTCAGTTTGTGTGTTGTCTAATGAACCGAGAACTGCGTGCACGTTGGGTTGCAGCTACTCAAGGAGCAGTAATTCGTCCCTCCAGTCAGATACCCACAAGGGCAATAGACTTCATGTATAGATGCGCTGACCGCCATCACTGCGCGAGAGACCTTGCCTCCAAGACACTTGTACGTGGTCAGCTTCATGCCTTGGACCAGTGATTCGGAAATGTACCGTCTGGTTACAAAGAAGCCCAGCGAGTTTTGCAAGAGGTTGGTTCCAGGTGTAGGTGGCCTTATTTTGAAATATATCCCAGACATTTGACAAGTTGCTACAATTGCATAATTTGCTACATAAAGTTATGTAAAATATGTGTATATGTGGGGTTTTTTTCAACATGTCGTACCTGGCCTCTGACCCGACAAACTTCGGGCTTAGGCTTTTAGTCTTCCGGTACCTTTTACACAGGAATTGTACTAGATACAGCAACACAATCATTGAGGAGTTCTTTGTGTACTAGACTATGCACAGTAAACGGTATCCTATAGTCAAATACCGATGTCTCATTGTTACACTCCAAAAGCAAAATTTAAAACAATAAACGTTTACCCCAGAACAGGCTAATAGACACAGAAGGAAATTAAGAGTTATAGGAGTACTTTATCTTTAACCTCAGCGCTAGACGGGGTGGGAGGTCAGCACCACGCCCCGGCCGCTTTACCCCAGAGAAAGCGACCCGGTACCCATTGTATAGGAGACTAGCTGAGTCCCAGGCCCGATTTGAACGGGTGCGGAAAACTTGGCCTCCATCGGGATTCGAACCACTTACCGCCCAGCCTCTAGAGAGACGCTATACCGGCTGCGCTGTCCCTGGCCACACTGCCAAGGTATGCGGTATTATCTTTTTAGCGTAGCTGCTTTTCTGTGCTGGCGGGAATATTTGTCTGTGAAGGTCATTAGGGATTGTCATTCGATTCAGCAGCATAACTGTCAACAATTTTGATGCACTTTTTACAAGTAATTTGTTTCTTCCGAAACGTTTTGTAATTCTGTTTCATACAGCCTCACGATACGTTGTTCGGTTATGATTATGTTTTTCCCTTTCATATTAGGTTTTCAGGTAGGGTGAAGCACTTAACAATTAAAATTTTATCCGTATAATTTATTCTTTATTATCATCATCACTGTCATTACTGTTATTGCGAAGCCTTAAAGTGTAAAAAGTGTCGCTCTGTCAGTTGTAGGTCAAATGAAATCAAACCGGATCAGACCAAACGCAACGTGACCAAACAAGAACAAATTAAACTAGACCAATCCAGACCAGACCAAACCGAACAGGACCAAATCAGACCACACCAGACCAGAGCAGACCAGATCAAACCAGACGAAACTAAATCCGACCAGGCCATACCAGACCAAGCCTAAACAAACCAGACAAAAACAAACCAAACCATACCTGACCAGACCAAACCACATCATCCCAAACAAGACCAGACCAACCAAACCAGGCTTGAACAAATCAGAGCAGACCACAACAAATCAAACCAAACCGAACCAGACGAGACCACAATAGACAAGACCAAACCAAACCAAACCACACCAAACCAAACAAAACCAGACCAGGCCAGTCAAAACCATTTCATAACAGACCAAACCAGACCAAACTATAACATACAAGACTAAATCAAACAAGACCAAACCAGACCACACCACACCAGACAAGAACAAACCAGAAATCACCAGACCAAACCAAACCAAACCAGGCCAAAATCAACCATATCAAATCAAACCATACCAAATAAGACCAAAACAGACGAAACCAGACCAAAGCAGACCAAATCAGAAAAAAAACAGAACAATCCAGATGAAACCACACCAAACCAAACTAAACTAGACCAAACCAAACCAAACTAGTCGAAACGTGACCAAAACCCACCAGACCAGACCAAATCATACCTGACCAGTCCAAACTAGAACCAACCATACCATATAAAACAAAATCAGACCAAAGGAAACCAGATCAGGCTAGAAAAAACAGACCAGACCAACCTGAACAAATAACACTACAAAAACCCCAACCAAACCAGACCTGACCAAACTAACCAGACCACACCCTATCAAACCAGACTAAGCCAGACAAAATCAAACCAGACCAAACCACGCCAAACCTAACCAAACCAAACAGCAGAGCAGACCAAACCAGACCGAACTAGACCAGATCAAACCAAATACAGACCATACCACACCAAATCACACCACACCAAACCAAACAGCTGACCAGACCAAACCAGACCGAACCAGACCAGATCAAAGCAAATACGGACCAAAACAGACCAAACCAAACCAAGCCAAACCACACCAAACCCATCTCAACCTGTCCTCTGTGAGTGTTATCTATAAATGAAGCGAAACATTTTTCTTGTTCATACTACTAAGATATCGCAGAAAACAATTCCTAGCCTTTAGGAGAGACATCACGTTGTGATGAAGATACACAAACATGGCGCTGCTCTACAACATTACTGAAATGGGTTTAAATTACAAAAGTCTATTGAGGGGTTTAACAAATCTTCTTTGCATTTACCTTAACCAACATTATGAAGAAAAAATATTCATAAAATAAAACAAGGAATGGCTTAATAACCAGAAAACCTCGTCTAATTCCGAACACAATTCAGATTGTCACAAAATTACAGAACATCAGCCTCGAGGCCGAAGAACAGCATACTAAAGAACCTTCACTTTCACATGGACATTTACTTGAACTTCTAAATGATGCGCTTTAAACTAGTCTTTTTGTTACTTTGTGTGGAACCTGAACCTATATCTGCCCAAAACTTTTAATTAATTCGGGTCTTCTCCTCTTACGAAAAATGTAAATTTTCGATCATCTATGTACACCGACATTAGCTGTGGTTTAATGTAATTTATATGATAACCCTTACCGGGTTTGATGTTCTTTATGCCATTGTATTCGAGGTAAACTCTATTAGGAAATACAAGGCCCCTGTTTACCTGGTTCTCTTTTTGCACCTGAGCGGAAACATGTTGCAGTAAGGTTATATCATAATATGACATGTAGCTTACTGTCACTGACCGTCTGCACTACTGCAATCATTGTTGGCCTTCTAGTCATTTTAAGGGGGTAGAAAACTAAATGACTGTCAATATCACAAAATTCATTTGAAAATGTGATATGTAATGCATGTACTAGAGGCTTAACAAGTAAATATTTATCATTTATTGTAATATCAAGCGCTCTGTAAGCACATTAGAGGTTATTACTTCAGAGTTCTTTGCTGGACATGTCATCATGCCACGCGCGGCTGTCGTCACTTTTCATATCGAACAACCGACAACACCCCACGTCGCTGACAGTTGCCTGCTGCAGATGTACTCACGCGGGATTCACCTTATCTCTTCACAGATCGAATCGAACTCTCTACGGACCGTATCCTGTCAACCAACTGTAACAGACAATGACAGAATGGCCAAAATGTCGCGGGTAGTGCACAGGAAAAGTAGAATTGCTGTTTGCTGGCGTAGTGCAGTGAAATGGGGTGGCCATTGTGGGGATGGGATATGCAACTATTCCTCCATCTTCTGTACCCTGAATATGGTAGCAGCAGGTACCTCCGAAGTGTTACTATCTACCACAGCAGACGGCGTCGTGTCTCAGTGGACGATAATTTTTATTCAGCGCCGTAATAAGGTCGCGTTTTACATAGTTACCTGATGATGGAGGTAGCTGGATATGTCGAAACGTAGCAGAATACGCGGCGTAACATCTTGAACATAGAAATACTCTTAGTCACCACGGTGATAACCTGAAATCTCCAGATGTTGGAGATCAGGGTAATGAGAGTGCATTTGGGACGTAGAGGGAGGGAACAACTGGAAGGCGAAGGAAATTATGAGAATTATATATTTTTCAGCAAATGTTGCTGGGGCTACGATGTCAAGGAGGATGAAATGGGTTGGGTATGCAGCACGTATTGGACAGATTGGAGATTCAAAATACAATAGGATTTGGTATATAAACGACACAAAATAAAAATTCTTTTTACTACTACTCAGTGGCAAAGATTGAGAAATGTCCAAGAGTAGATTTACTTCTTTTGTAAGTGAAAATGAAAATATTTGAGAATATAAAATAAAAAATACACTAATTTTTAAAATATGGCACTCTGTTCCTCAGTTGCCCTTTATCGGCTTTCTAAAAATTGAAAGCAAATGTGGTGCAAATGGACCTGTAACTGACAGTACGGTCTGCAGTCCTTGTCGAGGTTCGGCAGCTGGTAGAGATTTTCCTAGCAAAGTTGCTAATAAATACCCGTCAAACGCAGATGTTTATTATTAAAATCCAGTCACAGCTACGTGTTTCGGCTCGCATCAAGCCCTGTTCAGGCCGCACACAATTATATGTAGCGAAACATTTGTGAATTGTATTTGCCGATAGTGCCAATATTGCTGTATTTATTCCAACCAACCGTGTCTTCAGATAAAATTTAATATCATATTACAAAGTATGGCATAGAATTGAGAGCGTGTATGGTGTCTCGCGGCAGGCTGGGCGGGAGGACGGGTAGGTGGGTGGGCAGGCAGGCAGGTATGTATGTATGTATATATATATATATATGTATGTACGTATGTATATATTTATGTATGTATGTATATATTTATGCATGTATGTAGGTAGGTAGGTAGGTACGGAGACGGACGGGCGGAGGGATGAATGGATGGGTGGATGGATGGATGGATGGGTGGGTGGGTTGTTAGGTAGATACACAGAGAAACAGATCGAGATATAGCTAGATAAAGAGATAGTAGGTGGGTAGGTGGATGAATGATTGGATGAATGTACGAATGCGGAGTTAGGTATTAGTTAGTTAGTTAGTTAGTTAGTTAAGTCAGTCAGTCAACCAAACAATAATTCCGTTTCCGCCAAGGTTTTTTACCAGAAGGTTACAAATTTGATCGTCTGGCAGTTAGCAGCAGCAGAAGGCAGTCAGTTGTAACATGAGTATTTGAATAGTCTGTGGCATGGAATCTTTCCTGTAGTTTTCTCTTATATCTGTATCTTTTTATGACTGTCGTTGACAGAACGGTGCAGCTCGCGTGTATCATTTAAAGGAGGACCCGCACATAGACACTGCTTAGAGCTTGTCCAGTCAACAGAACTGATTCATTGTCCCTATTGACGAAAGGAGAGAGGTAGGGTTCCCCGTTCTTTTCTGTCTCTTTCTCTGCATTTCGCCTTTTACTTCCGTGGATTCCCTACTTAACCATCTTTTGAACTCCTTCTGACCTCCCCCACACCTTTGCTCCGCACCGTCATTTTGACAGACTTTCAGGGGTGAGAAAGACAAGCCAACGAAACATGTGGTTTGTGTGGTTGAATCGTTATTATGTTCCTTTATAGCGCCTTGTTACTTGATTCGAAAATTCTTAGAAGATGAACGCGGTACGGTATCTTCAAGACGGCGATTATTGACGTATACCACTAGGTTATGGGTCCCTGTAACGTGATTAGTGAATACTAACATTTTAGACATTGAAAATGGAGTCGGTGTGCTTCTCCGAAACACGGGCACCTAGTACCAGACTCATAACATCATAACGCGTAGTTATAAATCACCGTTACGCCAGTCTGCTGGACAGAATTAATGAGATATTATAGAATGATATTAACCTACATTGGCCAAACTGGACGCCCTTGACCAGATATGTTTAAGGAGCGGATGTGGCTTATCTATTTGCTTATTTATGGTTCATTTAACGTCTCTGTGACTGGCAGTGATTAGGATTCGTCGAATGGTCTTATTATTATCGGACACTGAATTGAAAGCGGCGTGGAAGGAATTATCGTGGCCTACTTTAGGCAATATCCCGGCATTTATCTTGAGCGAGTAACGCAGACGATGAAAACATAAGCGAAAACTCGAAATGGAAATGTACTGTGTGTTCTGCGTATCTGAATCCTTGCTGAATGAGCCAACTTGCATGGTGACGTGGAATGTTTTTGTTACTTAACCCATTACGTCCTACTGGTTACTTTGCTTTCTGCCAGGTTTAACATTCAAAAATTCTACTTTCAGCCCACAAAGTGAATTTATGTGTTCCTTACGAATCTCAGAACAAACGGCGATTTTGTCCATACGAGCCATTAACTTTTCGGTTGTTATAACCGAGGTAGATTGTGTTTACTGCGCGGTACGGGTTGAATCTATAAATATTTTAGGTTGACTTTTGTCGTTGAAGTGTTGATGATATGGTCACTAGCGTAACCACTGGTGAGTAAGTTACAGAGGATTTTGTTTTATTCTTTCATACACATATTTAGAGTCCTTCTGCTAACACTCAATGTACGCACTTTTTTTGAAATGCCAGAACATAAGATTTGGACAACCTTTCCCCTGACCAAGTGGTCGGCGCATTTAAATTGCTGGCCCATTCTTGGAGATTTCACGGCAGGTTTGACTTGGTGAAAGGTTCGCGCCCTGCTGCGCATAAGAGGGACCAGGAGGTGAGAGCTGCGGAGGGACATTAGTTTAGGAACTGGACAGGCCATTCGCCAGTTCAGGTGGCAGTGTAAGTCTGTAATATCACGTGTAGCCTGAGCCAGGGAAGCCGACCTCCGGGTTAGAATATAAATCTGGAATGTATTTTCGTATATGTGACCACACTTCGGAGCGTCGGGCTGACTCCATTTTCAAGGTAGAAGAATATCAAGCCGATCGTGGAGAAGAGCGTTATTCATGCAAGGAAGGATTGTTCTTGTATCAGAATGGCCCTGGTGTAATAATAATTAAAGATATACTGGTTTAGTCTCCTAACAATGAATTTGATGCGAAATGTAAGGTCACAAGATTATCTTCAAGCATCTAATTTATGTTGAACCCACATCTTAGCCAGAAGAGTAAATAGTACGCAAATACATTACGAATCCCTTGTTTTATTTAGCCATCTTACCCAGGAGGACGGTACGCCGTGATGGTGCGGCAACTTCTCCGACATCAGCGTATCCTAAAGACTATCTTCAGGCGCAGCTTCTTACTGCTTGGTCTGCAGTTCGGTATTGCACAGGGACTGAAATTAGCATTCTGTAAGGCAAGTGAAAGAATTGTTGTTGTTGCTGCTGTTCTTGTTATTGTTATTGTTGTTGCTGCTGCTGTTGTTATTGTTACTGTTGCTGTTGTTGCTGCTGCTGCTGCTTCTGTTGTTGTCGTCGCCGTTTTGTCGCCTTCGTCGTCGTCGTCGTCGTCGTTGTTGTTGTTGTTGTTGCTGCTCCTGTTGTTATTGTTGCTGATGCTGCTGCTGTTGTCGTCGTCATCGTCATTTTGTCTCCGTCGTTGTTATTATTGTTGTTGCTGTTGTTTTATCGTTGTCGTCGTTGTGTTGCCGTCGTCGCTATTGTTGTTGTTGTTGTTACTGCTGCTGCTACTGTTGTTGTTGCTGCTGCTGTTGTTATTGTTGTTGTTATTGCTGCTGCTGTTGTTGTCGTCGCCGTTTTGTCGCCTTCGTCGTCGTCGTTGTTGTTGTTGTTGCTGCTGCTGCTGCTGCTGCTGCTGCTGCTGCTGCTGCTGCTGTTGTTGTCGTGTTGTCGTCGTCGTTGTTATTGTTGTTGCTGCTGCTGTCGTCGTCGCTATTATTGTTGTTGGGAACGGATCGCCCAATGAAACAGATGAGAATATAATATTAAAAGAGGTTTTATATGTTGGGAGGATGTGTAGTGTATTGATCTGCCTTTAGAAAGCGAGGAGAGTGACCAGTGGCGACTTTTGTGCAAACTCAAATGAACCGTCGGGTTCTTTAAGAGCCGAAGAATTTCTTTATTGACTGAGCGACCGTAAGCTTGCCACATCGGCTGGTGCTTCATGGCGTTAGCTAGGGGTTCGGCGGAAATGTACCGTGTCTAGTTGAATTGAATCCAGCGACGTAATGTTCAACATTTAAGTTGAATGTGAAAATCTTTGCACTGTTGTGAAAATCGACTGAATTATTTATAAATCCAGTAAAAAAAAACTACCACTGTATAGAATAATTTTTGGAACATGTCTGGTCTGTAGGACTCAACCTTTAGAATGAATAAACTAATTCTATAAACAATGGTATTCTTGTTAGTATCTTGTATAGAGTACTTTACGGAACTGAAAATATGAAAATACACCATGCCCTAGTTTTACACTCTAGTGGCATTTCTAAATAATTGGATGTAAACAAAAGAGGCGTCAGAACTGCCGTGCTCTGTGTTGTTACACAGCGAGTTGTGGTAAGCTTTCTTCTTGTATTCTTGGCCCTTTAAGCTGGGACCGATAGGTTATCCCGAAACGTCGGTGAGGCATCTCCGCTACTCGCTGCGTAATAACCCGGAAGAGCACAGTTCTCATCTACTTCGTGGCGGGAGCCTCAAATCGCGCAAAAAAATGCGTAAATCAAAAATGATATTCCCATCTCAAATAGGGGGTTAGTGTAACAGAGCGTAGCCAGCCAAAGGGCGTTAAACCGAAAATGAGAGAGCGCAAATCAAGAAGTGGTGTAAATTGGCACGGGGCGTTAAAGTAAATAGGCGTAAAACAAGTTGGGCGTAAATCAAGGACTACGTGTACAATGAATAGTAGTGTTTTTTAAACTTTGAGAAAGACAGTGTGTAGCAGATGAGGTAAATATTAAAGTATGGTAAATATAATAATAATAATAATAATAATAATATATTTATTTACTGCAATTGGGTTGTCACCCGGTAGCAGTGGTTATTTTACATGTAAACAAAACATGAATTTGGTTACTACTACATTTAAGTCGGGAGGGCTATATGAGAAGCATGTAGTGGCAACTTGGAATCTTGGGAACCATCTCAACATTTGCTTATAGACACAGGGAAACCAAGAAAAACCTGTGTCGAGGTGGCCGGTCGCAGGACCTTCCGAGTACTGACTTCTAGCCAGCAGTCCGGCATCAAAAGTAAAAACAGCAAAGCACACAGTACAGCAAGTGCACATAAGATGACAACAATACACACAAGACAACTACAACAATACACACGGCCAACCAACAACAATTACACACAAGACAACTTAAAACTAGCAACAATACACACGAGACAAATTAGAATACAAC
>Ga0136643_10019879_pt1 | contig 10153 bp, 7 predicted proteins | sample TergutLab28metaG_FD_96883 | JGI IMG/M metagenome (GOLD analysis project Ga0136643, IMG submission 96883) | Labiotermes labralis P1 segment gut microbial communities from Petit-Saut dam, French Guiana - Lab288 P1 (version 3) (version 3) | ecosystem: Host-associated > Arthropoda: Insects >... | reverse complement strand
GTCAGCCTAGACAACACAACAAGTACTCGCTAGCTCCTGAAGATGGACGTATTAACGTCTGAAACATGTTGAGCAATATATAATAAAGCAAGTGTCATCTAGTTGGTCAACCTTTATTCAAATGTCTATGAAGTATTGTTTGTAAGTTAACACATTCAAAATTTTTGAATGGGGTTAAAGTTTCAAGGTTAGAATGATACATGTAAAATGCACACAATCAAAGTAGATTTATAAAAAATAACAGGAAAGCAGGCTTCAATTTTCTACATGAAATTCGTTATTCATTGTTATTATTAAATGAAAATGATCTGTCACAGTAATGCACTGTGTCACGATTGTATGTAGATTGATTGCTCCCGCAAGCAGACTGCATGAGCGAATCCTCACCAATTTGTGAGGAGACTTTGAGAGGAAACACAAACACTTCTGGGGGGGGGGAATAAAACAAGTATGTGTTCCATATTCAAGAGTTACAGAAAAAAATTGAGAGAGAATTCTGCTTTCAATCCAACTTTAGTGTGTTTGTCCTGGTCATTGTCCATGGCTGAGGGGTATGGTGGCTGATTTGTAACCAGAAGGTTGTGAGTTCATGTTTTGCTTTCACACTTTTTTTTTTAAACTGGTCTCATAATGTTTTTTAAAGTTTATAATTTTTTTATATAAATTTATAATTTTTCTTTTTATTCTACTGTCCATTATGTAAGAACACAGTCTTCAAACTTTGTCACAGTCGTTTGCAGATTGATTCTTTTAACAATGGGAGTGTATGACCAAGTCTTATCAGATTTGTTTCAAACTCTATGAGCATAAACACTTTCTGACAAAGCAAAATGACAAACAGTACCAACCTACACTCAGAAATTAGACAAAATCAACAGGAAGTTTTTTTATATTTCTGTCCATTACATCCTGCACTTCTCTGTAGCACATGGGTTAAGTTGGAGGATTTGTAATTAGAAGGTTGCAAGTTTGGGTTTCATTGCACCCTTATTCAGGCACATTCACGAAATTGCAAAAAGTGACTATTTTTTTTTTTTTTGTCTTCCCGTCTGTGTGGAACAACTTGGCTCCTACTGGACAGATTGTCATAAATTTTCATATTTGAGTAACTCTGTCAAGAAAATTGAAGTTTTATTAAAATCTGGCAAGAATCACAGGTACTTTACATGAAGAGATAAGTACATTTATGGTAATATCTTGCAGAATTCTTTTTAGAATGAGATGTTTCAGACAAAAGTTGTAGAGAAAATCAAAATACGCATTTTGAGTTCATTAATATTTTTCCGCACATTGTGCTGTTAAGGGAGATAATGTGAAAAAATATAGTAGAACCAGACAGGCCACATATGACAATATGGTGCTTGCGCTTTGTATTCTGGATAACTAAAACTACAGACCCACACTCAGAATATATAATACTTATTGCTTTTCTATGGTAAGAATGGTAATCCAAACGTGCCTCAGTGACAGGTTTATACTTAATGTTACCTGTCTTTTTCCTTTGAAGTTCAACATGCATTACGTGCATCCTAAGTACACTATACCACCTTTCCTGTGCCTCTCTTGATTTACTCTTGACATCGGTATTGTTTTGCCTACACTGCATAATCACTGCAGTCAATACTCTGCCATCCAAGAATCAACCAGCCAACACTAGTGATTTAATCTTGTTGTTCATCCATATGTAAGCTACTGTACCATATAATCTTTTGATAATGTTTTAACACGTGAAACATCTCCAATATATGATAGTACTCTTCCTGTTATCATTAGACATGAAGCAACACTTATGGTGTTTCAGGAGCAGTCTTCTTCTTTTTCTTCTTCTTCTCCTCCTCCTCCTCCTTCTCCTCCTCCTCCTCCTCCTCCTCCTCCACCTCCTCCTCTTCCTCCTCTTCCCCCTCTTCTTTTTTATTATTATTATGGAAACACTATTCCAAATAATAACTGACTAAATTAAAGCTAACAAGTCATCATGAATCACATGTGAGAAACAGCAAATATGTACCTCAGATATAAAATACAGTTAACAGTTACAGATCTGTTACTGTATTTTATTTTTGAGGTACATATTTGCTTGTTCTCACGTGTGATTCATGATGACTTGTTAATTTTAATTAGTTGTTTATTGTTTGGGTTAGTGTGTCCACCTGAAGACAAAATCAACTCCTTTTGAAGTGTTATGAGTGTTGCTTCATGTTAGTAATAATGGAAAAAGCCTTGTTACATATTAGTGAGGTTTCACATTTGTAGGCCATTCATGAAAATCAGTATTGGTTGTTGTTGTCACAGAAACACTTGTTCACTTCATGCTGTCATTGTGTGTTTAGTTTTTGAGTAACACAGTAGTGTCTTCCTGTGTCGCAACAGCATATGATTTCATACACACGTTTTGAGTGGTTTTTTTTTCTGTGGTCAGAATTATCGACCATCTCGGAGTTCGTCAGACCAGACAAGCCCTCGAAGGAGTGGGTCCCTGCTTCCGTTTGTGCCTGAGGTGCTTCAACCTCCTCAGAATGATCAGCCTGATGAGGGTGTTCAGGGCTCTGTGGAAGGCATTTCCAACTTGCAGCGAACATACGGAACCCAGGATGATGTTGATGGAGAAGTGGTGGAGACAACAGTTTCTCCAGATAACATACTGTCATTTGATCCTGGAACTGTCAACACACATGACAGAATTTTCCTGTACCAAGATTATGATGGCTCAAACACTGAAGTATAAGCTGCATATTCTGGTGAAAATTGTATCATTTTATCTTTTACCAAGATATGTAGGTTTTAGCCTGGGTAAGTTACTACATGAAAGATAACATTTGCATATTAAATGTTTAAAATTGTTTGGAGCACGCCTCTTTTCATGAAATTTTTCAAAGTGTAATTCTGTCTTTATGTCTTGAAACCATGTAATCAAATGAAATTGGTCTCAGACATTTTAAGAGAGTTATCAAATTTAGCATGTATGTAAAACTGATTCTTGATTCCATAGACAGGGAGAAATTTCATTCATCGTTATAATTGTAACGGGTCTGGTGCCTAACTGGACTCCAGTTCAGGCAGTCAGGTCCAGATGGAGAAGTAAACTTTTCTCTTCTACCTAAACTTTAACTTTTTGAATGTAAAGAGTACCAGAAGTCCATCATGGTTCAGAACTTACATTGAAATTGTTGACCATTTGAAGCAGTCATGGCACCTATCACAGGTGGCCCCACTGGGCAGAGATAGGGAAAGCAGTAATATTGCACTTGGGACCATTTGCATCAATAATGGCTGTTTTAAGCATAAACAGATTTCACCCGTCATTGAAAAACTGCTTCATTAAAACACTGATTCTTTGTTAATGTGTGAAATAATTATGTTCATTTAACAAAGCAGCAGTTTCATCTCTAAGCACTTTGTGGTTGGAGTAGGTGACCTTATTTATTTTCATGAATATATAATTTACTGCATATTGATTAAAACTGAGTTCAAGGTCTAGTCACTTTATAAAATTTATTTTTCTGTGAGATTTAAGGCTCTAACAGTGGTAACTGAAAATTGCTGTGTTCCAGGATGTGATCCCAAGTAGTGTAGTAGATAGTTACCAATCATCTTCAGGGTAGAAGATGAAGGCAGCAGTTTCCTCCAAAACATTCATATGTATCTGCCAATACATTTTAGATGACCACAATCTTTGTTTATTTTTGCAGTGACCAAAGAATAAAGTGATGTACATTTGTGTCAAAATAAGATGATGTATTTCATCACGTAACAGCAACTATGAGATCGTTCACTGTGGTGTTGACTTAGATGAACTTCATTGTGAAGAGAATAGCACAAGTGTAAATTATAACCAGTATTTATTGAAAATATCCTGTTAATGCAAGATTATTTGTCTGTTTACCTTTTGGCACTTAAGTATGTGCCATTGTTTATTGCTGTTGTACCATTCTTGCAGCATTTTATGTTTCAGAACTAGCCCGTTGTCTAATTGTGTGTATGTTCTGAAGTTTGTTCCTCTTGCCTAAATATCCTTAGGGCTGCAGCAGCAAACAGTTCTGTACTGCAGACAATTTTATGTGCTTGTACCTTCTGAGTTGTGTATGGAGCTTCAAATTTTATGTTGTAAGTCAAAAGTGTGTTCTGACTTCAACACTTCTCACTGTGATGCACTAGTTCCTGGAACCAGTTAGAGGTTAATGGTGCAGAGGTATTTTTAAAAATTTTGGTATTGGAACCCCAAAATCTGTATTCATGCTTTCTGTTTGTCGGATATGACTTGGACTTTTGAAACATTTGCTGCCAGTTTAGCCTGCTGGCCAAGAAACCAAGACTAATCAGAAAAGCAGTGTTTGCAAGTTGATATGCTGTTAAATTCCTAGATTTCAGTATGATCTGTGAGATTTTATGGCAGTTTGTTGACATATGATGGAGAAAAGACAGGGTGTTTGCAAGTGACTTAGAAATTTCATGCTTCATTTTCCATTCTGTGCATTACAATTCAATTATTACAATTTAAGTCAGCAAATTCACACACTTTTATTAGTGTTATAATAATATTACATTAACCACCAGCTCCTACATGCACATGTTTTGGGCCTAACTGGCCCATTGTCAGGGAACACTACAAGTTGTATAAAATTACCATTTAGTACACTGGTGTCTCGTACGTAGAACCACTGAAAACTCGGGGCAGAATATACATCGGATAGAATATGCACTGAAAATTATAGATATATAATAGGAAGTTAAACAAAAATTTTTTAAAGGTTAGAAAATGTATAAAATTGGTTCTTTGCAATTATTACGTTTTTAAAGATGAATACAGACCATGTTAAAATGAAAATTACAACTGCTGTAAAGTGTAGAACAGTAGTAGTACGTACAAATATGTTGGAGCAGCTTGCTATTATGCTGGCCACATATATATATAGCTTATCACATGCGTACACTCGCTCCTGCTGTCATCACAATGAAAACAAAAAGAATGGAACATAATACAACACATATCAAAAACCAACAGTTTTTCATATACCTTAATCCAAAAACTAAATTCACACATACAGCACAACTTAAATGTCCCTAATTGAAATATTAGCACATTCCACAATTCAAAACCTTGGATGGCTTTTACGTACTACAGTCCAGTAATACAAAAGATTACCAGTCTATTTAAGCGTACTAATGTGAACATTACCGTCTGCAGTTCAGGCACTATATACAATCTTATAAAACCAAAAATACATAGCACAATAGACAAACACACAAACAGTGGGGTTTATGAACTTAAATGCACTACATTCAAACTTTTCTATGTTGGACAAACTAGTCAAAGTTTTAAACAATGATACTGTGAACATATGAGATACATTAAGCAGAATGACCCACAATCAGTATATGTCTTACACATTTTAAATAATACACATGAATATGAACCTACTAGTAACATTATGTCCCTATTCAAGCAAGTTAACAAAGGTTCACTAATGAATTCCTTTGAGCACCTTTATATAATAGCACAATCAACAAAGTAAACTGATTTCAGAAGAAAATACATGAGAGTGAAACCCAAGGTATCAGTTGGTATTTGACCTTCAATTATGTCACGCCAACAAACGGCCTAAATCCATTCTTCCTTTTTCCTGCCTACCTTCCACAATGTAGTACCATGAAAACTGTTGACATAATAACAAGCTGCTCCAATTTATTTATGAACTGTTAACGTTCTACACTTTATAACATTCTATAACATATGTAGTTTTCATTTAAATGTGTAATAATTGCAAAGATCTAATTTTATATATTTTGTAACCTTAAAAAAAGTTTGTGTAGTTGCATATTATATATTTATAATTTTCAGTGCATTTTCCGTCTGATATATATTCTACCTTGAAGGGCTTTTGGCGGTTCTACATACAAGACACCAGAGTATTAGATAGTTGTTTCATACAGTCTGTGGTGCTCCCTGATGATTGGCCAGTGAGACCTGAAATTTGTATGTGCAGGAGCTGGTGGTTAGGGTAATAATATTATAATACTTATATAACTGTGTGCATTTGTTGGCTTGACTGTTAATAAATACATTTCATACTGTCAGTTGGAGCAGAAGGCGTATGCATTTGAGGATTGGTGGCAGTGCAGAACACTGTATATATTTTATGAATGCTTGTATTTTATCATAACTTCATAATAATTCCGTGTTTATTTTGAGAAAGTTTACATGCTGCAGAAGTATAAATTGTGATGAATATTGCACTACCTTCTGCAATTTTTTAAATTAAGCTCTTACTTAGTACAGAGCAACATTTCTGTTCATTATTTCTGGCTTTGCCACAAAGTAGATGAGAACTGCACTCTTCTGGCTTATTACACAGCGAGTAATTCCTTACCAACATTTTGGGACAACCTACCAGGCCCATTTGGGACTGGTAGGTTGTCCCAAAATGTTGGTAAATAATTACCACTACTCGCTACATAATAACCCAAAAGACAACAGTTCTCAACACTTGTTTCGTACCACGAAAATTTAGAGAGATTTCAGGCTGTTTGAAATATATCATTGCTCCAATTCTTTTTCTGTGTGTGTTCTAAGCCTGGTTCTGCAATCTAGGAATTTTTTATTTGAACTGAAGGGTGAGAATACTATAATAGAAGGTGATGTAACCTCTGTGTGTGTGTGTGTGTGTTTTTATGTATTGTAATATGCTTTTGTAGATGTTTTCATTACTTGGAGCTTTGTACAAAGCCGTAATTCAAGCAGGATATGTCAGAGGTTAATATTCAGTTATAATCATGTTGCAAGAAGCCTGAACTTCTTCTTTCCCTACATAACAGTGCTTAGATTCCAAATTGAGTGGCTCAGTTATGATTGTCATATGTTTGAAGATGGCAAATAGTTGGGTTTACCAAAATAGTAAGGCTATATTCTGCAGTTAACTGTCACATTTGCTCTCAAAAAACCTAAGATTTGCCATACAAATTTAGGTTGGCGAATATCAGGAATTGGTGCTGGTTTTTAGGAGCGTAGAAGAATGTCCTTCACGAACGGCACTCTCACTAAACAGTACACCAACCAGAGTAACAAGTACGTGGCAGTAATTAACCCTGTTAGTATTTTGTGGCCGATGTGTCAGGTGCCAGTACTTGGGGTGGTGTGACAGCCACCGTTTCAAGTGCATTAAGCTTCCTTGTTGTCCGCAAGATTTCAGTAACATCCATCATTGCATAGTGTAACTCTTTTGCTCACTGCGCATCTCAAGATCTCTATTCTTACATGATGATTTTTAACATAACCTGCTCATACAGCATGGCACTAAAATAAATAAATAAATAAACAATTGGGCTGCATGCAGATTTGTTTTCCAAAACACTAACAGTGGAGCCATGTCAACTGAAAGTCTCCAACTCTTGTCTGTTTTTTCAGTATGGCAGTATATATATATATATATATATATATATATATGTGTGTGTGTGTGTGTGTATACACACAACACACAGACTCGCTGTGACTCTTCTCTCTCTCTCTCTCTCTCTTTCTCTCTGTCCGCTGGCCTTATATGCTTCTTATTTGACGTCTTGAACTTACTCTGCGGTTCTTGATCTGTGGTTGTACCAGTCAGTCCCTGATATACCTTTCTCAGGTTTTGCGGCAGCCTTGATGTCAAAGGCTTTACAGTTTGCCACACTACTAGGCACTCTTGCCTTCTGTAACAGTATATACGGTACGGTCCCCATATCCATGGGTAATACATTCCAAGATCTGCCGCCGATAATACCGAACGCTATATATAATGTGATATTTGTGTAACTTACATAAATAAATAAATGGTTCATAATTTTCAAAATGCGCGTCAAGCGGTAAACCGCGATTACTGAATCAGTGGATACGGGGGCGTGACTTTACTTATTCTTTCCCTAATTTTGCATTTAGAATACCAAGTATAACTACCATATCACTTTTTGGAACATTATCAACTACAGATATTAAATCTTCATAAAATCGTTTTTCATCTTCTGTAGTTGCATAAAGATTATTGAGTGTTATATTGTTATATTTACCTTTGATCTGTAATTTTCATATTCATTATATGGTTCAAATCCTAAAATATATTTAAATTCTTTCCTCATAACTATGAAGCCAGTACCAGCCTGGCCTATGTATTAGATCCACAGTGAATAATTATTTCTTTTGATTAGACTGTTTCCATTCAATCTTGTTTCTTGTATTGCAACTATTTCTAATTGGGTATTTGCTATTTGTTCTACCAATTCTTGCATTTTGCCTGGTTTTAAGAGGTTCAATACATTCCAGGTTACAATATAAATACTATTCATCTTTTTCCTGCATACTAGCTTTGGTCTGCATCCAGTTATCCGTCAGCTTCTCCTTGTTGAGATTTTTTTAGCAGTCAGTTTTTATGGGACTAGGGAGCTGGCCTAGTGCCCAACCCCCATTTCTTTGGGGGACCTAGGATTTTCTGTTAGGGTCTCCTCTTTTGGTTGTAAGGTCCCAGTTACGAAGTCAGGAACATACTTTTTCCCGTGCATGACTTAGCCTTTATGTACGCATTTTCTGGGGGTCATGACAAGGACATGCATGTGTCAGACTTGGCAGGAATACATGGATTCCTCAGAGTTTGCTAGTAATTTACCTACAGCAAGTAAGCACCCCTGAGGCCACTTAACTGCCCTTTGGCCCCTGCTTTTGATACCTTCAAGACAAATTTTATATGGGGGTTGTGTCGGGATAAAAAAAATTACCGCTGTGTTTAGTAAAACATTTATTCACTTTCATTTTAAACATTATGATTTTTCTTCTGTCCATTTTATTGTATTTTATGGGACGTTAAAAAAAACTTGAAAAATGAACTAAAATTAGGGTTTCACAACACTTGCTTTCTGCCAACCCATTTTTCTGTCAGCACACCTAGAAAGAAAATAACACTAGCCAATGCAACAAGGCCCTTGGTAGCTTTGTGGTGTATGATGATCAGTCATAAGGGAGCTCACACTGATATTTGTGATCATAGAGTAATGGTGTTGAATTAAAAATGTGTGTACTTGTAAATGTTTCCAGCCATGAACTTTGGACCAATCACATGCCAACTCTTGAGAACTGAGAATACTGCTCCAGTAGTTTCACAGCTGATTCTAATATTGCTTCACTACCAGTGCATTTAACATGGCATTATTTAAGCAGTCTGAAATCAAAGTTGTAAACATGAACCCTAAATTGAGGCTCAAAAGTTGTGTAGGGACCAAATTTTTGTGTTTTAAATGTGGGAAAATCCAAAAATCAAGAAACCTTAATTTGAGAATTTATATTGGGTTTTTACGAGGACCAAAATAAATGAACCTAAAATGTGTAAGATATTAAATTGTGAAACCGTAAACCAAGATTCGACTGTATGTACACAGCAGGTTGAGTATATGTGCATGGTCTGTAGTGCTCCATTTACTGAGTAGTTTTGTTGGACCGGATATAATTAAATTCACAGCATTACCAGACAGCACTTACACAGTAATAGTAATAAACTTGTTCCCCTGATGTTATTCTAATGCCATTCTCATATCAATAAAATACAGGTATTGGCTTTGAGGGATGTGCAGTATTGGGGAGGCACACAGATTCTGGTTCCCACCACATTTATGGCCTTCTTTGGTCATTCTGTAGCTGAATTAAGTTGAACTTCAGTTGACAGTTATGGAAATAAATGTTTGACCTGGTGACCTCTGTAGAGAGGTAGAAGCTCTTGAATGGTTCAACTTACTGCATGCATGTCATGCCTTTAATAGCCTTGCAACATTTATTTACATTACCACTAATTATGTGTGTGACACACACCTATGCTGTAACCTGTTGCTTATTCGCTGAATGTGACGCATAGCAGCTACCTGTATCATATTCCTGTAAATACATCTTTCTACCTGGTTGTGTACAAGTGCCTGTATTTTCATTCTTCCCATCCAGACAGTCAATGATTAACTGGTGTAAAAAGTGGGCAATTAAAAAAAAAAAATACACATCACAAAGCTGATATAGTGTCATACAGGCTTTAGGTTTCTGTGACCGTGCATCGTGAGCAAATTGTGAAGTGAGAGAGAAAACCAACAAGATGCAACAGTTAGATGTTTATTTTTAACAATTTCTCAACATGTTTCGGGCATCATTATG
>Ga0136643_10019875_pt1 | contig 10154 bp, 8 predicted proteins | sample TergutLab28metaG_FD_96883 | JGI IMG/M metagenome (GOLD analysis project Ga0136643, IMG submission 96883) | Labiotermes labralis P1 segment gut microbial communities from Petit-Saut dam, French Guiana - Lab288 P1 (version 3) (version 3) | ecosystem: Host-associated > Arthropoda: Insects >... | reverse complement strand
GGGCTTTGTAATACAAAGGAAAAAAAAAAAAAGGGAAAGGAAGGTGGTTAAACCCAAATAAAAAAAAAAAAAAAAAAAAAAAAACCGGGGGAGGTTTTTTTTTTTTTTTTTTTCGTGGGGGGGGGGGGGGGGGGGGGGGGGGAGCATTCCCAATACTTAGGGAATAGGAGGCTTCATGTGCCACAAAGCCAGTCTGGATGCTTGGAGAAACTAAAAACCTCTTCCCTGCCATGAACTGAACCATGGCTGCATGCCAGTTGTGTCAGGTGGTAAGTCTGAGAAAATATTATGAATTCATTCAATGTGCAAACCTCATTAATCTATGGTCAACCAGCCTGCAGTCTAATCCCTATATAAACTGCAGCAATGTATATTAGATGGTAAGTACTTCCATTACACAGTGTTGTGCACATAATTAAACTGATCTCCATATTTATCTCGGAACCGCTTGTGATCTGCTGCATCCATTGCTCTGGCGACTCGTTTCACTGTACTCCTAAAACAAAAAAGGTTAACAGATTAAAAGGTTGGCCAGACTGGCAGATCAATATGAATATGACATTGGGAACACACAACGTACATTAAAACAAACAACCCAATTTCAGCACATGCATTACACATTTTAAATAACAGACATGAATATGGAAATGCAGACCAAACCATGAATTAATAAAAACCTGCAATAAGGGAATAAAAATGAACTGCTGTGAAAAACTCTTCATACATATCCTCCAACAAGAAGATATATTGATCAAGGAAGAGGGGGTCCATGACCTTAACCCACTTTACACCTTCGCTGATGTCACAAGATGCTACCCCACATAGATCAATATCTACTCCCAGTTCAGTTCTAATCATTCCCATATACAGGAAACACCAACATAGGGTAAGTCCATTACATACAATACAATTTAACCCCTCTGATCAAATCTCACTGACCTTACATATTTTATATTAATTCATTGCAGAACTACACTTACAAGACAGTCCAGATTGTATATACAGCCACAAAGCTAACAACTGCCATGTACTGTAATTATAATAGTTGACACAGCTCACAATGCTTTACATATTGTATTTTATCACTATCTATAATGATCACACGTAAACATTTTAATCTACCGATTTTATTGAGTTTGTAACCCTAATAATTTTCATAACTTTAGCAAAGTAGAACAATAAGACTCCCTGAAGATGGTGCGGGTGCATTGAAACATGTAAGGAGTGCTTACGATATATAAAATATTGTTAATATATATGTTGTTCATTTGTTGGTCTGGATAATAAACTGTACACGGTGAATGGTATTGCATCAAAAAACTATGTATTTGTGTATTCAGTTATTTTATCATCCTGGACAGGATTTTAATGTGAAACCTTCCAAATGTTAGATTTGTGTAAATTCCTAGAATGTGGGTGCCATATGGTGTGGCAGATGGGTACTGACATTTTAGAGGAACCTACTGCTTCCATCTGTGGGTTAGAAATGGTCTACCCTGAAGGAGACAAAGGGCTTCTCCAAAATGGCAATACCTATATACAACATTACATTGCATCTCACTCCGTATTTAATTCTGTAAATTTCATGTTATCGCACAGAGATTAAAAATGAAGATGTATGTCTCAAGTTTAGAAACATGGGGCACATCTGATAAGTGTTTACCTTTTGAATATCTTTTGGGAGAGTCTGGTATATGCTGTGTTTTGTTTAACTGATATATCAGTGAGACCAGGGTATTTCTGTTTGTCTGGTTGCTGTTTCTTCTTCTTGCCCTTCTTTTTCGTTTTATCTGGCATTTTTAAATCCACTCCAGTGGCTTGCTGAAAAAAAAAAGCAGATTACTGTTAATCTTCAATGAATTAAGCCTGTATAAAAGGCATGAAACTATTTTAAGTTTGAAAGACGTGGAGCATCTGTAGTGAATAAATGAATTATAATCCCACTGGGTGACCAGCTGCATCAGAATGGGGTTTAGATCAAATTTAGAGATCTTGTATCCACTATCAGATTAAGTGTTGACCCTGACAGTGAAAAACAGCAGGTCTCTGGAATGTTTTTACATCACATGTGATGCAGCTTATTACCAGAGTGGATTGTTAGTGCATGTGTGAAATAGTTCAAGGAGCATAAATTTTGTTTTTGAATGCCTGTGGCACTAACTGCATGGGTAAGTCCTACAGACATATATGCATCACATAATACATATATCTTTTCCCCCCTTCTGAATTTTTATGATAAAAAACATGGGTGCATCATTTACTACAGACTTATGCAAATGGCCACTATCTAACCTATCGGCAGCGCACAAGTGAAATATTTTCTCGCAATAGCTGTGTAGACCCTTTATGAGATTAAATGGGATCAAAATTTAGACTTTTTTTAAATTGGAACTTACTGGTGCCTTCAATAACCTTCGCCATGCCCCATAACACATTTTAATTACATGCAGCATAAATGGTAAGATTTCATGGAAGCACAATATCATTCATATTGACAGACAAGTTTTTAATGTCAGACCTTAACCTTCATGTGATAATAATGTTTCTTCTGTGATGCATAATGCCTTGTATATTCTATTGCAAGGTCATGCCATGTATCATATGCCTTACAACAACAAAGAATGATTTGTGCCAAATACAATAGCTTCTTGTTTGCTTCTCATGCTCATATGGTATATCTGCTGTTATTCCTATCAGATTTTGTTAACATATTTTTTTATTCATACATATGAGATACATACAATGCTTCAGGCCTTATTTGTTCCTTAATTTAGACCCTAAGGACAGCAGACAATAATTCAGGATGTGAGATATATGTGTTTTAGTGACCTTGATATCTTCAAGCAGCTGTGGGTCTTGCCAATCTGGGCACTGTTTTGATTTTTCTGCCTCTTTTGAACATCTTTCAGCATCTCTTGGGTTGGTGCATTTTCCAGTTTTATCTCTTGCAACTATTGGACCATGGAAAGGACACTGAAAATAAAACAGAAAACTTTGATACAAGGGAAACATACAAAAATGTTCATCATATCTTGAGCAAAGTAGGGTCCAATGCAACTGTACTTCTGGCAGGTCCTTAAATCTCTGAATCATCTATCAGTGCATTTTCCAAATAGCATACATAAGCCAACATAACAGTAATTTTCATTCATACCAAATTTATTCCAGAGACTGTTGCAGAATATATGTTTTTATTCAAAAAAAAATTTATCACAATAATGGATGCAATTTCAAGTCCAAGGAAGTTAAAAAAACAAAGTAACAGACACTGTGATGCCAAGCATTGTATACTGCCTTCCATGTATGCATGGCATTTGGGTAGCAGATGGTACATACTAGACTTGCAAACAGTCACCACTGACATGGCAGCATCTGTCCCACTATGGCATCGAGGTTTATATATTAGTGTAGAAGAAATCGGCGTCCAGTGTTCGCTCATAAATGACAAATTCATGTTGGCATCTGTTGCAAACTGCTTACCAGTCAGGTGCTTCTAAATGGGTCCAAAGAGATGGAAATCACTGGTCTCCATACCACCATGAAATTGTGACTGGTTAGGACACTATGACTGGGAGGTTATGGACCACTTTTCTTGCAGTTCTGATCTCATGCTTAGTTATATGATCTTGTTGGAATCCTTCAGGAGCGTCTGGCTGGCAAGTGATTGGAAACACATGCTAATGTGAAGCAGGCTGTCACCTCCTGAATAACAGTTGTCACTGATTTCTTACATGCTGGAATACAAGCCTGGGTGCCACAGTGGGGCAGGTGCTTAAAAATCAATGGTTAACTATGTGTATTTCAGATGTGTACCAACTACTACTCATGGGCCCTTAGCATACATTTCTTGGCCTAAGAGTGTACGTTATCTTATTTCTCTTAACTCCTTTCTACTGTATGGGCTGGGTAGCTCAGTCAGTATAGTGACTGACTATGGGCTAGACAGTCTGGGATCGAATTCTGGTGGGGACAAGATTTTCCGCCCATCCAGACTGGCCCTGGGGCCCACCCAGCCTGTAAAATGGGTACCGGGTCTTTCCTGGGGGTAAAGTGCGGCTGGGGCGTGCTGCTAACCACTCACCACCTTCTAGTGTTGCAGTCATGGAAGAGTAGAGCTATACCTCTACCCACCCTCTGACCCACACTGGGCCTGTAACGGGATCAGTTTACCTTTACTTTTCTACTTTAGGTACAGAAGTGTTCCTTATTTGGTTTTAGAACCTTTCTTCAGAGTAATTTGTAAATATATGTATTGTGAATGACATGAAAAGCTTTCTCTTTGTGTAGTTCTATGCCCTGAGGGATGTCAAAAGTTCCAAATGTTCTTAATCTTGGCACTAGGGCACAAATGAATGGCCAGCAGAAATCTTGCTGCATTTATCCCAAATCCATCCTGATACTCACTGAATAAAAGGCTTGATAAGTTCCAAAGCCATTTTGGGTGGACATTGTTGAAAAGAGAAAGAGCCCAAAATGTCTGACAAGAACTAAACCCCATCTTTTTCAATGAATTCCACTTATTATGGTGGTGATCCAAAAATTTAAAGTGCATAGTGTTTCAAAATGAAGTTGCTTTGAATGTCAGTTGCATTCTTCCAAAATTAAAACACTTAATTAATTGTTGTGCTAAGACTGAATGCACAAGTTTTCTTCTTTGTATCTGGTACCTACTTTCTGTGGACTCCATGTATATATGATAAAATTAGTTTATTGCCCTATGCAGTATGGAGTGGCTATGAATTGGAAAATTGGTGTTTGATTCCCTGCAGAGGCAACAATTTTTGTGTCTAGGCTGGCACTGGGTCTCGGCTAGCCTACTACACAGAGATATGAAGGGTGCTTCTCTGGAAATAAAGCAGATACAGCATGAAGCAAGCTGACCACTTATGAATGCCATGTTCCCCCCATTCTCCCATGTCATCATGGGACTATACTTCAGGACACAAAGAAATTTTCCATTTCTTACTGCCTATGGTTAATGCTCATCATATGTGTTAGCACTGTAAATATTGTCCATACTTCGTAGTGGATGTGCGTATTGCTTCGTCTTAATGTGATATGAGTAAATACCTTGTATCGATCTTGGCGTGGACACAGCTTTCCGCTAGGGAGGGGTGTTCGACAAGCCCATTGGACTGGTTCAAATTTACCAGTGAACTCAATGACTCTGGTCCTTAAACTTGGTATACCATCAGGTATTGGTACCTCTTCTAGCTCTTCTAGAGAGGTATACCAGAATCTGGATCCTTCAGCCCTAACACTGGAAGAGAATATGTTGTAATGCAGTGGTTTACAACATTAAAACAGGAGTGCTGTGTATGCTAATAAGGCCACAGGTGACAATTTATGTGGGAGCAGGTTCATGTGTTCAGGATATGGGAAGCCTAGTGAAACCATGTACGTTTTAAATGCAGGGAACTAACACTTCTAGGTGAATGGGTTCAAATTATATTCTTTTTGTGGCAGTATCACCTACTGTGTACCACCCAGTGTCTACCATTAATGAAGATAAACTTACGCAACCATTGTAGGAGCTTCAATTCTGTCATCCTCCCAGTGATACAAATCAATATCAAATGGAAGTTTTGGAGCAACAGCTAATAGTTTTGCTTTCCTGCCTTCTTCTGATTGGGGCAACGAATTGTCTTTCGATGTTGATGGTACTGGTTCTTCTTCAGCTTTTTCAAATCTTGAAGAATCACTTGTCAGTGCCTCCTCAGGTTTGGAACAAGATACCACTGTACTGTAAGTACTTTCTTTTTTTGAAGGCTTTGACACTGCCAGCTTTGCTGAATTTAAGGCCGACAAAGTGGACTGGGCAGATGTGGGATCCTGTTAACACAAATAAATACAGTATTGAGAAAACTGTTTAATGAGGAATTAAACTTGATTTAATTATGTTTTTTTACATTACTTTCAATAGCTCATATTATGCAGGTATGATGATTAGTGAACAGTGAATTGGACACACTGTGAAAGAAGCATTAATGGCCTCATTTGACATGGTCTTCTGAAATCTGTATGGAGGGTCAGAAAACCCATAAAAATCCTGTCGGGATAACCAGTCTCCAGGTTGAGGTGTGTATGCAGTTCGACTGTAGAGGAAAATAATTTGTAGTGTGAACAATGATGAACTGGATAAAGCTGCGTACAAGTTGTTTCTGGGTGTACGATCAAAGACCATAACATGGACCACTGCTGTGCAAGAGAGTCTGATCCTTCATGCAGTTGTTCAGTGTAATGGAATTTAAAGTGTGGATTGGATTTGCTCCATAGATTTTGTAACATGGCACTAAAGTGTTCAATGCTTAATAATGACCAAGAAAGATGTTCTGGGCCATGTACTGTAAAGTAGTGAAATTCTCCAAGAATATGTTGAGAAATCACTATTACAACATCCTTCAGAGTAAAAAATTCAGACTTTTTATGACATAAACAAGGGAAGTTTGTCTCTGTTCATTTCTTGACATGTTCATAACCAGGTGTTTCATTGTACTCAATTGCAGTGTCTGGTGAACCGCTCAGCAATATAAAATTATGTATGGAGGGAAATCATGTTTATATATCAAGTTCTTTTGGAAGTAGTGTTTACATGTCAACTGTTATGAACATGGAAATTATGTGGAAGTTTATGGCTTTAATATAAGCAGTGTGAGTGAGTGTTAGTGAAAAATATACCCAGAAATGAACTACTAGGCAGTGATAGAGCTCTACCACAGAAACGGAAATAATGGAAGAAAATGGCATTAGAAGTTCAAACTTCTTGTGTATATTAATATCAAGTACATTAATTGGCCTGCCACTTTGGAAATTTAAAACATTTCATTTATCCTGCTGCAGAAGTTTAAGAGGTGTCGAAACTTAGGCATTAAACTTATGATAATTAAAAAGTGTGAACAGTAAGTATTTTTGAACATGGAAAATAAGGAATTACAAGAATGCAAAGCACTACCATTTCACTGTTTCCCTCTGAGCATATATTCCAGCTGGACTGGCTTCCTGCAGTTGTATCACATTTCTTTATCCCAAACACTGTGCCTGTAGACAGACCAGATACTGGTACATCTTGATGGGCTGTCTCCTCATAACCATCCTTCTCTTTGACTTCTTCAAAGTCCGAGTCACATGAGTCGCTTGCATCACCTGTTAGTGTGTGGTGTTTCAATTCCATGTACTTCTTTGTTGTCTTTTCAAGTGAATTCTTTAGATCCAGAACCTTCTTCAACTGGTCTGGGCTTCCTGCAGATGTCGAAAATTAATCCCTGTTTAACCAGTTTAACGAGAGAGAGTGAAATCAAAATTAACTTTACAAGTTCGCTGAAACTACTGATATATTAATTTATCACACACTGTGAGTTTGTGCAGAAGCCAACCTATTGGATAAAACTACTAGTAAACAAAGAGTTTTGGAGCCTGCCACTCATAACTATAGTGTGATGAATTTTCTTCATTTGGGATGTCCAACCTTCAAATGTGGCCCACCTTAGAATTTTGGCAAATAAATATTTACCCTTCACAAATGTAGTAGTATGCCAGATGAGCCTAAAAGATATGCCCTTCTCTTTTGTAGTACTGCTAAAATAACCATATCTTTTAATAAAAGGCTAAGCTTCCCCACTGCTATCAACAAAAAATTCATGCTGCCTCAACAAATAAAAATTTCTCATCATGCCGAACATTACTGAAATATATGGATGCTCCTGCTCTATATAAAAAAGTTTAATTTTATGGGCTTGCCTGATGCTTTGGTGATAACTTGTATCCACTTCTTAACCACTGGTAGAAATCTCTTGTTAATAAGCATATACATATCTTTTGCATTTTCAAAGACAGCAGCATTGTCAGCTGTCTGTTTAATGGATGCTGAATCTGTAAGAGAAAACCAGAATATATTTAAATTACTTCAGCCACTTTACTTTGTACAAATACTAAGATTTTTATGCATTAATTATGATTATCATCTCCTTTTATATCTTATTGGCCACCCCCTGTTTCTACCCAATTGGCAAGGTCAGTAGATCTATCTCAAGGTGGACACATTCATGAGGTAGACTCTAACATGCAAGAATTGGAATTCTCACAGCAGTGTTGCTGAAAAATGTCCCCTGGGGTGTTATGCTGTATTAAAGGGTAAACAGTTATGAAAAGTGTGCTGTCTCCATCTTCAGGATCTAGTAGCAACCACAGGCTGCTACTAGATCCTGCTACTGCTGCCAGAAGTCAAATGTTGGCCAGCAGAGGAGACTTACATTTTAATGTGGGTTCCAAACAGTGATGAAAGCGTGGCATTTCCTACATTCTTTCTGTTTTCATTTGATCAGAGATGAGGGCTACAAAAGAAACATTGTAACTGATTCTGCCTGATCTCTCACCCAAAATCACTCCCTGGAATGGGAGGAAACTGTCTTCACACCAGAGTACCAGCCCTCTTTATGATATAGCCACCTACTCCCAGTGACACAGCCCCTAGCATCCGATGAATAGGGGCTGGGTGGGTCCTAGAGCCAGTCTGTACCCTGGAGCACAGAACACTCACTTATCCCTGCCAGAAACTGTACTATGATTCCTTGTTTGCCTAGTCTGCAGCCTAGTCACTTTGTAGTAAATGGATTCTAATTGCACGTAGTTAAGTAACAAACACTTCCAAATAAAATAATTTAATCCAGTAAAGAAGAGCAGAACTGTTGCATATTGCAGAGTGTCAAATGTAAGTACTTGAGTGTGTGTGTGTGTGTGCGCGCATGCGCACACAAACACACACATACATATATATAAGTAAATAACCAAAAAGGTTGTATAATTGCAAGTTTGAGTAACAGAAATTAGCTCACTAAATTATATGACACATTCATGTATTTATCGTAGTCAATGGTGCCATTTGTGAATACAGCTAGACAGTATCATCTCTGGTACATACAGGCATGCATCTAAAGGTATTAACCCTTTGATTCTGTTGATGTGCATCCCCCTACTGAGAGCTTCATTCACATCTTAAGTTGCTGTCAAGAAGGTGCCAATTATGGGATATTTTCGTATTGCACTGCAGGACACATAAACCTTTGTAGCCAGTTCTCACACAAGTGAAAAGAAGTTTGTTTAGTCCATATGTCCCCTCCCCTAACTTAAATAATAAATTTCTCCAAATTATGCTGCATACCATCTGATAAAAGCAAGCTCCTTTACCTACAAGAATAAAGCAGCTGGATTTCATTTGATTCTTATGACTGAGAGAGGTTGAACAAGCAGAACGTAATGCAGTGTGAGGAGAGGGGTTCATTAATTCATAAAAGAACTGATAAATATTGTTTCATTAAATATGAAGGAAACATCTAAGAGCCATGCTTGGGGGGGGGGGGGTGGGGTGGGGGTTAAGAATATACATAAAAACTTAAATCCTCTAATTTAAATTGTGGTGTTTAGAAATTTTTCCCACAAATTTACTTCTGGTGTCAAAGTGTTAATAGAAGATACTATGTAATAACACATTTATCAATTTATAATTAAAATTATATTTTGTTTAGGCTATTGACAAATACCTGTATTTACATTCACTTCAATACTGTATTTTGAATTAAGCATTCCATATTCTCGAAAGTCAGTATCTCCCTCAGGATCAGACATTTCACTTTCAGAGTCCAAACTGTCTGCTTCTATCTGATCACCACCATCATCATCATTACTGCTTGTAGGTCTGCTTGTGGATGGAACATCATTGTCATTTAATTTAGATACAAATTCTTTCTGATGTAAACCTTGTTCTTCCTTTATTTTATTTTCACCTTGTACTTTATTTGTAATAGAAGTGTTTGTGAAACTGAGTTTTTCAACAGAGCTTTCAGGTTGAATTTCAGTTCTACTTTCATCTTGAATGAAGAAATCTTCCAGTGTTGGAAAGAGCAGACAAATGCAGTTTTCCATTGTTGTCAGTGTATTTGTTATCTCAGGCTGCATTTCTGTAATCAACATGAGCAAGAGGAGCATAATGTTAACTCATGACTATATATTTTGCTGCAAGCAAAGAACAACTGTGCAGAGTTGGAGCAATGAATCCAAGGAAATTATACTGTATTTACCCAAATGCAAGACAACTCTACTCCCGGGAGGGGGGGGGGGGCACAAAAAACCCAACCCACAACCCTCCCAAAGAAAAAGTT
>Ga0136643_10019874_pt1 | contig 10154 bp, 8 predicted proteins | sample TergutLab28metaG_FD_96883 | JGI IMG/M metagenome (GOLD analysis project Ga0136643, IMG submission 96883) | Labiotermes labralis P1 segment gut microbial communities from Petit-Saut dam, French Guiana - Lab288 P1 (version 3) (version 3) | ecosystem: Host-associated > Arthropoda: Insects >... | reverse complement strand
GGCAATATATGTGCGTGGCACTTACCGTCAAACACAACTATTTTATTGGTTAATTATTGGAAGGTTTACAACTACATGTTTCGGCCCTATTCCTGGGCCATCATCAGGTTGTATCACGACCTAAAGTAGGCTATATTACATGCTACTTATTGGTAATGGGTGTTTTGGGGATGACGCACATAAAGATTCCTTTCAGACGCAAAAAGATATCCAGTTTCGGGACTGGACAAGACCTAACGGCTGCATAAAGTTGAGGATCGCAGAACGTCTAAACAGTCGGCACATGAAGGTAGTTATGGTTGTTAGCCTAACGCACTGGCTGCCTTTACACTCCAGGATACACCCCTGGTAATCACTTCTGTTAGAAGGTTAGTTGACAAACGGCCATAGTGCGGTTGGAATGATTTTAGTCAATAAATGATCCCAACACCCCAGGGGGAATCGAACCTGCGGCCTTCCTGTTTGTACGGATGAGTCGCATACAGCTGCGCCACCGAATACGTGTCCTTTGAGACAGGAATCTCAGACATTTTATCAAGACCTCGAATTACTAAGCAACGGACCTGGCTTCTACATCAATTAAGAGTTCTATGACATCAAAGAAAGTGACGAAAAGAGACAGGCGCGAGAAGGGAAAGACGTTGTGTAATCATAGGATTGCATAGCTTTTGTGTTAAGTGGGTTGAACGTATCAGACATCAGTTGTGGAATGATACTGAGTGGGGCAAACGGTATTAGTGTTGGGGGTGGGGGTGTGGGATGTCCACGTGTCACTCTCTTCACTACAAACCCAACTTGGACTGATATGGTTGTGACCCTGGTTATCCGAGATGAGAAGCCGGCTACAGACGAGCACCCTATTTGTAAAACTGCACAGACTCACCCGGGTAAGTAGAAGGTTATGTGAAAGATGGTAACATGATATGTTTCATGACGACATACAGGATGGTGCTGGAAAAAGCACTGATCGAACTCCGAGCAGAGGTGAGAGGAATTGTGGGCGAATAAGGGCACCGAAAAGAAATATTTCTTTATTCTCAGCAACCAGATCGGATGTGGGGCGCACCCAGTCTCTTATTCTAATGCAGTTCTTACCCACAGGATAAAGTGGCTGAAACGTGAAGCTATCTAATCACCGGCATTTATTCACGATTCTAAGATGGCCTGATGCTTTAAATCCAATCCTAAACTTGTCTTTATGAAGTGATGCCTAATCAAAGCAGGGGCTACTCTACACTTCAAGACATGAAAGTTTTGGACAGCAGAAAAAAAATATGATGATGTAGAAACTGCGAAGGGCTTGTAGATTTACCTACTTATATAATACAAAAATACGCAGTCAAGAAGAAATGTAATAAATCCTTTGACGGGATGAAGAAACAACGAGAAAAACAGGATAAACTTTCTACTATTTTATTGTATTTTACATTTTTCCTGTATCGACCACAGATAAGCCCCATGAAATCGTTAAGAAATATATCAGTTGTGATAAGGTAAGGCCTTTATCTCATTCTGACTGGTGAGTATCCCCAGTTGCCCTTTGACTCATGGTAGTTGTTAACAATTTCAGCAGATAGAAGGGCTCATATTTGTCGGTGAGTATTGGTTACTTGTTATGAATTATATAAGGCAGATGGCGACCAATCGTGTTTCCCTCCTCATAAGAACAATTTTTTGCCAAAAAGTTCCCCAAAATCTCCCTGCTTCTTAATACATTGTTATGAAGTGTTAAGTAAGTAGACTATTATATCCGCAAAACTATTTTGTTATACAGTAATGTGTGTTATATCTAGAAGCGTCTAAACAGGTACTAAATACAATGTGTCAGCGATAGGCGTTGTTCTGTGTGCATCGGAGGGCAAAACAAATGGGGCTTGTGGTGGGCAAGTGGCACTGTGACAGGTTTCACTCAAAGTGCTTCGGGTTTCCTTTGTCAATTATCATTCCACTGACATTGATCGATCTAGCTGGGACTCCGTATGCGTAGCAATCTACAGCGTCGCGGGATAAAATGAACAAATTTTGTACAGCGGTCTGCATAAGCATGAACACAATTTTACCCACAACGAACAACATGCTGTGGATTATTGGTTTTGTTAGAACTATAAGCACTAAAATCTTTTTGAGTAATATTTCTTTCTGATTTGCAATATGCATCTAAAGATTGCGTTCAGAGGTCGAAGTCCTGTCTGTATGTAGTCCTCCTGCCAGCGTTAAAATCTATAATGGCTTGATGGTTGTGAGGAAATTTATTGTGCATTCCGCATCACACCAGGCTAATACAAACTCGTCTATCAGCCTAATTCAGAAGGGAGAGAGTTGGTTCATGGGATGAATTTCGAACTGGAACAAACTGAAAAATATTCATCAAATTTCGTACGAGCTTTATGCAAATAGAGGACTTTCTTTCCTCTTAAATTTTGATTTTCTAGTTCAGAAATTTGTTGCACGGTTGAGGTGCAAATCTAGGGCCTCCATGCAAGTCATAAGATTGTAATGGGAAAGTGTACAATTAAAGATATGTTATCTCCTTACTACACTTCACACTCCCATCTGCAGTTTTCTTCAGTTCACGTCATCAAACGTAGCGATACAACTGATGTGGCCGCCATGTTATCTGACATGTACCATAAGGATGGCACACATTACAGTACAGGACTTTGGGAAGTAAGAGAATACACTGGCGGATTTCGGTATTAGAGGAAGTGAAGCTTTGAGTTTGTATATATCAAAATCGTTATGTACTTGCAGGATTCGGGCTAAATTAATAGACATAAACTTTTTAAAAAATGAAACAAAATAATAATAATAATAAGAGGAAGAAGAAGAATAACAACTACAAATCTGGAGAAAGAAACATCTATGCAATGGTACACTAACCACTGAGTGACAGACACACATGAGGGCGGGAGGGGAGGCTGCCGGGCTGAAGACTCAAAAGAACCCGAAACACACAAAACCAAAATTTAAAAAACAACTCCTTTCTAGACACGACAATACCAAATGTTTTATGTGATTTAACCTTCAGGCGAAATCAGCATCAGAAGTTCGCTGATAACCGGTACATTAGAACTTTGAATAAACGAACTAATGAAATAAAAGAAGCAGGACACTGTGAATGAGTGGTGGAATATGTAGTTAGATTACATAAATGCAGCTACAAACAGTCCTACATTACAGTCATACTAACGATATAATTTTATAACCTAACTTTTAAATTCAACACTAATGAAATATAGTTTTCAGGTCAGCCCTTCCCCCTAACCAAATTAATAGTTTTTGGCTTGAACCTGCATTGAGTTGAATATTAAATTCACAAATTGAACAATCACTGCTGAGGAAGCAACAACAGCGCCAGTACAGATATGCGGTAATTACAGTAACCACGGTAACCACGAGAAGCCAAGTAATGATAATTAACCAACCGCAGCAGTGAACTGTATGAGCTATGAAAAATGTACTAATACATTCAGTAGGTGTCTCGGAGAGGGACGTCAAACATGAAGGTTATAATCCGTAAACCCGGCAGCATTCGACTTTACGTCATCAAATTACAGCCTGCTGCGTTTTAGTACGTTCAGAATAAATTTATTCACGTTTCGAAAGAATGTGCTGTCTTCATCCTCAGGGTGCAAACCGAATTAATTGGGGAACAGAAAAATGTCAACTATGTAGGACAATTGCAAAGATTGTACTCAGTAAGTGTAGTAGCAAGTTTCAACCCAGAACAGGACATGAAGAACCTAAATGGAAATAGATGCATAGATCTACTCTTTTTTTTAACTTTGGGTTAAAGGGATAGGTGGTCAACGCCACACCCCGACCACATTAACCCTGGGAAAGCACGGGTGCCCATTGTGTACGAAGCTCGATGGGTCACAGGACCGGGGTGGACGGTTGCGGAAAACCTCGCGGCCGGAGGGATTCGATCCTCGAAACGTCAGGCCATATCGAGTCGCTACACCGACAGAGCTATCCCGGCCCGATTGTTCCCAGTACTGCTACATAACGGACACATTCCCTTCTCCCATTCATTCCACAAACAACACTAAACAAATTCACTCACCCTGAAGAAGGACGCAGCATGTTCCTCCGAAGCATCAGAACAAACTGTTTATCAAAAGCAATGTAAGAACTCGCCGTGATCTTGACCCTTGTTTACATTCGGTTGCTCCAAGGTCCAAATCTTAACACCGAAACCGGCTATGCAGTTTTCAGTGTATCTCCAAGAAATTACCTGGATTCACACTAATCAGGCCACGACCCCATCCTGACACATTCCTCCCCACAAGGCACATATCAATATTAATTTTATACCTGTTCCGTGCAATATATTAATTACAATGAATTTATTCAGACTAATTGTAAATATTCATGCATATCAATTTGTTTTGTCACAATAATTTCTCCTACATGTTTCGGCACACGAGAGCCATCCTCTGGGAGAACGTAGATACAGGGAAGACATTTAGTTATAATATGTCGTCGTAGGTGTGCACAAATAAATAGAAAATTACAGTCTCAAAATTACGACATAGATCATTGTTTTAAAAACTATATGTGCAATTACTTGCAATAAACAGATTATACCTCATCCCAAAGTACAAACATGTACCCTGCAAAAATATCCTAACTGAATGAACCCACAGTTCCAATCACACTAACTTACAGTCTAGGCAAAACAATCCATGCTCTTTTTTAAGCAGTGTGTTGTAAAGACATATGCGGGAGTGCAGGTATAGCAGCACACACATTCTCAGCTTGGACATCGCATGTAGGTGTGGCTCAGCCTCACGTGGCGGCTGCTTTAACGTTTTTAAACGCCAAGTTAAATCCCATCTGCACTTTGCTAGCATTATCCGGAGCTCACCATATTCCTCACATTAGCAGGCAAAGGGTTAAACTGCGAAAAGATTTCCCTATGTCCAAACCACAGAAGACTGGTTGGACCTCATACTCGGTTTTGACGGTGTGCGGTGAAAGATTTTTGCCCATGCAGGGAATACAATTGCGATTTCTCGGTAAACATAATGGAGGAAAAACTCAGTACCTTTAACAATGTATTTCGCCTAAAATCCATGCAGCACTGATCTTCTTCAGAACCTGATATGTCCTCAGCCAGTCAAGGATATCCCGGCACTTCATGGAACCAGAAAATTCATCACCATGTTCAAAACAGCCAACACCGTGCCACTCCTCAGCCATGTTAATCACGGTCAAAACCTCCGATAATATTTCTGGAATATCGATTTCAATATTATTCTTCCACCTGTGCCAAGATCTTACAACTGGTCTCCTACATTCAGGCTTCCCAAACAAAAGGCTTTATGCATTTCTCTTCTCGTTGTGCCACAAGCTTTCCCCCTGCCATCATCCTTCAATTCATAAACACAAACAACATCTAATGAGGAGCAAAGATCATGAAGATCAGTAATAAGCTAATTTTTCCATCCTCCTGTCATTATCTTCCTCATCACCCCAATCTCGAGTACCTTCAACCTCTGTTCGTCCGTCAACCTGGAAGGCCACGTTTCACACCCATATGCCACATCAGGCCTAATTATAGTTCTGTCATCAAAAGGTCATCCGAAAAAAGTTTTAAAACAGTTGTTTGTCGAAAAAACTGATGTACAAAAATGAAGCAGTTAAAATTGTAATTCAACATTCAGTCTGCTTTCTATATTTAATACACAAACGTTACGACTCATTCCTAAGGCCCTCGTAATTTTTTCTGTACATCTAAGACAGATGCATTACGTTTTTCAAGAATGCATTATAAGTGCCATCCAACAGCACTTTACATCAATCACCTGCCAACACTCTTCACGTATTGCTAACAAATAGCCTGTATAGTGACGTAAAGGATATTTAAAACATGTTGAGTACATTACTTTCTCGGATCAAAATAGTTGTATTCTGTTATCCTATTATTAATTTATGTATTCCCAACGGAGTTACGTGTTTGGTATAGCGACTACGTTACTAGCTGGAAGGTGTTGAGATCTAGTGTCGGTACTGCAAGAGTGTCTTCCTTTCTCTAAAACATCATGACTGCCTGTGGGGTCCAAACATCCTCCTGTACAATGGGTACCGAAGCCCCTTCCTGATTTAAGGTGGCCGGGGCTTGAATTTAATATTTTCGCTTCCATCTAGTGGCGAGATAAAGAATATGTGGAGCTACACCTATTCCCCCGAAACCCACAATACACCATCTGGCCAGATGTTACAGAAGAGCTACGTTTAGTAATCACCATGCTTGAGGTTAAAATCCTATTAACAACATGCCGAAACGTGCGACACTTATGTTCTAGATATGGAAGATTTGTCACGTGCTCTCGGCGAAATTCTGTTGAGTGACCTGGAGTGTCCAGTGTGCATGCAGTACATGGTGCCACCCATTAAGCTCTGTACGAACGGCCACAATATCTGCAGCAAGTGCAGAGGGAGAGTCGAGCGTTGTCCTACATGCAGAGCGGAGTTTTCAGAGATCAGGTGTTTCGCTCTGGAAGACATCGCCAGAAGACAGAAGTACCCTTCCGCTAACAAGCAGAGCAACTGCCTTGAATTGTTATCCATTGAACACATCGCTTAACGCCACGCTGTTTGTGTATACGGGAAAACTAAATGTCTGTTTAAATTAAATAAGAACTCTTCTTGGAACGGCTATAGAAGTGATTTGAATGAACATGCAAAAGCAGCACATTAAAAAAAAAAACACTTCCACGAAGGGTCAACATTTTTTTTTCCCGTACCACCGTGAATTATTCAGTTACTATTTAAAGAAACGAGATGGCAGATATTACGTTGCTGTTCAGCTGATTGGCACAAGTAGTGAGGCTTCTAAATACAAATGTGAATTTACATTACGTGCAGCAAATGGTATTGAACAGATAAGTAAAACATTCTTGGTTCAAACCATTCAGAGGACTTTGAGACAATTTTTAATTCTAGAAAATGTTTCAATCTTGATGAAGAAACAGCAAAAATTTTTGTTGTAGACGAAAAGATCGAATTGGACGTAACACTGCACAGAGCGTAATGACATGTTTGGCGAATTATATAAGGCTATCACAGCGGTGTTCTGAGAATTGCTGTTTTCTGGGCCAACTTTGATTTTTCTCCCTCAGCCTCCCGTTGTGCCCTTGTCGTTTGATTTGTTGATCGCTGACGGAAACGATGGGGAGTGTAATTCTTGAGGCTGAGAGGGTGGCAGCTGAATTCATCTTCAGCAATTAGCGTGTGTAATATTGCAATGATACAAAAATAGAAGCTTTTTTTCTTGGCCTAAATCTTACCCTTTAATATTTTCTTTATATAGCGTTATTAATGGGATTTGTGTAATTATGTTGGAAGTTATTATTAAACGGTTTATGTGTTAATATTTTATAATAATGATTATAATATATTTAAGTGCAAATGGGATGTCGCCGGTGGCAGTGGTTGTAATGCATTTACATATATATGAAATAAGGATCTAAGAAATTTAAGTCGTGATGGTTTCATGAGAAGCATGCAGTAGCAACTGGGAATCTTGGGAACCATCTCAGCATTCGCTTTAAAAAAAAAACCAAGAAAACCCTGTGCCGAGGTGGCCGGTCACAGAAGCTTCCGGATACTGACTTCTAGCCAGCAATCCGGCAACTAAAGTAAGTAAGACAGCAATACACACATAGTAAAACAATACACAAAAGGTAACAAAAATAAGCATGACATAATAACTTAATACACAAAATACCAACTACGGTTAACAGCAATGAACATAAGAAAAGCAACACAAGGGGAAGAAAACACTGCACCCATTTTCTAATATTTTTACTCCACAGGTAATGCACACTAATTTTAACATGACCTTCACTTCACCACCTGTAAATACCCTTCACTGTACGACCCGATTTACCCCCTTCACTGCATTACCCTTCACTTCACTTCACTTCACTATAATTCACTCCACTACACTTTCAGTTAATTTTAAACACACTCCCATTAACTTCAGCTCACCACATTAATCACTTTTCTAACCCTCTTTCTAAAACGAAGAGTCACTAATATTTCTGCAGGTAACAGGTTCCAGAGTTGGATGGTCTTTTCACAAAGAAATATTTCCCGATATCCGTTCTTTGCCTCCTGTTCCTAATTTAACTTTCATGATCAATCCTGCTCAGATAGTTGGGTCTTTGTAATCTGTCACCTATAGCCTTCCACGCCCATTCTCCAGAGTACGCTTTAAAGAGAGCACATATACGTGACATCTTTCTACGCTGCGACAAAGTTTCCCAGTTCGATTCGTCCATATGAAATACAAATTTAGTCGCTTTCGTTTGCACCCTGTCTAACGCATGTATTTGTCCCTTCCTGTACGGATCCCACCACACAGCCCCATATTGCCGTGTAGGCTAAGCTTCTGGTACTACTATTCTCCTTTTTGAGTACACGCATTATGAAATGTAGAGCCTTCTAGGTTTTTTTTTTACCGTGTAATTGACATGATCAGCTCAGCTTACGTCGCTGTCTAAGATTATCCCCAAGTATTTGCAGCTGCTCTCTTCCGGAATTAATTGATTCCCTAACGTATGAATTAGTGGGTCCTTCACCCGAACCCTCGTAAAGCGAACCGCCGTACACATACTTGGATTTATTTTCATCCCATTTTCAACCACCCAATCCCCCCCCCCCAACTGCAACTTTTCAATACCCTGGATTTTAATTGACTTTTATATATTACAAAATAAGCGAAATGTCTAATAGTTGACTCATTGTTCCTCCAAATATCATTAACGTTAGCTAGAAATAGAAGAGGTCCTAATACGCTCCCTTGCGGCAGACCAGATGTTATTCTAGCTTCCTCCGATAATTGCCTCCTAATTTGACTGTCTACGTGCGACCCCAAATGAACTCCCTTACCCACGCGAATACCCTTGAATTCACGCCCGAGATCGAAATTTTCATAAGCAGCCGATCATGCGGAACTAAATCAAAAGCCTTTGAAAAATCTATTACAATAGCGTCGCTCCTGTCGCCGTTATCCATAGCGTCCGCAATGTCCTGGCAAACCGTGATTACTTGACTTTCGCAAGAATATCATAGCCTGAATCCATGTTGACCCTCTTATAACCAATCTTTCTTATCACAAACTTGCCTTAAATGTGATGCTATTACGCGTTCCATTTGCTTGCTGACCACCGAAGTTAAGTTAACCGGTCTATAATTCGTAACTAATGATCGATCACCCCCTTGGGAATAGGAAACATTATGGCTTTTTTCCAGTCAGCTGGCAGAATACCGTTATGCATTTTTATGTCATGTAATCGTGCAAGGTATGGAATCAGGCTTCCCACCCAGTTTTAGTATTTCTCCAGAAATACCGTCTGGCCCTATTGATTTGATTTTTCCGAAAATTGCTACACTTTTCCTAATGAGTTTAGTATCAAAGTTGAGGGGTACGCCTGAGTTGGCGCACTGTATATGTTGGCTATTACTCTCGCTGCCGAATACCGAGGAATAAAGGTAATTAAGAAAATTAGCCTTTTCTATCAGATCTATAATGGGCCGACCATTACAGTCTTTGATGGCAGGAATATCTTCCCCATATCTTTTACGACTTTTTACCTACTTATAAAACTCAGGCGCCAGCATTTACCTTCAATATTTAATACTGATCTAAAAAAAAACGTATCTTTAGCAGTTTTTTTGACTGCAAGGAACTGCTTGGATAGTCGTTTCAATTCTTCTAGGTGGTGCTGTCCTAATTTTATTCTATTATATGCCTTTCTGTCATTTAACATTAATCGTTTAACTTCCTTGTCGTATTATTCGGGGTCCGGGTCCTTTCTAAGTATTTTGCGTGGAACAAAACGTTGGATACTCTAGTGTAACGAGGCTGGGCGAGGACTGGTTGGCCACCAGTTGGCCAACGGCGTGGGTCAAAGTACTCAGACTTTGTTTCCGATGAATAATGATACAGATTTATTTGACGCTGCTGTTACATTAGTAGTGATAGTTAAATACAGTTGAAGTACAGTTAAAATTATAGTCCAGGTAAGCGTTGATATTATTAAAGTAGTGCCAAAATGAAGATTCGCTCCAGCGGCCTCTGCCCCTGAGCTTACTGAAGTTAATCTTAATTTTACATCAATACAAAAGTATTTATTCAGAGT
>Ga0136643_10019871_pt1 | contig 10155 bp, 9 predicted proteins | sample TergutLab28metaG_FD_96883 | JGI IMG/M metagenome (GOLD analysis project Ga0136643, IMG submission 96883) | Labiotermes labralis P1 segment gut microbial communities from Petit-Saut dam, French Guiana - Lab288 P1 (version 3) (version 3) | ecosystem: Host-associated > Arthropoda: Insects >... | reverse complement strand
TTTGCGGATAGAGGGGTGTCACGTGGTCAGCGCAACGGGTCCCCACAGCCGTTAATATCTGTTTTCTAGACCTGGAACCGCTACTTTTTTCTTTCAAGTAGCTCCTCAATTGACCTCACGAGGCTGAGTGGACCCCGTTCCAGTCCCACTACTACTCAGAAAATCTGGTAGCTCCGGGGATCGAACCCGGGACCTCTGTATCTGTAGCCAGAAACTCTAACCACTAGACCACAGAGGCGGTCTTTTTACGTTATGAAAATGATAGTACAAGTGTAGAAATCACATACATTATTCAGGTTTATTGCAGTCTTAAACCATGTTAAAACGGTAAAAGTCCCCCAACATTCAGACCAAATTACTATCTGCTTCAACAGGAATGAAGTTATGGGAGGAATTATGTCGAGAAATATGAAAGCCTACATAAATTAGTTTTTGAATGGTCCTGTATACAGCACCCGATAAAGTACACTGATGGGTCAGAAGCACTGTGGCGCCTTGTGGTCACGAATTCACGGTCGTCCAGAATTTAATGTGGTCACCCTCCAAAGAACTGACCAGTACCAATGTGCCTGCTAAACAGATTTGCTTTAAATTTTGGCTAATACTTTTTTATTGTATGTTAAAATATTATGTACATTTAGTGTTACACAATTTATGCTCGCATACAGTAGCAGCATGTAAATAAAAACGCGGAGAAGACAAACACATAAAAATTTCTTTATAAGGTCATTTAAATCGAAAGTTGTAGACTTGCTTTGATAAGATATAAAGTAATGTGGAAGTTATCTGAAATATGAAAAACGCACGTGATCAGAGATGAAACGTGCAAATCTTCTTACGCGAATGTAAAACGTTACTCGCTTCAAAACTCGATGACGCGCCGTTCACATGTAGTACAACATTCGACGGAGAATACATTTTAAGAAGCAGCGTGAATGCAGTTGAACTGTAAACAAAGGCCGCAGACAATGAAGTGTACTTTTCGGAAACCGAATCAATAATGTTTGATGGCCGCTGGGGCGTGAGCACATCTCCTGCCGAATTTGGGGTCTGCTGGTGCGGAGGAAGTTGAAGAAAGCAGACATGCTGTGACGCACTGGAAATGGGTCTGCAGTGCCTCAGTAACTTAGCTAAAGGAACATGGATAAAAAACAGGCAGTTCAGATTCGGAAGATCGTTTGATCGAGGGCCGAATTTGACGGACAACTTAAGGGCACGGTCAGTTACCCGAAATGCATTTAATACACACGACATTTCGGTGTTTGGTTCTGCTTCTGTTATAACTGATTGCCAGTCATTTTTTGTATCATTTCAGGCTTCTGCCGCAATGCAAATGAGTTCTGCGCTGTTTTGGGATTTTACGCACCGTTGAATGCTAGTTCTGTACCGATGTTTCGGCACAACCTATTGGTCTCCATCTGCAAGGGCCAGGCAATGCAAGAAGAATTCTTCTTTGAGTGCCTGACCCTTGAATAAGAGACCGATAGGTTGTCCCGAAACGTCGGTGCGGGAATACCATTTTATGTAGTGTAAAATCCCGAAACAGCCCAGATTTCAAGCTTTTTTTGGGGGGGGGAGGGGGAAGAAGGTTGTGTTTTTTATTGATGTTGCCAGCGGTTCGGATATAACCCTAAAATATTCGGGTCTTAATCGTGAATGATTAACACTGCACCATCGGTGTGGCTTATTGGTTTGGGTTTCATCCCGATCGCTGACACTAAAATAAATTAAAAACAGTAATAGTACCTGTGAATATAATTAAAGACAATAACGTGAAGATGGAACGGAAACAATTCCCTGTAGAGTATGTAACATTTTGTGATGCCGTGGTATTGTGAATATGAATGATGATGGATTCTGCGATGTAGGTAGTACAAATACTAATGATATGGCTTAGTGTAATGTATATACTGGACACTGTACTTTTTTAAAACTGATATTGGCGTATGACATGTCGCTCGTACAGCACCGCGAAACGTTCGATTGTGGTGTCCTTGGACTGTAACACTCTGCGGTCGGATGCGTGGTCACTGATATAACCATGGGAACTCTGTGCGTGGTGTCATAACCCAGATGACCACAATCCATGTGACGTTATTACATTGTCAGCAGGATTATGTCTAGAACTGCTGTATGTCAGCTGTATACTAGCTATATTGATGAAAGCAGAATTGTTTAAATGGACGTCACGTGAAAATAAACGAGTAATTTGCAGGGAACTCGAATAACTAATGTAAATGAAATGCTGAGTCATGTGAAGTGCTAACTTTACAGGAGTGCCAGTGGGAGCTTTATCTGGCTTGGTTCATGACGGTGATACAGTGACGACAATAAAACAACAACCACAACAACAACAACAAAACAACAACAACGCCCAAAACTTTCTGGTGGCAAATTTCGAGAGCGTATTAGTCAGTAAAGGTTCGTAAAATTTGTTAAATCACGCATAAAAAACGTATTATTCAGCAGAACGACAAGGTAAATTCCTGCAACATTCTGTGTGGTCTCCGTCAGACTAGTGTTAAATCTTACTCTCATTGCAGCGTTCGCATAAGAACACCTCAGTCCTTTAGAATAATATTTAACGCATCAAATACTGGTTAACTGTAAGGCGTAGGTCTGCGGCCGGTCGCTTTCTGCGATTGTGGGTTTGAATCCCGTCGGGCGCATGGATATCACTCTCTTGTGAGTGTTGTGCGTTGTCACGTAGAATTCTGTGCTTCGGGCTGATCATTCGTCTAGAGCAGTCATTCCGAGTGTGGTGTATGTGTTTGTGAGTGTGATGTCGAAACCTACAATGATAAAGCCTAAGACCCCAGAAGGGCTGGTGCGCTACAAGAAAAAAAATGGTTAACTTGTACATATATATGTTCGTTCTGTGCTCATCTTCTCAGTAAACTGACATATAATAACTTTTGGCGTGTTATTATTATTATTATTATTATTATTATCATCATCATTATCATCATCGTCGTCGTCGTCGTCATCATCATCTCTTTTTGCAGGTTGTTTAAGCTTATATTCCTCAGACAAACTGTGTCCCTAGGGAATACAGAGTTGCAGCTATTCTGTTGTTACTATTCATGGTGCTTATATCGTTAGTTTCAGTGTTGAATCTATTGTATTTTTACATTAGTGCTTTCAAAAGTATATGTGCAGTGCCCAATATGGCTGTTTTCTGTAGTACCTTGACTTCATGTTTTCCTGGTATGTTGCTCACGTATTTTCTGAATGACTTTGAAATAGTATAATACTGGTGTCACCTTTGTTTTTACATTCCACATGCGCTGTATTTCTATCGCAAGGTCTTTATATTTTAGAAATTTCTCGGCTTCTTTTTTTAATCACATTTCTGTCTCCTGAGATTGCAACGTCTATTAACTTACATGTTCCCGTTTCATTATCACGGATTATAATATCTGGTTTGTTGTTGGGGATAGTTCTGTCAGTTTGTACTTGTTGATTCCACAATATGGTTATCTAGACTCCTTGACTTGTTTCTACTGATTTTCGCACATGTTCATTCCAGTGTTTTTTGTCCAATTGTACCCATGTTTCCGTGCACACGTTGAAGTGCAGTTGTGCAAATACTCTTATCATGTCTTTTATTTTATGTCTTTTATAATAATAATAATTATTATTAATATTATTTATTGAGTTCTATGTTTACATTTCCAAGGGACATGCTTGTCAACACTGTATTTTGTTCTTTTTGTATAAGTCTATCAGGCATCCACTTCGACGTGTGAACATCACGAAAATATTGAACGCGAGGCGTTCGGCAGCAGCAGCAGCAGCAGAAGCACGGCTGTTCGGCACTATACCATGTTCTATTTCTGAATACCTCTCCTCTACAATCACTTGTTTTGGCCAGAGGTCTGTATGCGTCATTAGCATTTAACGCGTCGTTGACATACATGACAGCATAATGCAGAAGCCATATTTGTATATTTGTTCACTGTCTTGTTCATCCATCACCAAATTTAAACTCAGGTTATGTTTGACAGAATCCTATAAAATCGAAGGTGGTTTTTACACAATAGGAGTCGTTGGGAGAAATCAATTTTGGCGCACACAGGACCAACATAACCTCTAAATCATATCTGTTTTTGGCACGTTTAGTAATTAACGAAATACAAGAACGAATGTTTTGTTAGATTATGTGCTGTGATATTATGAAGCTAGGGAAAACAGGTTACACTGAAACGTCGGTATACATGTACCAGACTACAAAGTGTCATATTTAAACAAAACAGCAATCTTCACAGTTGCACTACACGAATAGCAAGACCAACTAAGCATTCAAAAAATACAGTGTCTTTGTTTCTTCATCTGTACTGCAACATGAAGAACACATAATTACAATCCCTGTAATTATGTTTGTAAACATCACAAATACCGATCGCAGTGGCCGCGCGGTCTAAGGCGTGGATATGCGGCCGCTCGCTTGCTGGGATTGTGGGTTCGAATCCCGCCGGGGGCATAGATGTCTGTCTATTGTGAGTGTTGTGTGTTGTCAGGTAGAGGTCTCTGCGACGCGCTGATAATTCGTCCAGTGGAGTCCTACCAAGTGCGGTGTGTCTGAGTGTGGTCGTGAATCCTCGATAATGAGAAGGCCTTTGCCCACTACGGCTGTTGCGCCATGGTACAAAAAAGCATCCTAACAGCAAACAGGCACAGAGTGTTGCATCAAATCTACAGTCAGCTACGTTTGACTGCCAAATGTTTCCATTTGACTCCCGCCCATACCATAACATAAGTAATATAAGCACAAAGTGGACGTTGGATCAAACACACGATAGACGGTTGCATATGCAGACGAAATTTGCTACGAAAAGGCAAGAAGAACAGAATTTTAAATAACTGTTTTATACTGATGTGCAGACAACATAATACATAAAATTACATACTTTTTAATGATTGACAAATTACACACACCATCAATCTACAGACTGAACTTAGAAGAGACACGATACACACACACACTCATACACGCATGCACGCACACACACACACACACACACACACACATCAACATTACGAATGTAACTGAGTATATTTTAGCAGATTTTTAAAACCTTGGTCTACGTATAAATATATACGCGCGCGCGCACACACGCACGCACACGTAAACATTACGAATGTAATTGAGTTATTTTAACTTGTTTTTAAAAACTTGGTATATATATATATATACACGCGCGAGCGAGCGCGTGAGCGCGCGCACACACGCACACGCACAAACGCGCGAGCGCACAGACACAGACACACACACGCATACACAAGCGCGCGCACACACACACACACATACAAACACACGCGCACACACACGCACACATACACGCGCGCGCGCATATACACGTACACATACTCACACGCGCGCACACAAACATACACACACACGCACGTATGCACACATACACACACGCACACATAACACTCGCGCGCGCACACACATCTACGCACACACACACCCACACACACGCAAACACACACATACACACAAACACACACACACCCACACACGCGCGCGCTCGCTCGCACAAACATACATACACGCGCACACACATATACACACGCACGCACACATACACAAACGCACGCACACACACACATAAATATACACAAACACAAACACGCACACGCACGCACGCACACACATACACATACACACATACACACACACACAAACAAACACAAGGAAATCAGTCCCGTGGTGGAACGACGAATTTAAAATATTACGGGAAAAATTCAACGCCTTACGACGACGATATCAACGAACTTTAAACAATGAAGACCTTAGAACTGAGAGAAAAATCGAATACAATGAGGGGAAACGACAATACCAATCTAAGTTAAAGGTCAAAAATTTTAAATCCTGGCAAAAGTACTGCTCCTCAACTGAGGAGTCCAACCGTTGGAACGCAATTTATAAAACCGCATCCGGGAAATCAAGAAGTACAACCTGCTTAACAACTCTCCAACAGCCTGACGGGACCTTCACCTTCGACACAGAAAGCACAACAAAGCATATGTTAGACTATTTTGTTGCCGAAGACATGAGACAAATGACAGTGCAGTTCACAAGCAGATTAGAGAGCAGGTAAAGGAGCCGGTAGACACTGAAGACGATAAACCCTTCTCTCGAAAAGAAATAGCATCTGTGATAAAAAAGTTTAATCCTTAAAAGGCTCCTGGGGAGGATGGACTGACAAGTGAGATACTCCTACGTGTTTTCGGAAACTTCCCGTCCTTTCTAACTGAGTTGTACAATAAATGCCTAAAAGAAGGCAGCTTTCCAAGACAATGGAAAAAAATCTAGCATAGTCCCAATTGTAAAGCCGGGGAAAGAAGACAATAGAGACGCTTCAAAATGCCGGCCCATCAGTTTGCTTAATGTAAAGCAAAGTGCTGGACAGGTTAATGATAGACAGAATTATGCATCGTGTGCATACTAATGCTGGTTTGAACAGTAATCAATTTGGCTTCATACCTCAGAGAGGAACTGTGGACGCAGCACTGACAATCAAGGAGATTATCGATGAAAACTTGAAACAAAAGAACTGTATGTCAGTAGTTAGCCTGGACTTCCGATGAGCATTTGACGCGGCTTTGTGGCCAAGCATGCTGGATAATCTAAAAGAATTAAAATGCCCGAGGAACCTCTTCAAACACTCCAGAAATTATTTTAGCGATAGAACGGCATCGCTACGCGGGAATACGTTGAAAATTGAGAAACCCGTGACTATGGGGTGCCACCAAGTTTCTTGTAGCGGTCCAGGGTTTTGGAACATACTTTAAAACTCGCTGCTTAATATAGACTTCTCTCACCACACCAGGGTAATTGCCTTCGCGGAGGACCTACTGATACTAACCCGAGAGAAAAGCGCCCTGGACGCAGAGAACTATGCCAACCAGGACTTGAAAAAAATTGAGAACTGGGCCAGGGAGAACAAAATGCATTTTAATGAAAACAAGTCTAACATCTTATTGGTGACAACGAAAACATCAGGAGATAATAGAACATTAAACATTTATCTAAACAACAAACGCCTGGAGCAAGTATCAGAACTAAAATACTTAGGAATTTATGCTGACATCTGATTTAGTTCCGGTAGACATGTAGACTACATTACAGGGAAATGCACTCCTATTATAAACATGTTAGCAAAATCAGCTAAACTCAAATGAGGTTTGGGGCATTGAGCACTGAAAGTTATATACAATGGTGAAATAGAACCAATATTGAGATATGGGGCACCGGTGTGGCAGAAAGCCTTGACAAAACAAAACAATTTGAGGAAATATCAGCGAGTGCAAAGAATGATGAATATCAAAATAGCCAAGGCATTCAGAACACTGTCATATGAAGCATCATGTGTACTGGCAGCAGTTCGCCTAATCCGACCTGCTGTAGAAGAAAAGGCACGAACTTATACGGCAACTCATAACAACATCCAGTATGATGGGCCTCTGGAAGTGAGATATTGGCCCCACCCTGCGGATATACCTCTTATTAGGGCACCTACAGAGATACCACCTAATGTAATAAATATATTCACGGACAGGAGCAAAATTGGAGGAAAGGTAGGAGCTGCTGCAGCCATAATTAAGGATGACATAGTTCTTCATCAGTCTAAGTACAAACTACATAAGAGATATTCTAATAATCAGGCAGAACAGGTAGCAATCCTAAAGGCACTGGAACAAATTCAAAATCTATAGTTAGCAGAAAATGCAGAAGAGATAGTAGTGGTTAACACAGACAGCAAAGTGACACTGGACACACTGCAGAATAGAAACAAACACTACATACTGATTGGGAATATAAGGAAGGAAATAAAGAGGCTGGAGGACCAACAATGGACAGTGATTTTTAACTGGGTGAATGCACACGTAGGAATAAAAGGAAATGAAATGGCAGACCGTCTGGCCAAGGAGGCGGCAACGGATGACATAGGAGAATTTGTGTACGTTAAAATACCGAGACAGACTTTAATTACGGAAGGGAAGGAGAAAGAAATAAGAAAATGGCAGGAGCAGTGGACAAGCTGTACAAACGGAGCAATAAGTAAATTATTCTTCCCACACATAAAAGAGAGAATGAAGACCACAATACCTATCTCAGCTGAATTTACGGCTATGGTAACGGGTCACGGTCTAACCAGATCTTACCTCCATAGATTCAAGATTATTCCCAATTCAACGTGCCAATGTGGGCTAAAAGAAGAACAGAAATTAACCACATAATTCTGAACTGCACGCAACTAGAAAATGAGAGAAGGAATCTACGAAGTGCCATAGTCTGCACAGGTGACACCTGGCCCCCTCCGTTTGAACAAATCACAAGAAAACACATTAAGACGTTCACTAAGTTTGTAAGATCAACAGATTTTAGCGCATTATAAGCCGTTAATTGAATATATACATATTGCACCTCAGTTTATTTAGCTAATAAGTTCATTAGTTAATAATTCAGTACATAGAAGATAAAAAAGCAATAGGTACTAGATTAGAAAACCGAAATTAAACCTGCCGTAACAGTAGAAAATGGAAGAAACTGTACACAAGTGTAAATATATATGACTGTATTGTGAATATTTAACTGTAGAGCAAGTAGTATTACTTTGTAATGGAACGTGCTGAATGTCAATATATAAATAAAAAAAGTACACATCACACACACATACACACACGCATATACACACACATTCATACGCACACATGCACACAAATACATACACACACAAATACACACACACACACACACATACACACGCACGCACACACACACACACACACAAACATTACGAATGTAATTGAGTATGTTTTAACTGGTTTTTAAATCCTTGGTGTGAGCTGTCTGAGGATGGTGCTACAGCATTGCAACACGTCGGCGTGTTAACCCTTAACCCGCTAACGTGAAAAATATGGTGAGTTCCTAATAATTTCAGCAGATGACAGATGGGATTTAACTCGGTGTTTAAAGGGTTAATAAGCTATAGGATTACACACACACACACACACACACACACAAATATATATATATATATATGTATGTGTGTGTGTGTGTGCGTGCATTTTGTTGGTCTAATAAAATAAAATCAGCTACACAAATGCAGTCCGCACCTGCACATGCGATGTGCACATAAAATTAAATATTCCAGTCATGAATGTTGTTCAGTAGTTTGAGGATTTTGGATGGGGATGTACATAGCCAATTTGGTGATGGCCGCGGTATGGAGAAACTGAGTAAGACCGGGATATGACCTGTCAGGATATACGGTAGGCCGACTGATTATTCAAACGAGAAATTCCCTCCAGCTAACACAGTGCATTAGGAACACCATTCAATAATAAGATTACAAGGAACGTTACTGTAACCAGACGTGGAGATGGAAAGAAAACAAGGCTTTAAAGAGTATACATAATTCCCAGTGGAGTTCTTTGCAGTTTATTGCGGTTCATTACGACCGGTTTATAGAGACTAAAGGAGATGCTCCACTTTCCCTGAAGTCCATTTACTTACTCAAATAACACGGGATGTACACGTACTACAGGGCCGGTACGGCCGCAGACAAGAACTGCAGAAGATCGAATATAGAACTAAGAGCAATTACTGAATCATTCAGTAACTGATATAACTTCCATCTCGACTAAGAGCTTTTATGATCAGCACATATGGCTTTACTGTGTAGTTTGTAAAGGTAATTACGGTTTATATTAAAGGATCATACATAGAAGAGTTCTCGCGGAAAGAAAGATGTGTAATAGCGTGGTTACTTGCAAGGATAGCGGCAATTGAAAGGAAAAAGAAGAAACAGAGATGGAGAAGACAGCCTTTATGTTTAGGTGAATAACGTTGGGATTGAATAATTGAATAAAGGTTGACCAACTAGATGACACTTGCTTTATTATATATTGCTCAACATGTTTCAGACGTTAATACGTCCATCTTCAGGAGCTAGCGAGTACTAGTTGTGTTGTGGTATCCGAGTGTAGGCTGAACCACTACAGTAGTGGTTCAGCCTACACTCGGATACCACATCACCAACAGCCAATCCCGCTACATAACACCAGCACGCCTCAAGTCAGCCTACACAACGCAACAAATAGTCGCTAGCTCCTGAAGATGGACGTATTAACGTCTGAAAC
>Ga0136643_10019869_pt1 | contig 10155 bp, 7 predicted proteins | sample TergutLab28metaG_FD_96883 | JGI IMG/M metagenome (GOLD analysis project Ga0136643, IMG submission 96883) | Labiotermes labralis P1 segment gut microbial communities from Petit-Saut dam, French Guiana - Lab288 P1 (version 3) (version 3) | ecosystem: Host-associated > Arthropoda: Insects >... | reverse complement strand
AAGTGTACACAAAGCATCACTCCGTACCGCGCAGTAAACACACTCCGTCTCAATTATACAAACCAGTCAGTTAATGTTGTATAGGGAAATAATCGCTGTTTGTTCTCAGATCCACAGAGAACACATAAATACAGCTGTGTGGGCAGAACGTAGAAATGCTAAACGTGGCGGACGTCACAGCTGGCATGGTCTACCGAACACATGACACCTCATGGTCATACACGTGGTAGGCCAGATTTTGGAACCACAGCCTTCAAGATGGGGCTACAAATGCTCTCGCACGACGCACCCGCTCGTTCCGTGGCATCCGCAACTGGCGTATTCTCATACGATGACACGCTCTGCGACTCATGGGTGAAAGAACGCCTCAACTTGGCAACAAACGGATTTATCATCATAAAAAAGCGACGTTTCCTCCTTCAGTAAATAAACAGCAGCATTAAAGTGTACAGGAACGGAACCTGTGAGATAGCTGGCACAAGCAGGTGTAGCCAGGTGCTGCACGACGTCCAGCACAGTGGAATTACTACGTAACTGGGCAGAAATATGAAGATAAATACTGGACTACAACACACCGAATTGGAATTTTTCGTTTGTCGTGCCACAGTACAAAATTGTAAATGGTGCAGTCCGTGACGTAAACACAGACTTTACCGAGGCACTGTTTACCTTAATAATGTCACACAGTCCCACAACAAGCACATGCTGCGCCGATTTTCACAAAACTCACAAATATCAACAGCGTTATGTGCAGACCTGTGACACCGATTTTAATCGAAATCGAACAATACATATGGAAAGCATACAGAGAAATTAATTTATACCCTTATACAAGAGTCCACTGCGCCTATTTTCACGAAACTCATTATTAATAAATCGCTATGGCCATATCCTGTAGCGAAGTTTATACACGTCGGAAGAAATTATATAAAATACGAGCGACATTTCATTTACGCCCGTTAAGTACGGTGCGGCTTACAATGGAATGTCTTCACGCAGTCACACGTGGCCAACAGCATCACGTGGAGATCTTTCCTACCGAATTTCACCCAAAAGGGAACGCAAAGTGACGGCAGGCACTAATTTACGCCTTTACGTAAAGTACGGCTGTTACTGAAACAGTGTCATTCACGCCTGCTCCACAGTTTCCTACACAGAACTATGACATCGAATTGCAAGAATATCCGACGTACTGTTCAGCTGCTGACACTGTGGCACACGCCGATAGGCCGTCAGGAGTTCTTTAGCTGCTTTGTAAGGAAACCATACCAACGGTAAGAACACTACCAGAAGAGACGTGGTTTATTTCTTTCGCCCACGCAGATCCCTTTCCCACTTGCTTTGCCCTAAATTCTACCCTGACGATTCTTGTACACAGGAGGAAGCAAGAGTCGCAATATGCAGGGTACTTAAGCTGACACGCAGTGCATTACGTAAGTGGAAATGGAACGCGCCACAATACGCGGTCATTCCAATTACAGCAAGAAAAGGCAGACACACCGGGTCGTGTTTAAGATGTCCGGCGCCTTCGCCTTATTCAGAACACGGCGCCCTCTATCCCGCAGGACCTACATACGTTGTTTTACAAACTGTCCCGTCTGTCCGTTTCTGACACACGCAGTTAGTTACTGTTACGCAGATGGCAGGGCCACACTGCCGGTTAGCGAATTGGCTGGCTGTGCTGGAGTCGCACTGCCGTGACACCACACAGACACTCTTCGGGTTATGAATTTATTCTGCTGGTTACAGCGGCAGGCACTCAGAAACTGCTGTGTGTAACTCATTCCAACTTTCGCGGTAAGATCGACGATCCTTGTGCATAAATTCTGATGTTCGTCAAATCTGTAAAGCACACGGCGCACAGTACTTTACCATCACAAGTAAGACAGGCATTGTGCGTGTAATGTAAGTCAGGCGCTTTCGTGAAACCAGGTGTAGTGGAAAAGCAATAAGTATTACATATTCTGAGTGTATGTTTGTAGCCTTCGGTATCCAGCACGCAATGCGCATGCACCATATTTTCATTCGTGGCCTGCCCGGCTCTACCATATTTTTCCACATTATCTCATAAACGAAACGAGTTTCGAAAAAAAAAATCAACATACAGTGTGTTCTGATTTTGTCTAAAACTTTCGCCTGAAACATTTTTCATTCTAAGACGTGAACAAGATGTGATCACAAAAGTGTGTTTTCCTCGTGTAAAGTGCCCGTTACTGTTAGATGGTAATGAACATCGAATTTTCTTGACAGATATTTGAAAAATAGCCCAATATCAAATTTCATGAAAGTCCGTTCAGTGGAAGGCGAGTTTTTCCATGCGGACGAATGGACAGACGGACAGACATGGCGAAGCTAACAGTCATTTCTTGCAATTTTGCAACCGCGCCTAAAAATCTCAATTTTGCCCACGCATTTAAAAAGCAACTCCAGGTTGGTCTTTGTAATGGAGAAAGTGTGTTTACTGTCAGGTAAAGGTAAAGGCGTCCCTGTGGACGCCATAAACCAGGAGCAGAGACCTTGCTCCGCTTATTCTCAATCTGGGCAGTAGATGGAGGTGAATGGCCAGCTTCACCACCCGGCCGCTGTAGCCCCCCGGAATTGAAATGAAGCTGGATGGGCCCCGGAGCCCGTTTGCACGTTTTGGAGACGAGAAAAATCTCTTTGCCCTGTCGGAAGTCGAACCCCGGATCGCCAGCCCGTAGGCCAGTCCATATGCCAACAGAGTTATCCCGGCTCCGTGCACTCTCACACTATATAGGCCTACATCAGGCTCTGTGTCTACGTCATACAGCAGGTCTATCCCACAAACGCTGCACATCGGAAGTGACCCAGCACGACCCGCTAGCTCTCTGTTACATTCTAGGTCAATCTCTAATTACGGGCTTCCCAACATCGGTCTCGTTTCTTAACAGTGATCTTAAAACTGTCGGTCAATGACGGACAGCTCGCACTGTGCAAGGATGGAGCTGCTTACGTCACAAAGTGGCTACGTACTGCATTGTGGTAACGTCGCCTGCACGCCGTGGAAGCAGACTGTTGCCACCTGCCGAGCTGTACGTCGTCAACCACGACGACAAGAACATGGACAATACTGATGTCTATGACAGCTGTCTGTATGCCTGTCTGTACCTTCAATCTGTTCAGCAAATGCGAAGCAAACGTTAAATTAACGCTTTGAAGACTAGAATTGTTTCCTTCCGTCACAAGGCCAGCGACTTGATGCTCTATCCGTAGGTGTGAGCCTCCATCATACACTGTCTGGGCTACATGAAGAGTTTTAGTACTAACCTGGCTTTGAAACACTACTGAATCTGGTTGTGACAGAATGCTGTCAGATGCTCGCTAGTGTATGGTATGTGATCTGAATACACGACTGTTTGCGCCCGTCGTCCACTGCACAAAACGCCGTAACCTTTTGTTACTTCCAGATCCAGCGTTACCCCCCCCCCCCACCACCACCACCACCTTGAAAAGCCAACAGTTGGTTTTGCAGTACACAGCCGCCATTTGTCGTCATCTTCAAAACAGCCTGTAACTGGGCCGCATGAGTCAGATAAATCCAAACAACACCAACACACGTTACTTCGCAAATGCAAATTTTAATATTGTCTGTTGATCGGTACGCAACTGACTTCTTTCCGTCAGGTATGCCGACTAAAATTTTGTACGCTATTCTTATATCGTGTTTTCTATACGCCCTGCCAGGTTTACCCCTCTTGCTTTGATCAACCCCATAATATTTAGCGAAGCAGTCCCATACACATTTACCCAGCTGCCTCCGTCCCCTTGGCAATGTCTCTGTCCTTTAAGTCCTAAGATTTGCCATACACGGTCTAAAGCGTGGGTCTGCGGCCGCTCACTTTCTGGGATTGCGGGTTCGAATTCTGCGGGGGACATGAATGTTTGTTTCTTGTGAGCGTTGTGTGTTGTCAGAGGTCGGGCTGATCACTCGTCCAGAGGCGCCCTACCGTGTGTGGTGTGTCTAAGTGTGATCGTGAAGCCTCGATAACGAGGAGGCCCTGGCCCACTGGGGGCTGTTGCGTCATGAAAAAAATTGCCATACACAATGTTCACAAACACAATCGACGCTGAGGATTCAGGTCTGCTGCGTAGTTAACGTAACATGAGTGTGTGAGTTACTGCGCCCCAGCGTATCGCCTTCATCTTCAAGGGACAAGAGGTCCTAGAAGACTTGCCACACACGGGAGACGTGTGGCAATTCTTCTTGAGATTCACTGGCCCTTGCAGAAACGTCGGAAATCTACAACCAAGCTACTGGGCGTAACAACCCGGAAGACCTGAATCCTTACAGTCAACACTGTGGCAAGCTCCAATCTCGCACAATGTACCCTTTCCTTAGAGCGAGTGAAGCAGTTCCGAAACCGCGGGCCAAACCGCACATCCGCATATTTTAGTGTTAACATCTGTATGTGCTGATATGAACAGCCGTAATGGAGAGTAACAGAGTAGCTGATGAACTCTGTTCACCACTTGAACCTATATTATCCTCCTTATTAACATTACGTTTAAAGTAAAACATAAATACTGCAAGCAGGTGTGCCAGACCACATAACATTTCGTAATGCGGAAAAATGTCGGTCGGTCTTCGCAGTGTCTTGACTGGCAGTGTATTTCCTAACACTAACACCAGCAATTGTCAAACAAAAAACAAATATTTACATCAAATAAGACACCTACAGCAGCAGTACCCAGTGGTGTTCTACAATTCGCTACTAGGTCCATCTTCGGTGTTTGATTAATCGGCAGACTAGGCTGGTTACTGAGTGTCTGCGAATCGGGTTCCACCGCCGGCAGAAGTGACAGATTTATGTGTCAAGGTAGGCTCTGGGACCCAACCACCCCTTTCTCTTTCCCCGGGGGTAAAGCGGCCGGGCCGTGAAGCTGACCACTAACCTCCCTCTAATATCGATGTGCCTCGTATTCCTTCACGGCCTGCACAGGTTCAACGTACCTTTGTCTTCAAACAAACGCAGTCCGCATTAAGTGCGGCACCTGGTACATTTTCATTACTGCTCTGGCGCCCACAAAAAATGGAGAATGATTTCAAGGGACAACAGGCCGGTGTACATTCAACAAACAAATATACTGGCAGCCCTCCAGACTGATGCACACAGAGACGCTTGGACTAGACATCCAACTGAGCCTGTCGTCCGTCCGCTCTGCTCCATATCGGCTGATCGATACCAGCGACATCAGCCATCTTCCCGTGTTTTGTTACTTCTGACTCAACTACACAATTCCCGCCTTGATGCAGCAGACAGCACCGTCATTCATTGTTATGCGTTCTTTCTTTCTTTCCTGACCTCTTCTACCTACTCATTGTAGGGGTAGACGGTTACTGTCAACCCTGATGACACTCATTGACACACACACTCGGTAGGACTCCTTTGGACGAGGGATCGGCCCTCGTAGATAACATACGACACTAAAAAAGAGACAGACATCCATGCCCTGGTCGGATTCGAACCCCGCAATCCTAGCAAGCGAATGCCCGCAGATCTATGCCTCAGACCGCGCGGCCACAGGCATGGTCGGCTTACGCGTTCTTTGCGTAGTGAAAAAAGAACTTCGTATGTGAAGACTCCGTCCCTCCGCCGACTGTTAACCTGCTAGCAGCGACTGAACTGTGTGCACATTTCTATGAAATTCGGCACTGCAGTTCCTTACTCCAACGTGAGTTTCCTGTTTCCTGACTGTCAGCTCAGTCACATTCGCGCTTTACTTGAAGGCGTAAATGACTTTCTACCGCACTGTCGATACTGCTTGACCGATTTGGGCGAAGTTCTATGTACGTTTACCCACATAATGCCGCTGGGCAAACACGACTTTCGTGAATATCGGTGCAGTGGAAGCCATACTCACCTTCACGGCGCACAGCAAACACTGCCCTACTTTGCACACTTTCGTCCGATATGGGCAGTAACAGTTGTGCTTTACTTAAGGGCGTAAATGAATTTGTATCCGCACTTCACACATTAATAGCCCGATTTAGAATTCGGTATGAGAGATATGCACATGATGCTGTTGAGCATTGTGAATTTCGAAAGCATTGGCGCAGGGAAGCCCGTACTGTTCTTGTTGTACCGTGAAACGTACGGCATTTCGAAAGTACCGAACGAAGTTTGAGCACTGTGTCACGGAGGGCACCACTTGCAGTTTTACTCTTATCATACATATCTAAGGTTCGAGATCTTCACGGTGGCGAGAACTGGTACTGTGGTCCTTGGGTTGCGACGTGCAGAATGTAGCAGATTACTCGGAGCAACAACCCGGAAGCTTATGAAATTCGTTCACTCTTTAGCAGTAGTAGCAGCAGCACACTGAAAGTGAAAGTGAAAGCGAAAGTGAAGGGTCTGCCGGTGTGCGCAGACGCAGTGTCTGAACGATTGCAAACTAACGAAATGTCATGTCTGCTGACCGACATTAGAACACTGCACCTCCTGCACAACAGAAAGCTGTCACCGGTACAAACTGTCTGGTCGGCGAAGTTTCTGGGCAGTGAGAATGGAAACGTCGTTAAAGCATGCTGTGAGGACATCGCTTGCTGAATTGTAAATGAGTTTTCGGTGTCCGGTTTATCTTCTCGATTACAAATAATTTGTATATTTCTATCATTTTCGGCCAAGTTATATTCCGTCACTTGGTGAATGTACTGGGTCAGTGACATTCCAATTAAATCTGGAGGTATAATTATATATATGCAAATCCTACGTTTCTTGGACTGGTGATTGTATTGTTAGTACAGATTGTGAACAAAACCGACTACAGTGTATCAGCTGTCCTATGGGCTGCCAGTGATGAAACACTCTCAGGTACACTTTGGAATCAGTACCAACATCTTATTGAATCAGGCGCCTTTCTGAACTCCAATTTTAGATTTGAAATAAGTTTAACACTGTTCAGTCCAGTTCTAACCACAAACGTGATCTTTAAGGTTAACGAAGTGTGTATGGCGCCCTTCACAATAACCTACAATAGAAACATGTCAAGGAGTGAAGTCCTCATGAATGTAATAAGCTTCATTTTAATGGCTTCAGGCTGATTCCACCAGAAAAACGGTACGAGTTCTCACGTTCCAGTCATTCTGATAGCCTAAATGTGTTGCCTCATTTGCTCGTTCCAGCTGTCGTAATCGCCTCCCTAACCTCGCTGCAGGTACAAAACATCAAGGTCGACCGGTAATCCCAAAATCACGCCCGCGAAGACAAAAAAGCAGGCCATGCTGATGTGTTACGCACACTTTAGGAAGCAAGATCAAGGGCGCGAGGTCTTGTTGCGCATGTTACAGGAACCGTCATTGCTGACCTTATTACCTGGCCCGTGAGTCACTCGACACGATACACACCATACTGAATTACGCAGAAATCTCAGCATCTAACTCCAGGCAGCAGAGTCTTTCTTGAGAAGCTAACAGGTCCTCAACTTGTCAGGAAATTCCCCGCATTTTACGGAACCCGTTCATTAGTGCATTCACAAGAGCCCGCCACCTGTCCCTATCCTAAGAGAGACCAATCCACTCCACGCCCCCAATCCCACTTCTTGAAGATCCATTTTAATATTATCCCCATCTACGCCTAGGCTTTCCAAGTGGTCTCTTTCCCTCAGGTTTCCCCACCAAAACCCTCTCTTGTCTCCCTTATGTGCCACATGCCCCGCCAGACTCGTTCTTCTTGGAAATGTCAGCGTCAATAATTTAAATTTTACTAGACAGCAACGGAACACAGACTACACTCACAGTTTAGGGCACACACTTTTATTAGAACTAATCCTTCGACAAGGCAAACTTGCAACTTATATACGTGTGGCGCCTGCAGGAAGTACGAACCGGTTGAGTTTATAAAGCGTTTAAAGATTGTTTTAAAAATATCTGTATTGCAACATGTTGGTGCCAACGTTAAGCTGCTTCTCCACACTCGCCACGTAAGAAAACGGCACTTGTCATATCGTGAGAACTACTTTTAGGGGCCTCCGTCGAAAAGGTCGCTTAGAAGCCTTGCAGCCAGTCCTGCACAATGTCTTTGGCTATTGGCCCCTCCTAAGACCGTGGCCGGCCAAAAAAAAAGTTAGTTTTATCGAATTTTTGCATTCACTCCTTCTGTCAAACCGTCCGTGACCATGGGCGGACGCCCGCTTGGTTTCTCGTCATGCACGTTCGTTCTGCCTTCTTTGAACAACCGACACCATTTCCTCACATTCCCTCTGTTCATTGCACCTTCATCACACACTTCAACAATCCGCCTCCGAATTTCCGCCAGACGAACATTTTTAGTGTTTAGAAATCGTATCAGCGACCACACTTCACAGGTAGCGGGATTTTCGATCCTCGTCTTCGTCTTGGACTACAGCGAATTGTGTGTGGGGGGGGATGGGGGGGATGGGGGGGGGGGCAATATGACACCGTACTATGCAGTACAAGCGCTCCACTTGTCATACAGCAGGCTGCACTTGATAGCAAGTGCAGGCATTACCTGCACGTCTGCTTTGCTCTTTCCGTTACTTTCTGGACGCGCCGCGTAATTCCGTGCAGACGAACTCGCAGCCCATTCTTAGTGGTACGTGAGACTGCGTTACAGCGCTATATGGCAGCGCAATCAACATCCAATGGACAAACACAGCGCTCTTCCATTTACATGGACGGTGTACGGAGCGACAACCGCCGTTGTGCAGTACGTATGTCTGATTGTAACGAAGCAGAAACCGACCGTATTTGCCACCAGTTACGACCAACGTAGTGCATCGGACAGCATTCTGATCCAACAGGATTACAGTCTGTGCCAGTAGCAGCAGGGCAGTCCGTACTAACTTTGTGTATCCGTTTGAGACGCCGATTCCGTGCACTTGCAAGCCGAGGTCACGTCGATGGCTGAACGGACAGATAGGCACACAGGGACTATGGACGAATGTCTGGGATAACGCGTCGTGGTTTCGATCGGTCCTGTACCCTCCCACTTTCAGGGGGGGGGGAAGCCCTGTAGCAACTAACGGTTTGAAGATTCTTATCTTCCAGGATGTAACGCTGTCCTTGCGCAAATAATGCCCGACGTTTCAGAGGAACTGCGTTCCCTCAAAACGTCGGTAACTACCTACCAGTTGGCACTATGTCACACCCCAGAATATTGGAATCTTCAAGAACACTGATGTGACAACCTCAAACCCCCAATCCCCAGGAATGTGGTGTCAATGAGCTCCTGGCACTACACCGTCGGATGGACCGGTTGTGACGTGGGCCTGAATCAATTGCGAGCTGAAACTGACAGGTGAAAACCGAAGTCCTCGAATCGTGCCTCAGTGCCACTGTGTCCACGACAAGTCACGTGCGGATTACCCTGGGACTGAACCAAAGACTGAGATACGTATGGCTTGGCCAATGAAGCTGCTTCAGCAACCGTTATGTAGATGTAAAATGATTCAGGGCTATGCGAATACAAACCGCGACAAGCTGTCACTGTCCGCCTGGGATGGGATGGGACGTCTGTGTGAGTACAAACGGATGGATTCTGCATTTGTCATATCGCTCACTGAATGCAATACTGGCACAACTTAAAAACTGTCATCTGGAGTTGTTACTACGATTGAGCTGCAAAATAGAACGGCTACATCCGACAATATAGGCACATTGGCAGCCGAAACACCCCGCTAGATGCCATTACTGTCGGATGTAGCTGTTATATGTTTGAGCTGAATCGTAGTGTTAACTGCAAACAGGCAATTCCTGGATTGTGCCACTATTGCATCCAGTGAGCGACATCTTCCATTCCAGTATGATGCCACGCAGTAAGCTGGATAAAGTGCATTAACATAAGCTGCAGATTTCCTACACAAGGGGCAACACAGGCCTGTATCCAGTACAGTAAGATGTCAGTACTGCACTTAAACCTATCAAGATAGACCAATGTTTCCCAAACTTTTTTTCTAGCGGACCGTGTTTGGCTTCGAAAAATAACCACGGATATTCATAACCTTGCTCACATAAACATGGAGTTGCCGCATGACAGGCATCCAAACCTAAAAATTTATATCTCAGAACTGACTATAGATGGCTACCAACACATACCAGTAGCATACGTAACTATGCAATGCATGATATGACACTAATTAAACTGACTGTTGCTGGCTTCGTGGGTACAGGAAGTT
>Ga0136643_10019867_pt1 | contig 10156 bp, 6 predicted proteins | sample TergutLab28metaG_FD_96883 | JGI IMG/M metagenome (GOLD analysis project Ga0136643, IMG submission 96883) | Labiotermes labralis P1 segment gut microbial communities from Petit-Saut dam, French Guiana - Lab288 P1 (version 3) (version 3) | ecosystem: Host-associated > Arthropoda: Insects >... | reverse complement strand
CTTTTTTGATCACAGAGACCTAGGAAATCACCTCCTGCAGTTATGCCCTAAAGTCGTGAAACACTCTGTATATATATATATATATATATATTCCAATTCTACTAGCGTTTAAGTCCAATCGAACTGTCACCTTCCAGCACTCTCCGCAGCCCATTTCTGCTGTTCTTATAGTAAAACCAAATAGATGCACTGATTTCTCAAATTTATTTTTTGAATAAAATTCTACATGTTTCGGACAGTTCCTCTGTCCATCACCAGGAGTTTTTCACTGTATACACAGCAATTGTATATGTCATAGTTTTTTGCTGACAGCTTGCGAGCAGGATCAGGACGGAGGCAGGACGAAATATACGTCCTGATCCTGCTCGCAAGCTGTCAGGAAACCTGTATGACATATACCATTGCAGTGTGTACAGTGAAAAACTCCTGATGATGGACAGAGGAACTGTCCGAAACATGTAGAATTTTATTCCAAAAATAAATTTTATTGCATCTATTTGGTTTTATTATTAGAATTTATCGCGATGCACGGTCACCTGAACGTCAGACATTTCTGCTGTCTCCTCTTCTCGTTTGTTCCTTTATTGACATCCATATTAAAGCACATTCGTGGTTCTTAGTCTCTTCTCTTTGGTACGCTATGGGTCGGCCATACCGCGAGTAATGTGCTTTTTTATAGTTCCACACATCAGTTAAATCATCCAGTGAAACTGGGTTATGACCAGCTTTGTGTACGCATCAAAACTCTTATCAGGCTCGATGAGCTTTCCGTGTAAAAGCTACCATCGAAGTGTTTTCTTTGAGTCGCCTTCCGGATTTTCTACTGCGGGCAGTAAAATAGATTCTCATTTTGTTAAGGCTGCCTTGCCTTCCATTTACAATATTACGGTGCCATTTGTTTTGATTGGTTCCAGACACAAATATCCATTAGCAGTTGATTGTTTAGTTAACATAACTGGCAACTTATAATGAATTCTCGCGGTGCCTATCCGGACATAATAATAAGCAAGTTTAAACCTCACATAAGATATGATCCTCGGCGCACATTTTCCATCACAGGCGAGTCTTGTTTGTGAATAAGAATTCTACGTACATTTTTACCCTATATAATGCATTGTAGTTGTTAGAACATTTGAATGTAAAATTTGTCCTGTGCGGAGGAAGTAGAGGTAAAACTTTCCTATTCACCTTGACATTGGAATGCTGTCGAACTCGGTTATAACGCCATCGAAGGTACCGAATAAATTGTTTCGTTATATAAGAGTGTCGCTGTAAGCGATGTGGATGGTGCAAGTGCAGGGAAAATTATTTCAAGACAAAATACAGACCTGCAGGGTTATTACTTAACCTTTTGACGCCTAATGACAACTATAGTGGTCGTACCGCACCGCTAACTTCTAAAGTTGCATTTTATATATTTATTCAACAATATAGGTACTGAATATTTTAAACATGATATATACTCTCCGTTTTTTTCTCTTCGAAATGCAGTTTGTTTCATAATTCTAACATATTTGGTTCCTGTGTTATTCACATTTTATGTACAGGATGTCCTAAAATAAAAAAAAAATAATTCAGGCGCCAAATGTTAATGTTAATGGTAAGATCTCTTTCAAATATAAATTTAAATTAATATTTAGAACTACTGAGAACTACTCTTATGTATTTTAACACATTGTGGACAGGTGACGCAGATTTGCGTCTATACATTACAACTGTGCAAGACGGATGAAGCACATCTGCGTTTTTAACACGCGCTTCGTATTCCACGCACTATACACTGCTTAATGCCACTCCACAAGGGGGAATGTTTTCAGAGGTATCACACCCTCGAGCATTACTAGGGTCTTTGGTGAGTATTTCCTGAAAATTTCAGTTCACAAAAATAGATAGCGAATTTGTTATAAATTTTTAAAGAAACACAGTACAAAATTTGATTTAAGTTGTTTAAACCCCGGGAACGGGCACTTTAACAATTTAAATGCCCCGTCCTCAATGTGTTAAATTTCTGTACAACTTTACATTAGAAAATAGACGAATCTAAAATTAAAATTGAGGAAAAACAAAAATTATTTGTACATTTTCACTTCTCTCTTGCTCAAACCACTGAAAAACACCCTCACGGACTTCACTTCGTTCAGGCTTTAGAAATCGCTTTAATGTCAATCCGTTCTGTTGAAACGCACCAATAATTTTAGTTTTTTTTCCATATTGTATGTATCTTTGAATTTCCGAGACGAAATTCCCAACACATCAGCTTTCTTTTTTTAGGGGCGTTCGCAAAATTTCAAAATCAACTATTAGCTTTGTGTCTTTCAGTCTGTCTGTCTCTCTGTCTGTTCGTTCGCATCTGCATGATCTACAGGTTGTTCTGAAACGTCGGTAAGTAATTACCACTAGTCGCTACATAACAACCCAGAAGAGCGTAGTTCTCAAATCTATTGTTATTATAAATCTTAAAAAAATTACGAAAATAGATATTATTCCGTTACTTAAAGCTAAGTCTTCATTTACCTGTGAGCAGAAAAACCCTATTTTAAAGTTAGAGTCATTCTTACGAGTACAATGACGTTTCTAATGCGAACGCGTTAGTACATTTCCATATACAGTACAATCAGTCTGTTTGTAAAATGGGAGCCAGTCAGCAGCAGTCAAACCCAAAGGAGTGTCAACACACGAAACAGCTTCTAGGATTAGTTCATAGCCTGATAAAACACAATGCTGATAAAAGTAAAGAGCAGACATGCCAGTGATCAAACTACGCCTTGTCGCACCAGTATCGCTATTTCACTAACAGAAAGACCTCGTCTATTGTATTCTTTTTTATGTTTTCTTTTCTTCTTATTCTTCTTTTCTTGCGTGGTGAACAGAAGTCAAAAGCAACAGTGCAGTATGTCTGTTCCTATGTACAGTGCAATTCTTTAGACCTCCCTGTTTCGTATAAGCAGTAAAGAAAAAGTAGGCTATCAATACAATAGTTATAAAGATGCTAAGGAATCTGACACAAAAGGGAAATGTGAAATGTAATGCGTTTCAGTCTTAGTTGGTTAACATAACATATATAGATTTCACTAGCAACGAGTTGCACAGTGTTTTAATATTTATTATATGGACAACTCATATAGTGACAAGCATCATTATATTCTTACTACATTGTAATATATATATATATAGTCTGCCAGTTATCAATGAAATTTTCCATCAACAGTGCACTCGTCGTCCAAGTTGTAACTCCCCGAGGAAGGGCAGATTATGTGGCCGAAACGTGCAAGAGTTTGGATAATAAATATAAAAAGTTGTGCAGCTGGTTACCCTGATGACGTACGACATTAAACGTAATGGTTAAAATAGTGTTTGGCGAAGGGATGAACAGACAGATGTCAATTTTTTGGAATTTGAGGGGAGTTATCTCCCAGTTCCGTCATCCAGATCGTCTCTTGTTTCCATCTGGTCAACATTCCCATCGCTACTTGTGGTTACTTCCTCTGGGTTTGAAGCGGTGGGAGAGGAACTACAGTCTCTCGCTTATTGTCGACATTAAGAAAGCATGGAGATTTTTCTCCATTACCTAGCCTTATGTAAATAGTGTAATGTTGAACAAAATAGATATCGTTCTATTTAGGCGTAGAGTTTCCATGCTACCGTCAATATATTCGCTCATTCATCTAGAATATTATCTTAGAAACTCTTTTCTTATAAATGATAAATTTCTTATGCTATATCGGAATTGTGTACGTTTCTCATTTCGTTTTCGTCCTCTGTAAACTAAGAGTAAATTTTTCCAGGCAACAGAACTGTTGAAATTTTAATATTCTTTGCTTACAAATTAAATTGTTTCATAGTGAATGTTAGTCACACCATCGTCTTGGGCTGTTAAACTGCTATATGTCAACTTTGCTGTTAAAATAAGTGCTCAGAAATGTGTACACGGTAGATTGTGGCAGTCTTAATTGTTCAGCTTATGTTTTGATTTTCTTGGAATTCAAACAAAAGCCTCTCGACCTGTTTTCATCTTAGCGTCAGTGACTCTTCGTTTACTCGGGCTTTTCTGTTTACAAACGCAGCTAACCACACTGAGTAACTTACGCTATTTTCGTTAGTGGTTTCCTTCAAACCTCCTACGAAATCTTCTTTGCACTCTAATCGCAGCTCTGGTTTCTGTTACCAGAGCACAAACTGAGCTTTCTACAAGAGAGACGCCATTTTAGGCAACTGCGATGTGTGCGCCACTGGTGGCAAGAATTGGAAACTCAGGTAGTATCATCATGGAACTTGATCACGGATCATACTTAAAAAGTAAAAGGTGAAGGCCGTCAAACTACCTTTGGTATTATATTATTACGTATGTGACGTTAATGCGCAACATGTTTCGGCTTTAGTACAATAGGCATTATAATGCGAAGTTAGAGTACAAAGTAAAAGTCATCATGTAAACTACATTGATTCATTGTTCGTGTCGGTTTATGTAGTTGGGATCTCAACTTCACAATACTCGTAAGAAAAGGCGAAATTTTAAACTTTTTTTTTCGGAGGACAATTCCCACATAGAACATTAAAAACGTGGGTTTAAAATTGAATAATTAAAACTGATATATCATACTTCTGGATGAAAGTGAAGATTCTACGACAAGTTTTTATTTGGCCACGATGGGGACGTCCTGTAATTATGGGATAATCTGAATTACGGTCTGCTCGACTGCAGATTGCTGCGTTGTGTCAGGCGGTATTCATTTCGGCGTACTTTTCTATCTACCGTTCATGCCCTGTTCTACCAGGTTATATTTTACTTCTAAAGTCTTAGCCAAAATTTTGTTTTTTGTAATTTTTTCACCCATGGATGCTGCATGTTACACCTAAAGGAGTGGTGATGTGCGTAGGTACCTTGTGTTTTTGGTGACCGTTTTTTGAAGAAAGTTGCGTACAGTTCTTATAAAGTAATATGGGTAGGCTGAAGGAAGTGAGACACGCGCGCGCACACACACACACACACACACACACACACAAAGACACGTATATTTAGTTGAAATGTCGTATCCATGTTACTGATATTCCAAAACCAACTTTTAAAATATCTCATCTTTATCGTCTATCAGCTTCACACAGCCTCCGACGTAATTGGCTTCTCTCCCCAAGGTTCATGGGGTCGAAACCGCAAGTTACATCCTCACTCCGTCATTAATGCGGGGCTTAATTTTCCCGCCCATTATACGTGTTATTTTTGGTGTTCAGGTGTGTAGGTGTGTTACCATGTCGATGATGCCTTCGTCCTTGTGAGTAAAGCTTCGGCCCGATAAATTACATCCTTACATCAAAATCTTCAACGGTATAAACTGACACAGATCGACAGGAGGTGAGTGGTCACCCCTTTTGAACCCCTGACGGAGTCCATAATGTATCTCGCACCTCGCAAGTTTGCAATTAAGGCAGTAGAAACTGGCAGAGAGGTTGGGGTATCTTCTCCAAGGGACGATAAATCTGTTGGTGAAGAGGAAAGGAAGCAGCCAACTTTAGAGTATTGGAGATTGGGGCGGTTCCCCCCAAAGCCCATTCGTATTAGTCTCGATGGAACAAACTAATTTAGGAGTCAGAATCCTGACAGCTTTCTACATGATTGCATCTGCAACTGACTCTACTTCGTTATTGTGACAGTTGTACTTGATTGTTCCAAAGTGGGAGCGATAATGACAAGTACAGTAATTCGTCAATAATGCAAGAACTGACTTGAAGCGGATACCATCTTCAGGAGGTTACTTTTGTTTAGATAGTCATTAAATTCACATCACTTTATGAATATGGAAATTTTTGTACATTCTTCGGAAGAACCTTCTGCCGGTTTCTGACTTGGATGAAATAAATCCAGTCCTACTTCACTGAAATAAACTTCCAAAGTTTCTTGTAATCCGTTCTTCTTTTTCGGTGACATAATTTGTCCTTATTAGTTGAACATCAGTTCGCTAATTCGAACTGTGTTAGTAAAAACCCTTAACTGTATAAACTGACATATATTGACAAGAGGTGAGTAGCGTTTTTATTTGAACCCACTGTTCACTCTCTTCGAGGGCTTCCCATCAAAAAGCTCTGTACATTTCTTCTTTCATATGTGCGTGCCACGTACCTCGCCAAACTCTTCTTGATTGATTTTTTTAACAGAATAATATTTGGCAAGGAGCACCAATCACGAAGCTCCTCAGTATAAAGTTTTTCTCCTTCCTCCTGTGACTTTCTCCTTTTTCGCCCAGATATTCTACACAGCAACCTCTTCTCCAACACCCTCACCTTATGTCTTCCCCTTAGTGTGTGAGACCAACTTTCTTAACCCTTCAAAACAAGGTACAAAATTATAGTTTACAAGACAGGCACTGCACGTATAACGTAATATTGAGGCGCTTTTGTGCAGCCATTGTTGTAGTGGAGAACCAGTAAAAAATTTATATTAGTCTTCATGTAAAGCGCCCTTTATAATAGTCCGATTTTAATGAATTTTGAATTTTTTTATACAGCCTTTCGAAAATTCCTCAAATATCAAATTTAACAACAATTCGTCCAGTGGAAGCAGATTGGTCCATACGGACTGACGGGCAGACGGACAGACATGACGAAACTAATGGTCGCTTTTCGCAATTTTGCGAAAGCGCCCAAAATAATGCTTGTTTATCTAGTCTTAGTACACATTTTATTTAGGCACTCTCTAACGAATGTAAACTCTTTTATCGGCGATTCAGAAAAAGGAAGAATGTTATACAACATTTCCTTCTTAACCAAATTGTCGGCTTTCTTGATGTATGTAAACAACCGACGTACTGCTGAATTGTGTTCTTATTTTTTTCTTTCTGGTGACTAAATATAATTACATTTAAATCCACAACGACGATTACCCAAAATCTCATGTACAGTAGAACTCCACTTATCCGGACGCTGGTTATTCGGATCGCCATTTATCCGGATCGGTTTGTCCCTTCGGGTAAATTTGTCGAGAGTTCTACAAAAATATCTTGCTTTGAAAGTACCGTTTTTCGGATCAAGTACAGTACAGTGTATTGCTTCTAGAGCTTCAAATCAGACATAGTCGATTGTAGGGCCATCGTCAGGCTGAATTTTGAACAGGTGAGGTATACAATTTATAATGCTTTCAATTTATGAGATGTGGTATTACAAGAATTGGTTAAAATAATTGTGGTATGTTATATAAAAGATGTAAGACTAAAATTAAAATGCGGTATTTACACAGGCACAGACACATATAATTACAAACTACTTCTGATTGAAGCTAAAATTGACCATACTGAATACACGTCGTCTTTCAAGAAAAACTTCACCACCATATCTTAGAAAGATATCATGCAGAAGATACTTCGTCAAGAAAAAACTTCACAACAATATTTTAATAAGAAAGAATCCCAAAAATTGCGTACCCCCAGTTAATCACCACCTCAGTCCTACTTTATTTAATTAATTTATTTATTTGTTTTAATGCTTTTTAGTGCTTATTGTGCAAAAATACCACGTTTGAACTTTAGTCTTTAGTCTTTTGTATAAAACATACCACAATTATTTTAACCAATTCTTGTAATACGAGATCTCGTGAATTGAAAACGTTATCAATTGTACACTCCACCTACTCAAAGATCAGCCTGAAGATGGCCCTACAATTGGGCCGAAACATGTAGCTGCAATTATAATCTAATATAATATAAAGTTGTGTATGACCGTATATATTTTTTACATTATATTTTAGCATAGTCGAAAGGTGTCTATTGTAAAGAATACCAGCCGAACTTCAAATCGTCATGTAGCTAATTTTCAAAGAAAAATCCAATTATCCGGATTTTCTGCATGTCCAGATGGCTCGCCTTCTCATTTAATCCGGGGTTCAATTGTGCTTATGCAGTTAGGCTTGGTAGAAGAAAGGTGGATTGAACTGCATGCATAAAGTGTAGGAGAGATATACCTTGATAAGTGACATACCTTGTTACGCGATGTACCTTGATAAATGATATGACTTGTCAAGTGATATACCTTGATAAGTGATGTACCTTGTTAAGTGGTATACCTTGATAAGTGATATACCTTGTTAAATGATATACATGGGTAAGTGATTTGCCTGGATAATTATTACTGTCAGTTTAAAGAAAAGTTCAGCTTTTTGTTCACAAGAGCTCGCCACTGGGCCCATTCCTAATACGTTGAGACATTTTCAGAGTCCGTTTGTGGAAAACTGAAAAAGTGTTAACCTCCAATCTAAACCTGGTTGTCCCAAGTGGTTTCTTTCCCTTCTTCCTTACTGCTAAACGTTTACCTGATTTCGCATTCCATAGGTATTCTATGTATCTCTCTTCTAACCCTCCTGCAGTTGACGATCCTAATAGTATTATTAATGCATGTGGACCTGAGGGAGAGGAAATAAGAGGAAAGCGTTGAAAATTACATAATGAGGAACTTCATAATTTATCTGCTTCACGATATGCTAGGTCCAATAAAAGGGGAAAAAAGACTGGCAGTATTGCAGGTATGACAGTAAATTTAGAGGCTTCTCAGCACCGACATTTACGTATTGGATGTGTGAGATATGGTACAGGGTCATAGTCTGAAATTCTTGAGAAAATGGACACGTGACCGCCCTAGGCCTAAATGTCAGCGCCATTTTAAAATTATTATTATTATTTATTAAGGCAATTGTGTTTGGTTCGTGGATTGGATTTATCTGGCTTATGACGATATCTATTGTCTTGTTGTTGTACAGTAAAGCAGAGCCTGTGAAAAAGCTAGGGTGCTTTTGAACAACCTTCCCACATTCATGTTTTGACATTTCAGATTATCAGTGTTATGTTGCTAAGGATTATTGATTCTTGGGAATTTATATTCGGGGTAGTATCTTGGGATATCCTGGAGATGGTGGCAGATAACTTCTCAAGACGTCAATGTTATATTACAAACCAATCCGGCGTCATATCCCCGAAGACTGTATCCTTAAGCGACTGTCATTTTCAGAGAAAGGATTCTGATGGAAGGGTTGCTTTACCTGACACTCGCGAGTAATTCTAGCCGTTTGTCTTGGGCTTAAAGCGACGCCCTTCAGTGCATGTATTGCAGTTACATTGTACATTGTAACTAGAGATCACTTCCCGTCTTCGCATCAATCTAAATGTTTCTCTTCTGATGTTATGAATTTTGTGACATCCACATTATATTCTGGCTGCCACAGTATGTCCTGTTGGTCGTAATTACTTCAGTTCATTGTTGTGTGAGAGAGTTACAGCGGTAATTCTACACTTCAAATGCCTCATCGTGCAACATGCCCCGTTTCACTTGTCATATGTACGGTATAAGACATTGCAGATATTGAGTTTCAAGTAAGCCTGCTTTTTTTTGCAGAGGACTGAGGATGTCATGGACTTCTGTAACTAGGAAACGAGAACAGAAACTCTTTACGTATTTAAGAAATAATTTTTTTGTGGCACCGTGCAATTTGGTAGGTGATTACTAATATTTCGGGGGAACATTCAGGCTATTCTTTGATTTTATGAACGTTTATTTCTTAAATATTTCAACTTACGGAACAGTTAATTCTCTCCCTTTGCTGTATCCTGCGCGGTCCCGGTAGGGAACATATCGTGGATGTTGTTCCAGTGTTGCATAGTTACGTCCTCATGCATTGTAATACTGTTTTGTCGTAATCATTTTATTGATGTGTATTGCCATATGTTAATTGCAGCTCTAGAATTTACGTTACGCAGGTCAAGGGAAATAGTTCTAAGAACTCTGTACGCACCTGCCTGCCGTGGAATCAAGAGCGGCCAGCGGTACATGGTTAAGCACTTAAGGCGACCAGCGATCGCTGAACCCCGTCAGTTGACAGTGAATACTTTGTACCTGACGCTGCATTACGCAGACTCTCGATCTAGCAGTCTCTGGGGAAAGACGTCCCAAGATCATCTGGCGAGTCCAGTGGTAGCAGTGGTGCCTAATTACTGTCCTCTATCTTGTGTGTAACTACTAATTGTTAGTAAAGGCTATCATCTGAATATTTGAATAAAGGTAGACCAACTTGATGACACTTGCTTTATTATGTCCATTTACTGCTCAACATGTTTCGGATGTTAATACATCCATCTTCAGGAGCTTGCGACTACTTGGTGCGTTATTGTGTAGGCTGACT
>Ga0136643_10019866_pt1 | contig 10156 bp, 8 predicted proteins | sample TergutLab28metaG_FD_96883 | JGI IMG/M metagenome (GOLD analysis project Ga0136643, IMG submission 96883) | Labiotermes labralis P1 segment gut microbial communities from Petit-Saut dam, French Guiana - Lab288 P1 (version 3) (version 3) | ecosystem: Host-associated > Arthropoda: Insects >... | reverse complement strand
TGTGTATATATATATATATATAGTTATATATGTACACATGCATACACACCCACACATACATGCACATTTATATACAGATGAATGTATGTACAACCTCAGAGAAATTAAATTATGACTAGGAGCTTTCTTATCTTCATATCATATATGAAGAAACGTAAAAAATTATAGATTAAATTTTAAAAGGAACACATAATGACTAAATGGACAAAACTACAGTGTCCAAGAAGCCACCATAAACCTGATTTATTTATTTATTTGCTTCATTTTGTCTACATCTGCTGTTCTGGCATGATTTTATGTGACTTGGCAACCTGTGTGTGGCAACAAATATGTGACAAAGCTTCACCATGCCAAAACCTAAGTAACGTTTTCTCAGTACTAGTCGTGTGCTGCGTGACGTTGACGATGGTAAACATGAGCAATTATTCCACTAAGGAGCATCTGGGTACATGACACAAGGCACACAGGTCAGACAATGAATCTGTGATGAAAGTATGGGTCAGCAGCAATTTGGGCCATCTCCATGCAAAGAAACTCTTAATCATGGGCAAAACATACATCTTTATATGGGAATGTAAAACTCTCCTTGAAATAGCTGACCAATATCTCACAGTGATGCATGCTGCTTTCATTGAACAATCACTGCACACATCTGTACACAATCAGCAGTCCTTTTGAGTGCTGCATTTGAATATGTCTGACCATATGAAGAAGGACCTGAAGATGAAGTCCATTCAGTCACGTCAAAGCATGTAAGGAAACTCAGCTATGCTGACATAAGTTGACATCATTAACCATGTGCTTTGCTGATGGAACAACTTCCAACAGCCTTGTCTTGTGGTAAATTTATTTTCAGACAAATATGTAAATTTACCCATGGAATTTTGTCTACCGGGTCACACTGCATACCTAACATATGACTGACATGGAAGACCACCCACCACACATGACAATATGAGGAAGCATAACTGCCAGTCATGTTCCTGGCCCATATTTCTTCTTTAATGAAAATGTCAATGGTTTTTCACATCCTGAAAAGTGGAGGAATTACACTGTAGCAGACCTGAGCAACAGAGGAAGCATTGACCAGGTGTGGTTTCTGGAACATGGTGCTCCAGCTCATTTCACAATGACTGTGCATGAAGTCCTCAATGAAGCACTTCCAGGCTGGTGGATTGGTAGCAGTTCTGCAACATCTGCTTTGCAAAAGTCAAGGCCCTCACATAGTCCTGACTTGACCGCACCTGATTACAGCCTGTGGGGAATAATAAAAGACAAAATGGCAGGGCATCGTTGTAACACCACATATGCTTCAAAGGTGTCACAAAAGGATGTGTTAACACATCAAGCTGTGTCAAAAATGACAGCACCCATAAAGATCTGCCAGATCCATAAAATTCAGGTATGATGAAATAAATAAATGGAGCAGTTATGTGTATGGTGACTGCTTGGACATCTGCATATTTCATGTTACTATTCAAACATCTTTAGCATTTCCATTCCAAGTTTTTACACAAAATAAGCAACAACAGCAATTCCATCATGAATGAAAATAAATATATAAATAATAATTAATGGATGAAGTGTTTAATAATACATGATAATGTAATTGTGAATCTTTAGGTGCATCCCTTAAACCCTCATGTATTTTTTTATTGGACAGAAACAAATGATTGTGGATGGAGGGAGGGGGGAAGGAAAGCGCAGCAAATTGGACAATTTCAAAAAGCTGATACATCAAATGAATGATGAATCCGCAATCATTATTTTAATCATTACTATTACTATCCTGACTACTACTACTACTACTACTACTACAAGCTTTTGCTATAATAAGAATCAAAGATACAGGATGTGGCATCATCTTTGCTTCTTCCATTTTAAGAGGAAAATTAGTAAAACATTTGGCCAAATACATAACCACCCAGACATACATCAATGTAAAACTGATGCAAGTAGATAAAGCCATTTAAAATGACAATGTGTTTGCCATGATTACTTCTGTATCTCTAAAACATAAAAAGCAACAACAGTTGTGCTCCTGAATTAAGGCATTTAAAAACCTAAAAACATGAGCTTAACAACAAAACATTCAACTTGCTTCTGCACTAAATAGGCAGCACACTGAAACACTGATTTAATTTATGTTTCCCAACATATTGCGAGAAATTCATTTTAATGATTAACAGTTTTCTGTAAGCAACTGTATCACAACTCACAAGTATCATAACTCACTCTGCATAAAAGAACTAGAGAACACACAATGATGCTGGTAAATATATATATATATATATGTATATGTATGTATGTATATATATAGAGAGGCAATATCCATGTAGTAAATACATAGCACACTTTAAATATGAGGAAAAATTCTTTACTGTACAATACTGCAGTCCTCCAAAATTTATTTGTTCTTCCTGTTACAGCTACAGTTACTTCTAAAACCTTGATTCACATGAAGAGGAATAGCTTCATTAAAAACTCAAGTTACTAGGCACAACCTGATTTCCTCCAAATACTTGTAATTACATAAAAATTATAGTGCCAAAGCTCTTCCATGCATTACTTTTCACCAACATTCATTATTTATCAAAGAATATGTCCTAGGTCATGATCTCCATGGTCAGATTAACCAAAGATCAGAAGTGTTTTAGATTCGTAGTAGATGTCAATAAGGATGTGGCATTTGAAAGAATATACATCAAAGACTAGTTTGAGAAGTAAGCTCTTCAGTCATCCTATAAATTATGTTAATAACCAAAAGGAATTTTCACGAGCCATTACAAAGACTTCCACTCAAGAACAGTACATGGTGTATCTTTCTGATAACTAATTTTAGTAAAATGCCTCTGAATAACATGCAACACTAAGCTACAGAATGTATAATTATGGTACAGCAGACCGTCAAACATAACAGACCAACAGACAGGAACGTGCATCAAACCGAAATGTCTGTTACTTACAAAAGTGAATTCCAAACTGACAAAAATATCCCCACATTCAAAAAAATTTTTCTAAAGGAAAACACAATCTGCATGGGAAATGTAATGCAATGTGCTTATAAATGTACACTACTTAAATTATTATAGGAAACTGTAATAACATCCCCAAACCCCCACAGGTGTGCTGCTCCCAAACCTATTCTCAGCAGCTTTTTAATAAAGCGGGCCAATCTCTTCAGCTGGCACATTGTGAGCTTCCCCAGATGTGCACCTATTGTGATGCCATGCTTCTTTGAATATCAAGGTCAACAACTACTTGCTTTAAACTGAATTTTCGTATGTTTTGCTACGGTACTGGCAGCAGATTTTATCTCTATGCCTCTTATGTTGTTTCATCAGCTCATCTAAATGTACTTATTTTGTTGGCTGCATTCTTTCCTTAGGCCACCTTATAGTAAGTGCTTTCTACGTGAAAAGATAATAAATAATCTGAAGAGGTGATTTTGTTTTTATATTATCAGTCAGCATTCACTTTTCCATATGGTTGCCCCCCCCCCCCACACACACACACACACACATGCACGCACGCAATCTCTCACTCACTCACTCACCCACTCACACACACCAGATTTTAATTTTTTATGTGGCTCTAGCTTTTACTTTACACTGAAATGCACTCAGAATTTTTCTGTCTTTACTTGGGCTCCATACTTACTAATTTTAATACTAAAATGGAAAGTTACGAAAAAAAAGTTTACTGAAAATATGCTGCAGATTCATCTCATAATGGCAAAGGCAAACACTACGACAACAGGAAAAAAACCTATGACAATGTCATGAAAAACAGCACCTCATATTCTCTCCTCACCGGCAGTACATAACATTCATCAATAGGCGAACAAACTTTTTTTTGGGGGAGGGGGGGGGAGGGGGAAGCAATCAGAAAGTTTTATTGAAGTGAATATATGATAAAAGTCCAAATTTTTCTCATACCTGGTGTTTACCACACTATCTGGGCCGGTACTTGCAAAAAATTCTGGCCCCAAAACAGGTTCATTGAACCAGAGATCAGTTAAATGGGGGCTTGTGAAATCAGGTCTACTGTACTACAGAGAGTATCTGCAAATGTGCATGATGCCATAACCTTGTAAATGAGCTGCGTCCCACTGTGCCTGCCTTGCATTTCTTTTAGCAACTGTAATACCAAAGACATACACTGCATTTCAGCATATACATGGCACAAATTCAGATTACAGTATTTACCCACATTCACAATCTTAAATTTTCAGGAAAAACATTTACATAGAACATGTTTAACTTTGCATGCAATTATAAGGCAAATGCCACACCCCTCATTCTTTGCCAAGGATAAATTAGGAAAATAATCGTCTTGTAAACACAGTAATAAGCTATGCAGAAAGTAAGCAAGACAAAACAGTACATGACATGTAGCCATCTTTTAAGTACACTACTCTATTTAATGTGTACACTATCCTTCGCTTCAAACCATGCATTTTCTCTTTCAGTGCCATTCAACCAGAAACTAGTCCTAGTAGCATTATTACTTCCGCCTATGATACAATATGCAATAAGTAAAGAAACAGGAACCAGGACGATTTACATAGCTTTAAGCTCAGTTTCCAGAAATATGACCACAGATGTCCTCTCCACTCTTTATTTTGTCCACATTTCTTGATCCAACGCATGGTTTTTCATTCACAGACATCTGATCTGCCTTTTCACACTGATCATTTTATTTCAGGCCCAGTTTCCTTTTTTGTTCCCAGTCACTGTCACATAATTTTCATACAATGGTACAGAGCTTACTGCACGCAGGCTTTGTGTGTATTCATAATCTGGTGGAGTGGTATTTTAAAATACCATTAAGGAAAGAATGAACTGCTGCAGTAATGTCTATGACATAATAAAACTGAATTTTAAGAAAGCAAGATACAGACACAACTGGTAAAAGGATCCCTGCCACATTCCCAGCATGCTTTTTAAGAATGTGATCTGTGTGTAGTAGATATGATTCTATTACTTGATCTGTTATAATATTCACGCTGTGTCCACTGTTGGGTGTATGTAAACTATATAATTAGAAATGTTAAAAGAAATCTGCAAAGGTGATTCAATTTCAGAATATAACCAACTTATCTGTGTCTCATGGGGTATCCCTTTCTGTTGTAAATCTTCTTATTGTATTCCTCATGCTTTGGGGTTAACAACTACAACCCAGAAGTTTGCAAAATTTAAGATGTATGCAACCTTCATGTCATTAAGAATCAATGGGCTAAACTCTTACAAAAATGGAAGTTTATTGGTAAAGTTCACAATATGTGGACCTTTATGTTATATTTTATTTTAATCTTTAGAACTATTCTGTATTCTGAGCAGTGATCAGTAAGTCGTCTGATCATCTGTGTGGTTGGAAGTAACTACACATCCAAGCATATCCATGACTGAAGTGCGTGTATCATAATACCTCACTAGGATTGTTGTCTACATGGCCTGCAGCATTCAAAATTGATACACCAATGCAGTTCCTGCTGTTTTCTGACACACAAGATCTTTTATGTGCCTTTATACATACAAATCTAGGGCTTTAAGGTTCGGAAATCAGAGTTGCTATTGCTGTGGCCTACCATGACCAATCCATCAACTACAGAAGCAATAATGGGGACTTGCTTTTGAGCATGCCAGAATGTGTACTGAGGCTATGCATTGCCATGTTCAACATGTACTGTACAATCAGCAATAGAAACTTCACTTATGTACTTCATTTCCCTACTCTTAATTTTCTTCAAACCTTTAAACACCAAGTTAAATCCCATCTGTCATTTGCTGGCATTATTAGGAGCTCACCATATTCTCCATGTTAGCAGGATAAGGGTTAATACTGTGGTAATAATAAATCTGCAACCTTTAAAAACCAGACTATGTTTATCTCACATCCCCAGTGGGAATGACTGCAGGAATAATTCTGAAGTTGAGACATTAAGTCCAAACAGTAACCATCAATGACTAACACAAATGTATTAATATATGTGCCATTATTCTGCTGCATCACAGACAATACTGCAGTAATCAACACTGTTCACACTTGCCTTATAAACTAGGGGTCTTGATGAGAGTTAGGTAGAGACTCCATGCACCACATGTCTTCTTTGACTGTCACTGAGCCATCCAGCTAGTGCTCTCATTAGAATGCACACTACCTACACATGCAAGTGTTTTTGGAAGATTCTAAATGTTCTAGTGACAATATTTTTGATATTTATACCAACAAACATTTACTTGGCAATGAATATGGAAGAACCAAGATAGTGTGAAGTTCTGTGCAAACAAAGAGGCAACTGGTATTAAATGCATCCAGTACTTCAAGTGCAAGGCACAGTAAGTAGATCACATGACTCATCAGAAGTCGACAATGTTGCCAAGTGTCACGACCAAGTCATGTAGTGCCAACTGCACGTGTATGTGTACTAGTCTTGTACCAATGGAACTAGTAGTGATGTCTCTCTCTGCACTAAGTGTGCAATGTAAATATATCGTCTTGCATTGTAAGATGACATTCCACTACCCCACAAATACTAATTAAGCCTGTGTTAAATAACACATCAAACACCTGTCTATGAAAAGTACCTGATAAAATGTCTGTGCACAAGTGAAGTAGAGTGAAAGTGGCTGTAAAAAAAGTGGACAAAAAAAGGACCAAGCATCAGATACAACAAACCTATAGGCGAGTATGTAAAAACATGGGCAATGCAGAGAATAAACTGTATTTGGACAAAAAATGTGCATCCTGGAAGGTTCCACTGAGTGATTTTTTAAAAGAGAGTCTGTCCTACAAAAACAGATAATGAAATGCACAGCAAATATTACAATTCATAAGAGCATGCCATTAAAAATATCAATGAAGGCTTAACATGCATCTGGCCTCTTATTCATGTAGGGTGGTTCTGAGAAGTTTAGAATGCAGTCTGATGGGATGTAGCAGAAGGTACAGAATACTGGTGTACATGAAGCACAAAGTGCTATATAACCAGTAATGTTAAATGTGAGAAATATCCCAATAACTGACTACTTCATACACAGTCATCATGGTACTTTGTAGACATGTCAAAGTGAAACATGTAAGACCTGCAATACATACCCCAACTATGGACAAAACATAATCAGATGAGAAAATATACAATGAATTTTACATTACATGAGCCTGTAAAAGCACACGAAATGAGACTAATGGATATTTTTAAGTTTTTTTTAACCAGAAGAGTACATTAATGTACATACTGTGTCATAATTTGTAAAGAGAACAACTGTTTTTCAACTAATTCCTAATTCCAATTATCAGATTATTCTTTAACACAGGTCTAACCAGGAACAAGTCCTGTAACTGTGTGTGCACATAAACATACACACATGCACATGCACACACACATACACACAGAGCACCTGTTCCTGGTTAAAATTGTGTTAACCGGACTGACCACCAGTATGCAGGAAAGAAAATAAAACACATACACTCCAAATTAAAGTAAGGATTAAAGTCAATTTCTACGAGACTACATGCCACCAGATCCCAGCTACAAATACCAATGTACTGGTTTTTCAGCTATTCAGAACATTTATGTTGTGAATCTCTTACCATTTTTTTGCACATGTTAAAGAGATCCTTAGATGTTATAAGTACTGCAATTACTGAAAATATTTTATATTATGAACAGAAACATACACTAGGATTTCTTACTATGTATCAGACATGTCAGCACTCATCTTCATGCCTCAGCATATGATAAATATAAATTTACTGTGTTACTGCTCTACAATTGCGAGTGAATTCATGAAATGTCTGACGGTCAGTGATCTACATCACATAAAAGGGAAGTACTTTAAGTTAAACCCAATAAATAACAAAAGAAGTAAGTTGTTGCCGACTTTCTTAGGCCAAAAACCATAATTTTTGTGGGAATATAATTTAGCGATTACACACATAGACCATGACCTTAACATGTTGGCAGCATACTGTCTAATCATAACAAATGATGGCAGAACATTCACACAGGACACCAGCATGATGACCACACTGAATTTTTCAGTAAGAACATTTAATACCTTTAACTGCCAATGGAGCAGTATTTATACCATTCACACACACGCATGCACACAACACATACACACACTTGCAGTACAAATATTTAGCATACATAAATTTACCAATGCCATGAGTCAGTCACAATAAACAAAAATATTTCATTTGTAAACATGGTACCATTTACTATGTGAAGCCACCCACACAGTTCTGAATATGCACAATAATAATAATAATAATAATAATAATAATAATAATAATAATATGGTGAAACTACAATTCTAACTTCAGAAGCCTTGACAGGAAGCTGAAAAAATTCAAAGTGTCACCATGCTTTAATATTAACAGAGTTATCAATATCATTAACAAAACTAATATTGTACTTGTATTTTAAGGAATGTATCTGAATCCTACATTCAGAACCTTTCATTTCTCTCCATTATAATCAACAATTAAAAAGAATAATTTACTTTATGGATGGATGGAATCTTGAGCAAAAATGCAGCAGGAAGAATATGTTTTATTCAGTGGTATAAATTCTTGCTCGATTAAGATTTTTGGTGTGACCAGGCCTAACTTTTCATTTTTTGAATAAGCTCATGAACATTCTGCTGAGAACACAAACAATAATACTTCTTTTATATTATACTGTATAGTTGTTTGGCAACATGGTGCTGTTCTGCTGTAATTTCACACATAAAAAAAAACACATAATGGTAATGGTGATTAGGAACAAAGCAGTTTTATGTATCACATGTTTAATTAAGTTTCAATATAAACAGTGCAATATCTTGCACTATGACTTAACATCAAATGTTCTTCAGGAAACGAGAAATTAAACCGGCATATTCAACGCACAAGTGAATTTTCTTTACTGAGAAATATACATGCACTATTTTCAACCAGAAAATATATGAATGAAGCACAAAAAGGGTCAATAAATTCTACCACCCAACATACAAATCAAAAAATACTGTAAACAAAATCTGAAAGCAAAAAACTTGTTCACACAACACCTAAAATTAGGAGTGCATTACATTATGGTCTATGCACTCTTATTACATTCTGAATACTGACACTCACTGCATGACCAAAACACAAGACAATTCTGAAATTATGAAGCACAGCAATGATGGAAAAATGTGCAGTGTGTCACCTTTTATAAACCATGTGTTAAGTACTTAGGCTGTCAAAAGGATAAATTCTATTTGTTGAATGGACAACTGGAACAGTATATTTATCCTTCCAATATCTGCCAAAGACAGACGAGCGTGTACTTACTTCCAAATACTTGGTAAGGTATACAATATGATATTAGCAAATTTTCTACAGCACCATGAAACCAAAAACACTGCACTACACCTTATAACAAAATAGCTTTATAAATGCCCTGTCTAGTCCTAACTAGAAACACAAATAACGTTTCGATTATGCTCATTTTAAGTAAAATATTTCCTGTTATTTTGTCTCTTGCAGCTATTAAATTTAATCACACAATTTAGTTTGACAAATATATATTCTTCACGTTTCATCACCAGGCTTTCACTTGCACCTCAATATTTTTTTTATGGTTCAGGTAAGGTGTTATGAAATCAAGAGATACCAGGTGCATGGATGGTCCCCTACCTTATATAGTAGCTTGCAGTTACACTGGATTACATTTCACAAGCTGTTACTCTGTGCCTTTGGTAAGTGTGGCATATGATGGCAAGATGAAATTTGAGGCATGACACACTATGTTTTATCTCCCTATGACTAGAAGTGATGTAGCTGTTAGCTGATCTTGATACGCTTTGTGGCCACAGGATGGTGGCTAACTTCATTAGCTCCAACAACAAGGGTTGTGGGAGCCAACTTTCCACCAACAGAGACTGGTACTCCCATAGAAAGGGACATACCCCCATTACAGGACCCTGGTTGGATGAAGCCACTCACATTGGACGGATTGTTATTGTATTTCTGCAACACAAATATCAGGTGCAATATTACTGCAGTTAATCTGTTATACCTGCAAAATAAATACAGTATTAATTAAAAACATTCTTAAACATTAATACAACACTAAAATGTTGGGGGGGGGGGGGGGGGGGATTTTTTATTTTTCTTTTCTCCCCCC
>Ga0136643_10019865_pt1 | contig 10156 bp, 6 predicted proteins | sample TergutLab28metaG_FD_96883 | JGI IMG/M metagenome (GOLD analysis project Ga0136643, IMG submission 96883) | Labiotermes labralis P1 segment gut microbial communities from Petit-Saut dam, French Guiana - Lab288 P1 (version 3) (version 3) | ecosystem: Host-associated > Arthropoda: Insects >... | reverse complement strand
CTGATAGACGCGGTTCACACGAGGGCGTGTACGGGAATTAAAAAACGGTCATAACTCCGTAACCGTCCAAAATCGGACACATGTTTATATGAACTTTTTTGATCACAAAGACCTAGGAAATCAACTCCTGCAGTTATGCCCTAAAGTCGTGAAACACCCTGTATATATATATATATATATAGAGAGAGAGAGAGAGAGAGAGGGAGGGAGCAGAAACATGGTGTTTAAATGCAAAAATGGTAGCAAAACTAAATTCCACAGAAATGGACTTTTGGTGATGCTCAGGTCGAATTTCCAGAAAAGACAAGATTAGGAATGCTATTATTAAACAAAAAATGAATGTAGTAAGGTCTGTTTTAGACGATATTAAAACCAAACAACTTCAATGGTATGGACATGTTCAAAGAATGGAAGAGGGGAGATTACCAAAAGAAGTTATGAAATGTAGTCCACCAGGAAGAAGAAAACGAGGTAGACCTAAACTTACCTGGCCAGAAGGGATTAGAGGACTGATGGGAGAAAAGGGATTAATGGAAGAAGACTGGAGTAACAGAGGCAACTGGAGGAAGAAGATAATATAATTGTGAAATGGGCACAGGAAGATGTAGAAACATTGTACAACCTGCTAAATAAATAAATAAATATATGTATCTATATAAGCTGACATCCAGCATTTGTATCAGTTCCATTTAGCAATTATATGGAATGAGGACCAGATAATTTGTGTCAGCTGTTGCTGTAGCATTAACTTTGACAATGAAGAACTTAGTTTTTGTTTATTATGAGAGAAATTAATAAGTACCAAATGGCTGATGTTACTTAATGGGGAACATAATAATTATGTAACTGATCACATGTCTTCCTTGGCAGTCAAATAAAGGCAGTTAGGCAGTTACAATGGGCTGGATATGCAGCTAGGATGGAGAAAAGGTGAACTCTTTAACAAAATTTGTATGTGAAATCTAAATAATGTCCTTTGTGAATATTATTGAAATGTATGTTAAAGAAATGTGTCAGAGATGAGAGCCTGTGGCACAGATGCACAGAATGACATTCAACATAAATATGCTTGGTATGTTCATGTGTATTATGTGCTGTAATATTTTCTTTTAAAACATGCTACCTAAAAATGCCTCTAGCTTCAGTCTTCTCCTTCTTCGCGCCTAACAATCATACAGACACATTACACATTTTTCATGTAAATTTCTAGAGCTTATGGCACCATCCCTGAATATGTTGTAAGGACATTAAGTGAAATAGGCCATGTTAGACACTCAGAACAAGAACTAGGCTGTACTGAGAGGGAAACATTTTCAAATCATTCATTCCTGAATTTTCAGTTACCAGTACTGTATAATTATTGTGCCATCAGTAACAAAAAAAGTTTGATAGAGTTTTTGAGAAGCTGATGGTTCCTCAGTTGTTTGATAAATTCGTCACCTTTTATGGAACTAAATATTTATTACAAGATCAGAGGAATTGTTTGCTGTGCCTTACCTTGAGCCAGATTAAGCCAATTTACCCCCTCTTTCTTTAACAGCCATGCTGTGTTCAGTTCTCTTGAGATATTCTTTGTGTTTAAGTTGGTAATTAAAATTTATATATTTCTATTTTTTTAATACCCCTGAGTATGCTATATATTTAAAATATCTGATCCTCGTATACCTGGGATAATTTCATTAGATTTAATGAGCAGTTGTTCACTCAACAGGGTACTCGTCTCAGTCCTTGTGCTGACTTTGTTCAAGAGATCTCAGCTGGTAGCCCTCAGGTGTGTGTCTGCTTAAATGTACCTAAAGTGTACCATTTATGTCTTCCCTCCTTAAATACATTACTGCTTCAGTACAGGTCCATAGAGGCACTCTCTGGTGTCACAGCATATGAGACTTGGCCTTTATGCCACTTTAAACCTTTAAGGAATAGATGTCCAGGGAGCTGTGTCATGTCTCAGACATTTACCACTTCATCATCATCATTTATTTTGTATTCCAGAGATCCACTAGAGTGGATATAGAACTTGTTGTCAGGTAACAACAGGCATAGTACAAAATGAGTCTCGATAATAAGATACAAATGGTAGTGATTTGTGATTATAATACATAACAAAGACAAATCAAGTTTATACAAGGAAATGTGATCAGTTCAAAATATACAGTCAATGAATACGTACATATTGTACCTAGACAGAAACTTAAAAACAATTCAAGCGTACTTACATAATGCACATAGAATCTGAAATCAATGTACCACTATAATAAAAATCTTGTGGTACAGTACTTAATTCACGATTCGTCACAGAGACCCAGGTTCAGTCTCAGGCCAGTCCTTGTGGAATTTGCTGTGCAAAAAGTGGTTTTGGTACTCTTTTTCTTTGAGTATTTCAGTTTACCCATGAGTATCATTCCACCAGTACTCCATGCTTGTTCAGTCGTGTATATAATCTCAGCAATTGACAGTATTGTTAAGTAATGTAGACTGGTACATTCAGCCCAGTTTTCCTTCATTGTTACAGGTCGGTAGTATTTCATTCTTTTATTTGATCCAAGGCTATTAATTACCTCTTATATATTTCATCTTCTATTCTTGAATGTTGGCTTATTTTTTATGTAATACTACAAGTTCATAAATTTTGTGATGCAGGAACTGCGTCCATTGTATGCAACGATGTTCAGTGATGTGTACCCCAGGTGTTCAATGGTACTGAAGCATCTGGACCGCTTGCCACCATCATTTCACAGGAACTGGATGCAACATCAGAGGTTAGCCTTTTACAGTCATGTTACTTTATAAAAAGCTAAAGGTGATGTGGGTAAGCAAGGCAGTGAACTTTGGCACTGATGACAGGGGATGGGATAGCAAAAGCTTAACTATATGTCTGTTGGGACATGTTAACCTTTTGGCGCCGGAATTATTTTTTTAATTTTAGCACACCCTGTGTATAAAATGTGGATAAAACAGGAACCAAGTACGTTAGAATTATGAAACAAACTGCATTTTGAAGAGAAAAAACGGAGAGTATACACCATATTTAAAATATTCGGTACCTATATTTGTTGAATAAAATTTATAAAATGCAACTTTGGATGTTAGCAGTGCGGTAGGTGTATTGACATAACATTATAGTGGATATATACTATTGTGCCAATGGACTGTATACTCCCCACTACCTCTCTGTTAGATGTACAACATTTTTGTTTGTAGTTTAGTAAGATAACATGTAAGAACCACTGCTTTTGTTTTAAATTCTATGCTCAACTCATCTCACTTGATCTTACTTTGTTCGACATTCAGAGGACCGTGCATCATGATATATTCTTATAATAAAAGCCAACAAGGTGCACTATTTGTCAATTTTATTTTGGTAAAGAACTCTACATGTTTCGGATAGACTTACTGTCCATCATCAGGAGTCTTAATACTGTATTCACAGCAACTGGTATTTGTCATACAGTTATGTTGATGTCTGCTAGCAGATGTCAGCATAACTGTATGACAAATACCAGTTGCTGTGAGTACAGTATTAATACTCCTGATGATGGACAGTAAGTCTGTCTGAAACATGTAGAGTTCTTTACCAAAATGAAGTTGAGAAATAGTGCATCTTGTTGGCTTTTATTATAAGAATCTTACTTTATCTTCCTCATGTATGGCTGAACTATCAAACTCTCACATTGCCCTCAGAGGTAAGTGTGTGAGTGATCGCCGTAAAATAACAGGATTGTAGTTACAACTGTGAACCTCTTTCAACAAACTTTCTGAAAATAGTATTAAATTTCTTAGTTAATTATAAAACTATGAAGTAGATGTATAGTACATAGAATTTTATCACAAAATATGAGACAGAATAAAATATTTGTGATGCTAATGGTTCAGTAACATACCAAGAGATGAAAGTCTGCAGGTGAGATAATACTTAGAATCAGAATGGAAGTGCATACATAAAAAAATTGGAAAAATAGAGAATAACTGACCTACAAATTACTCAGTCAGGAACCTATGGTCCTAGACACGAAGAATGATTTTGTGTTATCGATCCCATGTTTTACACTTGATTTATCAAAATATGAGCAGGAAATGGTTCTATTTTCTTTTACAGAGCACTAACAAAGAATGAGAAGAAACCGACAGATATTGATGGTGTGGATAGGTTTCGCTTCTTTCAGCAGTGAGTTGGGATTTGTTATGTCTGTAAAGCCATGCAACTTGATGCAGTAATAATATAATGCTACTGTAATTTTAGTGTCAGTGATTATTATATGTAGATGCTTTGATAATGGTTGAAATATATGCGTCATACATGTTTTTAATTTTTTCATTTATAATTGAAGCGTTGATATGACCTAGGTATTGTTTGTTGCATTAAGTTATACACATTCAACTTACCATGTTATTTACATCCAATACCATCTTTAGATCTGCTACACAAAATAATTATGTCTAAAATGCTAGTTTTGCTTATATTTGATGCTTAAGTATTTCTCGAATGTATTTGGATTGGAGCTGCTTGTTGGGTTGCTGAAACTTAATCTGATACTGGGTGTGGCTTGTTTGATGCGCTGTATTGTACCTCTTACGAGGCTGGATCAAATTTTGCTACATCCCTTGCAGCAAATCTGTGTTATAAGCTACTGAACCAGGCCAGTGGTTGAACTGGTTTGCATATCTTTACTGTAAAAAGAAGTTCAATTTACAGGAAACCTGAGAAAATTACAAAATGAACTAACTGCTCATGCTGTTAATCATATGTCAATCCAATCAATCAAACAATCAGTCAATCAATTTACCCACTCTTTCTGCCATAGCACACATCAATAAAACTTCAGAAGCTTTATAAGTTTCCTGCAGGAAGCGTATCTCCCTACGTTGTTAATTAAATGTATTAACACTCTTTTGCATTTGTTATCTGGCTCATGATAGGGTCCAGTGGCTGGGTCTTGTGAGCAACATAATAAACCTTGACATTTTATAAGGGGGTGGGGGACTTTTTGACCAACTGAGTAACTGTCATTTTCTCAAGAAAGACTTGCTGCATGAGAGTAATATAATACAGATAAATGACACTGATTCTTAATATCAAGGATATTATAGTCAGACATGTACATTGCGTGCAGTGTGGAAATGAGTTTCATGGCCTCCTATTCAAAATTATGAGTGGCATGGAATGACCATTCTTTATTAAGTGTATATTTTGCCCCCTTTATTCCCATTATTGCTATATTGTTGCATAAGGAAAACGCATTCTAGAAGAGGTTATGTCTTTATATTTTATTTATCAAACTGTTCAGAAGTGTTGAAAAAATAAGGATTGAAGGCTGTATGCTAAAGTTGTTAGGAAAATTTAACTTTGGTGTATGTACAGTGCTCTGATGTTTTATAACCTGACTTCGCTTGAAGCTGAAATTTAGATGTGTTATTCTTCTCAAAGGTGGCACATAATTCATAACAACAGATGCAGTCAATGTCATCCCATTGTGCTAGTTAATCAGTAGTAATCTAAATCTGCACAAACACAACATTTTATCGTTATATGTCCATTTATTTAACTTTCCCATAGTAAGGAAAGTGAAATAAATAAATTAACATACAATGTTCAAGTGTTGTGTTTGTGTTGATTTAGATCATTATTCATAACAACAGATATTTGAATATGACATTCTTCTCAACTATGGCTCATATTCATAACAACAGATATGTATCATGTGGTCTTTTAGTTATGACACTGTGTAGTGTAGTAGGTGGTAGCATTTTGTAGTGTCACACTGCCTGAACCTCATACCAGACTATATGATGCCATAGCCCATAAGAGCACAATACAAATCCATACTGTAATGGAGATCTCATATGAAATGTAGAAGTTGTTAACAAGATAAATTGTATTGAATATATCAACCAACAAATGCACTCTCTAAAATACAATTAATTGTGTATCATAAAATACAATTTGTGACAAGGATCAAACTCCTACGTATTTCGGTACAAGAGTGCCATCCTCAGAGATTCTACTGGAGCAAAGGAATACAGTTTTCACATTCATACCGTGCATCTTGTTATTATCAAAGTTTTATTTATTCACCAAACGATGCACTAGTGAGTTGTCTTAAAAAACAGTATTAAAATTTACATGAAAATTTACATTAAAACAGCTCTGACATATTTGGCAATGCCAAATGGAAGTATGTTTCTCCACACCTGTTATTCAACTATATTGTGAACACTTATATATTGTAGCATATTACAGTCTTATAACAATCATGAACATTTTATTGGCATGTAGGCCACTGGTTCCATCCCTACAACCAGCAGTAACAACCATGACATTCAGAACTGCGGCAACAGAAGACAGGAGTGAACAGATTTTAGAGCCTATGCCCAGAATACAGAACCGTAGCACACAAACAGACTACAGAGAATCTGAATCTCAGACGAAACCATGGGCACCACCGGTGTTCACCCAGTGTTCCTCTACTCCTGAGGTGTTGATGCTGACCAACTTATCATGGGGTATGTTGTATGTTCTTGTTCATACACTGTAATCATTATGGCTTTACCATTTACAAAATATTTATTTGCAGGCAGATGTTTTTTAACAGTCCTTAAGGCAATATGGGGTCATTTACAGTACTGTTCGCTGTAGGATGAGCAGATGAAACAGCCCACACTGTGTTTACTACTCAGAGAACCTCTAAGATGTCAGTTGCATTACTGGTCTTGTAATGTGCTGGTAACAGCTCTAGTGAACTTCAAGTCTCTTTGCAACTGTTGTGACAATAACATGATTTAACCTCCCATAACAATTATACCGGCCAATGTTATACCAAACTTGAAATTTTCTCTCTTTCTCTGATAAATTCCTATATCAGTGCTGTAAGTGCATCTTGAGAGCTGATCCTGGTGGCTGCCTGGTCTAAGGCATGTTTTTGTGGCCACTCGCTGGGATTGTGGGTTTGATTCCTGCCGGGGGCATGAATTTCTGTCTCTTGTGAATGTTGTGTGTTGTTAGGTAGAGGTCTCTGCTTTGAGCTGATCACTCACCCAGAGGAGTCCTACTGAGTGTGATGCATCATTGTGTCTGATCTGGAACTGCAGCGCCACGGGGGGGGAGGAGGAGGAGGAGGAGGAGGAGGAGGAGAGAGAGAGAGAGAGGGGGGGTGCATCTTGAGTCCTAAAATAGTTTAACCACAATCCCAGTATTTTTGAAGTTAGTGAGTTTGTGTTAAATTTGAGTATGTCTACTGGCTGTTTGTGGAATACATGTGCAAACAACTATGTAAGGATTTGTTAGAAAGTTATAGTTATTACAATGTAAAACCTATCAAATGCACATCTGATATAATTTAATTTCACACAGTATCTTCTACATGTTTCAAGCCTTAAAGGCCCATCATCAGGCAGATAGTTGTAAAAATACAGGCATTGTAGTATAATGTAGACTGCTTATACCACTTTGTATCTACACTTTTTGACTCACCATATACCATATATGTGTACATACATTATACCATAATGCCCATATTTTTTACAACTGTCTTCCTGATGATGGGCCTTTAAGGCTCAAAACAGATACTGTTTGAAATTAAATTATAGCAGATATGCATTTGGTTGGTTTTACATTGTAATAATCGTGTCACAATGTATACAGTATAAACAACAAAAAAGTTATAGTTATTGTGACAAGATCTTCTTTCTTTATTTTTAAGTAAAATTATCACGTGAGAAATTTTCTAAGTATACTAATAAGCGCTCTACTGTCGTATAGGTCATGGTTTGCCAGCAGGGATGCATGAGGTAGAAATAATAGAACGTGCTCGCATGAGGAGGGCTTGGGAGAGTTCTGTACCCAGTTCAAGTGATCCTGAGTCCAAAGCAAGGATGAGGAACATCATAGGTACATTGGAGAGAGATGAATGTTCATTTCGTGAGAAGGTAACATACATTGGTTAAGTAATTCAATTTTATGAACATTTTAAATTTGATATAAAAGTCAGTCTGGTTATGCTTTATAGCCCTTATTAATACCGTAGCAAACTGTACTGTTCAGAATACCTACTGCAACAACTGCACAACAAATAAATAGTTCATAAATATATGACACTTCTACATGTTTCGGCCCACAAAGGCCATCTTCAGGGAGGTGGTTATCAAAGGAAAAAATAGTGATGGCTAATTATGTTAGAGATTTGCAGAAATTAAAGCTAAAATACATGGGCTAAATAAAAATTACATGTTCCAAGTTACAAACATACTATGTCATTTTATTTAACACATGTATTTTACCTTTTTTATCTGCACATCTTTAATGCAATTAGCCATCACTACTTTGTCCTTTGATAACCACCTCCCCAAAGATGGCCATTGTAGGCTGCAACATGTAGCAGGGGTGTAATGTTTGTATAAACTATTGTCTTCTTATTGTTTTGCGGTTGTTGGAATGAATATTGTGCAATAGTTTATTGCACAAAACATGGAGAATCTTACATATCGCTCATTTGCGACAAGAGTGTTACAACTCAAAATTTGGCATTTTTGAGTTATTGGTATAGGAAGGGACATTTGCAGATGCACTTTTAACAGGTATAGTGTCAAAACGCAGTCTGCAAAACTCGGTGCTGGAGAGCAGTTGTGTCATCGTTGCACTCATAAAAAATTATGGCACTTCAAAACCTTTAAAAGTCTCTCCTTAAAAATCACACATTTTGAGTTGTGACACTTTTGTCGCAAATGAGTGATATGTGAATATATTTTATACATTCAAATGCCATGCACACCTTTTCCATACATTTTTGCTTGAGGAAATTATGTGTGCGCCTAATGAGATGATGTGGTTTTGTGCTGCATGTGGGCATATACAAGATGCACTTGTAGAGTTGGCAGTATTTTAGGCATGATCTGTATGTACTGTTATTTAGAGGGAGGAGCTTCACTGTAAAAGCTGTCAGTTTTCTTGTGGCAGGTAATAAGTGTAGGAAGTGTATCGTTCGTGCTGCATGTGGCATTCCCATGTAACAGTTTTCCATCATGGCAAATTTTCGTTAAGTGTCAATTGTAATTATGTAGAACTGTTGGCAGTGAATTAAACACATCAGTCATGATCGCTGAGTATGTGAGAAACTTCTAGATTTTAAGAGAAGCAAAACAAATAGGAAATCATGTCATTGGTACAAAATCTCATGTGACTCAACATCACACCTGGAACTGGAGATAAAGAAAGGATCTTCTACACAGTTGTGCTAATCAGTGAGGTCTGTGTGTGACAGAGTAACAGATTTCCCAGAAAAAGAACAAATGAGTTCTCTTTATTTAAATGAGAGGTGGCACTTTGATGTTGCGGTCTCCAGTAAAATGTAACAGTTGAAGGCATAAGATGACAGTAGAATACAGGGCTTCAGTACAAGTTGAGGTTCCATGTTCGAGTGAGACCATAGACAAAAATGTTATTTGGAGGGGAGAAAAAAATGACAAGCAGTTTTGTATCATGATATTATTGCTAAAATAATGAGAATACAAAATTGTAGTTGGTTTTTTGGCCTTGAAACGGCTGTTTAACAACCTGGCATGTTTAATATGATGTCCAAATTCACTGAGCTCCTACCACCACTTGCATTTCTCTTAGCATGGAATAATCTATGTTGCATCTATTTAAAAAAAAGCCTATTATTATTATTATACAATATGTATGTCTCCTGTCACAGGCATTTCTTCCTGGTACTTCTCTTGAACCAGCGGTGATCCCCACCGCTCAGGCTTCAAGCGTCACATTGCAGTACTTTCCGTATTATGTGTGATGTTCCAAGTATAACTGTATTTTCTTGTGAATCTATCGAATGTTTTCCTAGTACAGCTTCCAAATTTTTCCTTAAGCTTCTCGTTGCCATTCCAGTTGCTCCAATTATTACTGGTACAATCATACATTTGAGGTTCCACATTCGTTGTATCTCTATACATAAACTCTTGTATTTTAACTTCTTTTCCGCTTCCTTATGCACAACATTTCTGTCTGCAGGTACTGCCACATCTATCAGTGTGCATTATTACTATTATTATTATTATTAGTGGTGGTGGTAGCAGTAGTAGTAGTAGTAGTAGTAGTAGTAGTAGTAGTAGTGGTAGTAGTAGTAGTAGTAGTAGTAGTAGTATCTTACTCGGAATTCCAAGTCCT
>Ga0136643_10019864_pt1 | contig 10157 bp, 8 predicted proteins | sample TergutLab28metaG_FD_96883 | JGI IMG/M metagenome (GOLD analysis project Ga0136643, IMG submission 96883) | Labiotermes labralis P1 segment gut microbial communities from Petit-Saut dam, French Guiana - Lab288 P1 (version 3) (version 3) | ecosystem: Host-associated > Arthropoda: Insects >... | reverse complement strand
TTTTTTATATATTTGGGGGGGGGGGGGGGTTGGAAAATTTTTTTAAGATTGACTGATTAGTTCCTGAAAAAGCGCTCTCCGCCATGAGGCAAGTTACGCATTGTTTCGTAATCATGTAGTTGGACAAGTTTTTAAAACAGCCAAATAATTGTGTGCAAAAAATCAATAATAATAATAATAATTTGAAGCTGTTATTCGTCAGAATTTATGACAGTTCAAATTCCAGACCCTGTAAGGTCATCGGTGATATTGTCGGTAACTCTTCATTGCCCCTGAAACACGTGAGACTGAGTCACGGACAAACACAGACTGCTGAACAAACAGAACAAAATATATGTGAACCGAGGAAACAGAATCTGAGGCAAACTGTAAAACCTGCAATACACCTAACACTACTGGATCAATGATTGCGCGATTTACAAGGCTCCCCACAATCCCTTACGAAGACGATGGAGCTTTATCGAATCAGATTTGGCATTCCCTTTATTTTATTTTATTTTACTTCACACCATGTTCAATGGAGAAATATACTAAGGTGCCTTTGTTGAACAGAGACACAGCAACATCAGTTACCTCAAGCACTGTCATTATTTTTGAAGTTATGTAGTAAACCAACAAATGCACACTGAAAAAATATGCTTTATCATAGATTAAAATTTACCTACATGTTGCGGTGGGTTTTGAGATCATCATTAAGGTATTTTAGAAGAATATTAATAAACCTTATCCAAATTGCTTTTAACATTAACATAATCTGACATTTTATGACCAGAGGGAGTGCTTGAGATATTTTCTGCAACATTAAGTGGTTTTACTTATACAGTTTCGGCAAATGTTTTATTTCATCAATATTCTTGAAAAGCACACTGATGATGGTCACGAAAACGACCGAAACGTTTTGGTGAATATTAATATAAGATAAAACATATTTTATCTGTGTGAATTTGGTGTTTTACACCATAATGGTACACATTCCTTAATGCACGGGTATGGAATATATAAACTGCCATTATAGGTTTCGTCCCTTGTCTCTGCTCGCATGGAAAACATACAGGTCAAAACTAAATTATCCTATTTTATTCCGCAAAATTTACCATTTTCTTGTAGGTTAGGGTTTTTATGCGCCATTCCTTAGAAGACAATTTAAATTTGAGTTTGTAACAGAGTTTTGTTAATAACGAGGCTATAACAACGACGTAAGCAACCAACAAGATGCAACAAATTACGTTTATTTATCTTTTTAAATCAGCTCTACATGTTTCGGGCGCCAAACTCGTCCATCTTCAGGAGCACTTTTTGACTGTATATACAGCTTTTGGTACAATGTACCGATATTGCTTCCGATCGGCAGCTATATAGGTGCGTTGTACCAAAAGCTGTATATACAGTCAAAAAGTGCTCCTGAAGATGGGCGAGTTTGTCGCCCGATACATGTAGAGCAGATTGAAAAAGATCAATAAACGGAATTCGTTGCATCTTGTTGGTTGCTTACATCGTTGTTCTAAAGCTGGACGGTCTCAAAACATCCAGTTCATTAGCGAGGCTCTGTTTATTCACTGCAGCTAGATAAGTTCATTATTTTAACAGAAATATCTGTAGACTAAAATATCTGAATTTCGTTTATAATTTAATTTTTGAATATTACATCCATAGAAATTCAATGCATTTTTTCAGGTAACATATGACATAAAATAATTGCTTTTAGATTTGTCCTTATGAGTTGCTTTCCTTGCTACAGTCTGTGCACATCTTTGAGATTCTTTTGTAACAAACAACAACTGCACTTGCCAATTTTTGGTGATAATGTGATCCACGTATGTGGACACATGAATATATGCAGGTGCATTTATCATAATGTGTTGACCTCGTAAGATCCAATGTTTTCAATGAGGTATGTGTAGACTTTATGTAGACTTTGAACTTCTGGGCTTTAACGCTGTGTATTGTTATGGGTGGACAAAACGTTCCAGATGAAGGTCTTACACCCATCATCAGGGTGGATTTGTCCACCATATTCCACTGCACAATTGTCACTGATTCTGACAGTACTGTACATTCCCTCCCCTTCCTGCTCCTGTTGTCCCTCCTTGCAAGCTACCCATATAACCGGTGACACTGCCATCCTACTCAGTTTTATTCTGAAGAAGCACGTAGGTAGTATGTTCGTGCGAAACTGTTGCTATCGACCGGTCTGGCTTCATTTCCCAGAAGGCCGAAATTTCAATAAGTTTTCCATCGGCATTATTTTAACCTAGTATGTGTGTCGCAAATTGTCGCAGTAATGGGGCTTACAGGCACATAAATGCTGCAGCTGCGGGTTCGTATCCTGCTACTGGCGTGTTTGACGTTCATTCATGTTACTTTATATTGTCTCTTTTTGTCTTTGCTGAATTCAACATATGAAATTAACAACTGGATCTTTAATTTTCATATTTCCCAACCGTTGCTCTTATAAATTAGGGAATACAGTAATAATTTGTGGGTCGGGTAGCTCAGTGGGTATAGCGGCTGAGCTACGGGCTGGACGGTCCGGGATCGAATCCCGGTGGGGGCGAGATTTTCTGCCCGTCCAGACCGGCCCTGGGGCCCACCCAGCCTCCTGTAAAATGGGTATCGGGTCTTTCCCGGGGGTAAAGTGCGGCCGGGGCTTGCTGCTGACCACTCACCCCTTCCAATGCCGCGGTCATGTAAGAGTAGAGCTACACCGCTGCCCACTCTCTGGGCCACACCGGGCCTGTAACGGGATCACTTTACCTTTTATCTTTATGGTAATAATAATAATCAGGATGTTAACAGATGTCAGCCCATACTGCTGCTTCCTATTTAGGAAGCAAATTCACTCAAAATGTGAAGGTAAATTTATCCTCGTGCCCCCCACGAAGTCGTAAGAGAGGAGCAGAATAATAGATAGCTCTACCCATTCTTAAGGTCGGCACTGGATTGAGATAATTAATAAGTTTCACATTCCAGCCACTTTAATATTGTCAAAGAACAGCCGGTACCCGTGGGCCCCGCTGTTGAACTGGACGATTACTGAAAGAATCTCTCGGCTCTGCAGGGACTAAAACCATGTAACGTCCAGGCAGTAGCCTAGTAAATCTAGCTTCTCCGCTGCCCAGCTCAGTATTGTCTATGTAAGGTTATACTTAGCGTTCATTTGAGGAGAATGGAGACAGGTTAATACATCAGCCATTGTTCTGACCGGACATTATCATGGCCAACTAATGTGTATGTCGGTTCGTAGCCAAACTCTAAACATACACGCCACCTGATGTATCACCGTCATGTATGTTTTGTTCGTTTCGGCCAATATATTTTACTAACAGTAGGCCATAAACAACAGCAAGTATAGGCAATAAAAAAGGGATCATTTGAAAATAAACATAATTCAATATTGTTATTGAATAATTAAATGGCTAAACATTGCACTTAAGATTATCAGTAATCTGTCAATAGGCTTAGTCAGTAATGGCTAATAGGAATGTATTTACCTGTAAAATGGAACATGCACCTTTCATTCAGCCAGCCACTAGTCCAGGCGCACCTTTAGAATATGTCGTAAACCTGGAAAGGTTTATAAGGTTTACTCTACGGCCCGACTCATTCATTAAGGTTATAAGCTTATTCAGAGCAGCAAATGGGAGAAAACACATTACGAATAAAAAATGAACATCTATATCATGACAGAGTCAGAAAATTACGTAATAAAGGCAGGTTTCCTCCTACGTAACTTCAGAATCATCACCGTTATCATCATCATCATTATCATCGTCATCATCCTCAACGGATTAGCTTCGTACTTCATTCTTTATGAGAAAAAATATCTGTGCTAACATTCCACACGACTTCAGTCATCTAATGTTATAGTTTTGTGGTTCGAGGAATTTCAATAATTCTAACAGACCAATCTGCCAAATACTGCTGTTTTTTTAAGGCGTCAACTTATTGTTGGCCGCCAGAACGCATTTATTTCCCTTTTACTTTTATCTTTCTCTTTTTGCTCAATGTAGATGTGGAGGGAGTATTTATAGCTACGTTCAGAGACTTTCACTCACTAAAGAATATGTTTCACTCTTCTTATATCCCTGCCAAGTTTCATGACCAGTTTAATGTAGCCCTGCTCAATTCATTACACGCCCGCTTGGTCGCGCGCGCAGAACAGCGTTATAAACATTCCATATCATCTGCGTGTGTTGTGTAATGAGCTACTCTTCATCGTTTGACTATTAGCACTGCAGACTTGACATGTCCCTCTATTTATTTTGTTTCTTTTTTATGCCTCAATGGCCCTAGTGGGCCTAGGTCTCCTGTCTAGTATCCTCGACCACATTCAAACACACCACACTCAGTAGGATTCCTCCGGACGTGTGATCGGCCCGTCGCAGAGACCTCTACCAGACAGCACACAACATACACAACAGAAAGACGTCCATGTACCCGGAGGGGTTTAAACCCTCAATCCCGGCAAGCGAGCGGCCGCAGACCCACACTTTATACAGCACGGCCACTGGGATCGGGTCCTACATTCCTTATCACCATAAATTACTTTCAACTCTATATATCCCGCTAGTCCTCACCGCCATGAACCATTTTAATATTTATTGTTCCTATAGTCTTTAGCAACATAACTCAGTTTCATATTACTTTACCCTACAGTCCTTGTCACCATAATCCATTTTACCAACATCTTTACTTATAGCCCCTGGAACCTGAAAAGCTCAGTCAGTATAGTGAATAGGTTGCGGGCTGGCTGACTGAGAATTCGTGGTTCGGTTTGTGGTATGAGGAAAACGGTTTCTCTCCACCCCAAAACTTCAAGAAATTCTCTGGGGCTCACTTGCTTCCTATTCAATATGTATCAGAGGTTTCTTGTAAGGAAGTAAAGCGGCCGAAGCTTGAAGCTGGCCTCATACATTTAGCTAGTAACGAGGTTAAAGACGAGTGGAGCTATACCTAGATTCTTCTACGTAAGCTTTTATACTGTGCACCGGGACAATTTCGCCCTTTCCTCATAGAACTTATCACTATATATGTTTACATGACCTGCCCCTACACTTTGTCACCACAGTCATTTTGAATATTGCCCCATTCTGTGTCTCTCTACACCAAATGCGGCTTTTACATGGCTTTGGTCACTAAAATTTTATATTTATGCCTATTTGTTCTTTCCCATATGTGTCCAGCTCATTCGAATGTTCATGGTTTCAGTAACCTAAAATATAATAACACATTTTGTACATCACACTGTCAACATACGTTGCCCTTATTTCATCCCTCTTTGTTTCGCCACGCGCTCTTTAGATTGTGAGGCAGATCTAGCGTAAATTATTACCACAGACGTGAAGCGGCGTGGATCAGACATCCTCCAAGTCTGTAACGCGATGTTTCACCCTATTAAAGCAACGTTTAAGTTTTACGTGCAGGAGCTATTGATGTTACATGGCGATGAAGTACTGTACCTGCTGCACAGCAGGTCTCGGGCGGGATAAGGAACTCTTCGCCCACTTCTGAACTGTTCTTAGAGTTTCCATAGACTACAAGTTCTGTGTGTTTGCGTGCGCATGGCTTGGCAAATGTCGCCTTGGGCAAAGTTCTAATAAGTCGGCAGATATTCTTATAACAAAACCAACGAGATGCACTAATTTCTCGAATTCATTTTTGGAATGGAACTCTACATGTTTCGGACAGTTTTTCTGTCCATCATCAGGAGTCCAGCACTGTACACACAGCAATGGTATTTGTCATGCAGGTTATGCTGATTGCTTGCTCGCAAGCTGTCAGCATAACCTGTATGACATATACCATTGCTGTGTGTACAGTGAAAAACTATTGATGATGGACAGAAGAACTGTCCGAAATATGTAGAATTTTATTCCAAAAAGTAAATTTGAGAAATTAGTGCATCTAGTTGGTTTTAGTAAAGAAAGCACCTAAAATGAATTATGTTCAGTTTTTTGCCACGTGGAAGAGTAGTATTAAAAAGGCGCGAGTTAAATTCAGAGTGTTCCGATTAACAACAAAAAGCAAAAGCAGTCTAACAACAAATCTCTCACCTTCAGATTGCACGTAAGCAATAATTTTAAGACGAGAGTAGAGACAAATCCAGAAATGTGGGTTATGTAGGACTGTCGACAATGATGAACTTTATATTGATAGCACAGAAGATATCTCACTTTACACAAGTACGATGCACGTTAAACGAACCCAAAACTGAACGAAACATTAGTTATCTAATATGGCAGGGACATTGCATGTGCAATGAGCAACAGCGGTGCAAGCTTGCACTACAGGACACTTCTGGCGGATAATCTAACCTAAGTGCCTCGATAAGGAAAGTAAGCATGACGATCTAAACTGGGAATTACCGCATGACTCATTTATTTATGGATATTTAACAATGTTGTGATTATCTCTGAACCTAAAGGTAAAATTTGTTCCTGTACGTGACATGAGGGCGTATAGGTGGAGTAGAGTTGTAGTTCCACACGTTCTTACCCTCGGCGCTAAATGAAGATAAATGGTGAACATCACTCCACTGCCGCTTCATTCCAGGGGAAAACTCGATACCCTTTGAATAGGGAACAGTCCGAGCCCTAGAGCCCGTCTGGACGTTTTGAGAAAGAAATATATCGCATCTGTCAGGATTCGAACCCCGGACCGTCCATCCCGTAGCCAAGTCTGTGTACCGAAAACGTTATCCCGCCCCATTATCTCAGTGTGTGCTGGGTCAAATGTTAGGCGGTTAGTACATAATACTGTTACAAGGGAACAATTCTGGCACAATTGGTGCACTACACCGGAACTGACCTGCAATGAAAGGGGAGAATCACGATATAGTTCAGTTAGCATAGTTGATGTTCTGGCAGAGAACTCAACCTCGAACCTTCCGAATACAAGTCGTAAGTGTTACAATTCATACTTGTACATTTAAACAAATGTGCATGCAAGCACGCACGCTCGCACAATGCCATTTCTCTCTACTGGGAGGTTGCGTTTAAACAACCGTGTCAAAACCGAAGCTTTAATGTGCCTCAAATGTAATTACAGGTGTGTTTGCACTCAGTGTACAATCTCAGTGCTTTAGCTTGGTGTCTTTGTGTTATAGCATTACCAGTGCTTGCCACAGGTAATTATCACGCATTATTGACTTACCTGACGTCCTTGATGCCTTAACTCAATACTGTGCATTATGCCTACAGGATATCTAATGGAGAAGATAAGTGCTAGGTTTATGACGAGCGATTGTTGATTCAACCGATAAATGTCAGCCGTTCATGTAGACACGGTCTGTTGCGTCTGCTCATATCCTTCTCATTTTTAATGTTACATAATTAATTCCAGTGTCAGATTGACAGATTTTGAATTCTAACCTGCGCTGACAACAGCAAATGGCAAAGAAAATTTCATTTTGAAATTCTTAGTTGAACTTTATTTTTATTGATCCAAAACTTCAAAGCTTATGTAAAAATCAAAATTTTAAATTTCAATTCCCTCGCGATTACGATTTCTTTATTTTTTAAAATTTTTTTCTCCCATGTAGTGTAGATTTGCCACATGTTAAAATGAGATTCATATATCCGCAAACATGAAGGTTGTTATACAGGCAGGCAGACAGCAGACCTACAGCGATATTTTTAAATAATATATTAGGTTTGATGTTCGTGTGACCGTGCATCCTTAATATGAAATGGCGTGTGAGCCCAACTAGATGTAACAATTTTGATTTATTAATAATCCATTAGCTCTTAACATGTTTCGGGCATCATTATGCCCATCTTCAGGAGCGCCACACCGTATATTACTGCGTACGGTTTTCAGCACTGTAAAAGATAAGTCAGAATAAGGCGTTTGCATTGTGACCGATTTTTGTTGTGTTGTGTGAATATTATTAATAAATCGTAATAGTTTCATCTAGTTGGTCTCACACGTCATTTAATATATTAGGCGTTTTATGCAGCTAATGAATTTAATGACTTGGTGTCTTATCAAGAAGAACTGCTGATAAGGAGACACGTTTGCTTTCTACTTAACTCCTTAAGTTATTGAATAAAGATAGACCAACTTGATGTCACTTGCTTTATAACGCTCAACATGTTTCGAATGTTAGTACATCCATCCTCAGGAGCTTGCGACTTATTTATATCTTTATGCAGGCTGAAGCAGTGCTTCAGCCTGCATCCGGATACCACACCACCCCAGCCGACCCACACCGTAACACCAACACACATCGAACCAGAACAATACAACCCATGAAATAACTCAGCAAATAAGTCGCAAGCTCCTGAGGATTGATGTACTAACATTTGAAACATGTTGAGCATTAAATAATGAAATAAAAAGCAAGTGACATCAAGTTGGCCTATCTTTATTCAACTATCAAGATGATGCACGGTCCAGTAAACATAACATTCCTTAAGTTATATTGTACAGAAATTGATGACGGAGTCTTCCTTTATCCTGATAATATTTTTAAAATAACTTCTTAATAAAATGTAAAGGATTTCTGTATTTTTCTTCATGGAATTTCTATTTCCGCTAAAAAAATTATTAACATCAGCCCCTTAGAAAAGAAGCTGAAGTGTCTTATTCAATTCTAGTGACTCCTAACGCTCTTTGACTTTCCGAATAGCCTATACCAAAACGAAGTTCTGTATCAAAAACTGTAAAGCATATTCTTGATTTGGTTCTTCTTGAATAGGAAATATGTATGTGGAATATTTAGCCACAGAAATTTACCTTTGTAATGGCAAGTACGGATGCATTCAGTTTTCACTAATCGCAAAATAAAATTGATCAGACTTAAGGCGAGAAACTTTGGAAGTACGGGATTATGATCTTCATGTATTTTATCTCTTGTTCGTATTTAGATTTGGTCCCCCCCCCCAAAAAAACACACAGCACTATAAAAGTAGCCATCTCAAACGCACGAGAAAGAAGTGTTTTCATATGGCGTATATGATTTAGACAGCCTGGTGATGGCTTTTAAAACTCCGAAATATGTTGCAATAACATACACATAAAAATGCGATCCAACGTAGCTGTGATTGACTGTTTTTACTCCTCACTTTACTGCGCGAAATTTGATTCATAGACATTTCATTCATTTAGCAGCTCTTTTCCATTCCCACGGTAATGTCATATATAGATAAGTGTGTGTGTGTGTGTGTGTATGTTTGTATGTATGTATATATGTATGTATGTGTTTATGTATGTGTATATGTGTGTATGCTTGTGTACATATGTGTGTTTGTATGTATGTTTGTATGTATGTATATATGTATGTATGTACATATGTATGTATGTGTATTGTGTATTTTTTATTGATATTAGCAGCATGTCCCATTACATAGAAATACTACATGCTTCACACAACTTAAGCTTAAGTTTTACAATAACTTTTACATTTAATGACAACAAGACTATAGTTGAGGTTCATTATAAAGTCGATAATAATTTTTTGACATCTAGTCTTAAAATTAATAATATTTACATACATTCTCTGAGATCTATCTATCTGTCTACCTATCTATCTTTTATAGTAAAGCTTCATTGTAAATCTGTAAAGTCTATAAATTTAACAAATTTTACAAAAATCATTAAATAATTATTGACGAGTGTTTCGTTTGTCGTCGGCCGTTTGCCACCAGTGTTTTTTATTTGTTTTATTAATTCGTTCCTTTGTATACGTAGTTTATTACACTGAAATATTAAACGGTCTGTAGTATTGTTATGTATGTGTTTATGTGTGTGTGTTTATGTGTGTCATGTGTACTTATGTTTTATGTGTCTATGTGCGTACGTATGTACATATGTGTATACATGTGCGTTTGTACGCAAGTATGTGTGTATGCGTACGTATGTAGGTATGTGTGTACTATATGTATGTGTACGTATGCGTATGTATGCTTATGTATGCACATCAGTGTATATGTGTGCATGTCTTGACCAGGTTAGAGATCTAACCTCATGAATAGAAAGATATGTTAATTTCTATTGAAAGGAAAAAGGAAACTGAGGTAAGGACAAACGGGGGGGGGGGGGAGATCGGTGGACGCAGCAATACAGAAAGGAGAAAGAGAAATACTGAGAGCGAGAGAGAGAAAGGTAATGCTCTGTAAAGCATATCCATCAGTTAGTTTTTCATATTTTTTCCCGTT
>Ga0136643_10019863_pt1 | contig 10157 bp, 4 predicted proteins | sample TergutLab28metaG_FD_96883 | JGI IMG/M metagenome (GOLD analysis project Ga0136643, IMG submission 96883) | Labiotermes labralis P1 segment gut microbial communities from Petit-Saut dam, French Guiana - Lab288 P1 (version 3) (version 3) | ecosystem: Host-associated > Arthropoda: Insects >... | reverse complement strand
GGGGACCCGTTGCGCTGACCACGTGACACCCCTCTATTCGCAAAAGTTGGCACTAACTTCGCCGACCGGCGGCGGCCGCTCTGTCGGTATAGTTCGCGTGCGGACTAAGGCCACGGAGTTTAGGAGTTATTGACTAAATACCTGTACCTATTTATGAAATGTTCTGTCAGGGACATATTTAATTTAAAAACAAAATTTTACCTCATGTCTGTTTCGGTTGATTAACAAGACATATTCTAGTTTCATCTACGATCAAAATTTTGGCTCTAATTTCTGCCACAAGTATAAGGAAATAACTAAAACCTTTTATATTTGTAACAAATGAATGTCAGAACCACAGTTAAACACAGTTTCACAACGAAGGCAGTTGGAAAAGTGAAGCACTTCACTCCATTCTTGTGTAGAGAAGACCATACGGATTCTTCCATCCTTAGAAATTTTCATTCCTTACTTCACGCTACGACGGGCGAGTAGGAAGCCTAAACGAAGAATATATAGCTTACACGGAACAGCAGTTTAAGGAAGAAAGTACCCCCTCCCCCTCACCGTGCGCGGGGCTTCGAACTGAGTATTCAGTGAATTGTGAAAGTGGTGCAGACGCTGATTGATGGTAAGAGCGTCTGCATGTTAATGGCGCCACACTAGCGCCTTCTTGGAAAAGCGGGAGTGGGGCGTAGCGGCCGAGTGATTAGTGTTGACTAATTACGTTGAACAACGGGCTTCTCAGACACGTCACCGCTGTGAAGACATTTTTAGAAACAGGCGACATCACTAGCGGTTTGGTACAAGAAACACGCCAATTTCATTACACTTCATTTTAACTGCTGGGGACAAGGTGCTTTGAACCTGTGCGCCAATTTTACGTCTAAATTTAAACACCAACCGATGTGCATGTATAAGAAACAGTAATAGCCCTAGTGTCTGACAGGCCTGTTCTATGGTCTCTGACATACACAGATGTTGTCAACGAAGTAGCTGTAAGGAAATCAATACAACCAGCCAGTCTCAACATGTATGAGCATTCTATTAAAGTCTACATATGACCGAGAAAAAGAACAAAGTCGAGTGACGTACAAAATCATCAGATTCTTACAGAATATGTGGTCCTTCTTTCACTGTCAGTAGGGGGTTTTCTAACACTATTTTACAATAGTTTTTACATACACACCGTGCATCGTGATACTATTAAAGTTTATTTGTTTACCAACTGATGCACAATTGAGTTGTCTTAAAAATAATTTTAAAATTTATATTCAAATTGGCATTTAAACAGCTCCAACATGTTTCGGTGTAATCACCATCATCAGAGAGCGCACTGTTCGATCTTGCTAAAGTTGCAACTTAAGCAATATTGAATAGTGCGCTCTCTGATAATGGTGATTACACCGAAACATGTGGGAGCAGTTTTAATGTCAATTTTAATGTAAAATTTTAAAATTGTATTTAACACAATTCAATTGTGCATCAGTTCTTCTTCTTCGGTGGCGCTACAGCCCGGGGTGGGCCTTGGCCTCCTTTACAATACACCTCCAGAACTCTCGATCCCTCGCTCTGTCTCTCCATTCGTTTACCCCATCTTTCTCAGGTCCGTGGACACGTCATCAGGCCATCTCATTTTTGGTCTTCCTCTTCGTCTTGTTGCATACATCTTTCCGTACAACATCTTTTTTGGAATTGAGGTGTCTTGCATTCTTTCTATGTGACAAAACCATCGTATTATTTGGCATTTAATGAACCTGACAATGTTTTCCCCCTTAATTATAAATTGTGCATCAGTTGGTAAACAAATAAACTTTGATACTATTTTACACTGTACCGTAGTTCACAATCTTAGGTCAGTTATTTAAAAGCCATATTGTGTACACATGAGTCTTGTTTTTGCAGCGTTAGGAACGATAGAACTAAGCTTTGTACATTTTAATACGGATTTCATAGGACTGTCATTTATGCAATACGAGACAGAGTACATTTAAAGAACACGCAACGAAAACAAAATTAAATGTCATGGAAGAGAAGTAATTATTACGATTTCACAACGGAATTTTCTAGGACGGTAATCGAAAATGCAATGTCCTTGGGAAAGCATAAAAGTTAAGTTTTGCCATTGATATCGCGACGAGAAAAATTTTCATTATGTTATTTTTATTCCGTGACTATAAAATTGTAGGACAAGCTGATACGACAGTGTAAAAAAAATGCACGTCTGCGATCACAAAGCCTTTTGCTTGTTCCTAAGTTCGCGATGATGCTTAATAACTGCCACAGGGCAAAATAAAATTAAAGTTGAATGTATCAAGAGTGTACACAAGGAGAAAGTTTTATTTTATCAGAGCAATATTCTACAAACCCGCCTTGACCTAGACTTACTGATATAATTCAGACAGAGATTAGGTGCTTTTATAGGAAAACTATTCTTACCAGGAGTTACATAATGAACATTATAATATTGACGGAAATGTGAAATGTTAAACCAAAACAAATAGCAAAACAAACTTCTGAAATATTTTAAAAATACGTAGAAAGCTCGAATGCTCCATCTAAAAGCACACTGATCTTAAAAAGATGCAGCTCGAGAACAAAACCTTTTTAAAAATCCTGTTAAAGGCCTAAGCAAAGTTGTCCTAGTGCATGCCATGAGGCATATGGGGGGAGTAGTTGTACAGTTCCTCTAATTCTGATCCTCGCCACTAAGTGTGGTGTCAGTTTCACGCACCGATTCCTTTACCACAGGAAGCCTCCCTGTTAACCCCTGGCTCAGAGGCTGTTTGGTGAAAGCTTTGAAGAAAAGAAAAGTTGCCTTCCCGTACCGGCAATCCAACCTCCATTCCTGTCATCCAGCCCTTAGCCTAGTTACTATACTGACTGAGCTATCCTCACTTCTTTGGTAATCCCATCAAAATGTTTTAAACTGAAAGATAATTATACAAAAAACTTAATTAATAAATTTTTGAAAACTAAAACTTATGTAAAATATTTATTACCTCATAAAGGGGCGTAACCGGTTGAGGCACTGCGCTAAAAGTCGGAAGGTCGCGGGTTTGATTCCCGATGGCGTCATTTAAATTTTTCATTGAAATAATCCTTCCATCTGCACTATGGCCCTGGGGTTGACTCAGTCTCTAACAGAAATGAGTAAAGGCGGCCGGTGTATAGGGCTGACCTAACCACCTTCACGTGCCAACTGTCTTGAAATATGGGAGCCTAAACCTCCTAGAACCCTCAGGGCTTTTTACCTCATAAGATTACAACCCTAGAAGACACTACCATTTTAGAAACAACCGCCCACAACATCTCAAATCTCACACATTATTTATTTGTAGTTTTTTTAAAGGCGCTATATCTTACTAAGAAGGTAGTGAGTAATGGATTTAGATAGACTGAGAAATGAAGTGGTCGTGCCTTAATTTAAGGCACTAAATTGTCAATATATGCATGAACTGAAGAAAATCACGAAGATGTACAGTCGGCGTGGCAGCCAACATTCGAAACGCAAACCTCCAGAATACAATTCCGAAGCGTTGCTGTTCGTCTGGTAGAACAGAACAGAGCTGTAACGGGGGTCCAGTAGTGGGGCAATGGCTCCTGGCGCAGCAGCATACATTTACGAAAGCAAAATTCAATATAGGAACTCAAAATCTTCACTGTCACGTACCTTCATTATCAATGTACGTGCAACTAACGTGCAATATGAAAAACGTAATACAAAAGTTTAAGAATTTTTCAATTTAATTTTGACTTGGGGGGGAAGGAGGCAGTTCCGTAACTTGCATCTGTCCCCGAAGACTTTAATTATGGTGCTGGATACATATATCTGTTACAAACACACGTCATGTTTATTTTCAAAATTTTAGGTATAGCCGGATTTGTATACAATCGATCCATTGCTGCATGCACAGGAATCTCATTTGAGCGCTGTAATGTCCTATAAAGTACTGCGCTGATGGAGGGTTTGGGAACCGGGGACGGACAGATGACGGCAGCTGAAATGTTGGATAATGGCCGAGAATGATGACTACGCCACAAACTACAGTGCTTCAGGCCACAGTTAATTCACATGTGTTACGTGCCAATGGACAGTGCCACAGCGGACAGTTCTAGGAAAGTCCTTCCTTTTGTAACTATTGATAGCGCTATATTAAGGACATGGAAATTAGGACAAAGGATGAAGGAGCTAAAGGAGCTTGAGGCTTACCACTTTGTACCCACTCTTGTATTACCATTCACCCCGCCTCCTCTCCAAAGTCCAAAGTGCCTCGCTCTAAGGGAGGTTATCAATAACAGTATTCCTGTGAACAGGCAGGCTAGACAGCTGAAGGGAAGTAAAGGGAAATACGATGGAAAGGAAAACGAAGCAGCTTGAGAAAGTTGTAGAGGGAAGGCCAAAGTATGAGACTAGTTTTCGCAGCCTCAGTGTAAAGCACACTTTTCTTATATCGATATTACTTGGCCTTTCAACGTTCTGCTGATATCCACTGACCGTTCTTGCTTGCAGATTAATAGCATCTGTCCATTTGCTTGTTTAAGAATCTTTTTCGTATGAATATGTTGTGTAACATTGAATCATAAACAACCGAAAAATTATTTAAGTTGCGATGGATTTAGAAGGAGTGTTTGTTTCCTAGTGTATCTGAGGTCTTGTCTTAGCAGAACAGGTAAAGATACTAATCACGTATCTGATATTCTTTATATAACGGCAGTCATATACTTAGAACGGATTGTGTAGAAATGATTGTGACACTACAGCATATGTAGAGAGTGCGCGGTAGTAGGGTATTGTGTGCTATCGAATCTTCGTTTATTTCATAATGCTTTTTTGACTGCATACGTTACATAGCGTCAATAAAGACTGTGATTAGTAAGGAAGGATTCAGAGGGGTTATGAAGGCAGGCAATCGTCGACTAGTCCAAAGTTGGTCTACTATTCGGAATTTGTGTGGGAAGACTGGAAATAAATCATGAGAATCCTTAAGCAGGCGAGCAGAAAGCCATGCCAAAGTTCAACCCAGAATTTTTCGAAATAAAAAACACAGCGCTACCTCTGGTGCAATAACAGAATGTACTCTGAAGGTGTGATGTAAATATAATATATATTATGTCCGAAAGGAATGACTCAGACTTACCGTTTCTGTTGAAGAGCTTCACACAACACTTTTCTTTTACTTCTACGATAATCGGAGTAATGATTTACGTAATTTAAGTTCAAAACTTGCTCCCACATTTTTTGTTGCCGGTATGGCTCCTGTTACGTCATAAAACTCGTACTGACTCTTGTGTTTGGCCTTGTAAATAACATATTATAGTTTAAAAAATCTAGAATTGGAGATGTTTATGAAACAAGACTGACTTGTCTACTACCGTACTCTCTCTACCCTTTTCACTGATTAGTATAAGGATTTTTACGACCGGTTGTAGGAGTCCGCCAGTCTAAGACGAATTCTTAATCACGTTATCGAATTTCTTGTAGTGGATTTCATTATTAGTCGCTAGCAGGCTAAGAAAGGTCTTTCACAAGCACAGTAAAAACACTCAGAATTTTTAAAAAAAACTCTTCTTACTGGTATTTATTGGCTATCGTCACGCTTGTCGAAATTCGAAGAAAAATTAATCTGTATGAAAATAAACGTACTAGGGAGATAGGGAGTAGCTCAAATAATATAATTTGTTTTTCATTCTTACATTCTAGTTTTAAGTATTACATTAATTTAGCTGCGAATAATTCAGTCTTTACGTGTCATATGATAGGCTTTAAATATTTAAGAACAATAATAATTATAAGCCGGTCCCAGTAGCCGCGCGGTCTAAGGCGTAGGTCTGCGGCCGCTCGCCTGCTGAGATCGTGGGTTCGAATCCCACCGGGGGACATGGATGTTTGTCTGTTGTGAGTGTTGTGTGTGTGTTGTCAGATAGAGGTCTCTGCGACGGGCTGATCACTCGTCCAGAGAAGTCCTACCGACTGTGATGCAGCTTTGTTTGTGATCAAGAAACCTCAAGAATGAGGAGGCCATGGCCCGCGTTGGGCCGCAGCGCCACAGGAAAAAATAAAATAAAAAATAAAAATGATAATAATAATAATAATAATAGTAATAATAATGAAGACGGTAACCATGGTTACAATAATAGATATTATAAAAATAATAATAATAAAAATAGCAACAGTATAGATCCTTTACGAAGATATTATTAATATATGTTTAATCTCGCATACAACTACTCATTCACACAATAAATACTTGCAGATATGAATTTTTCATGTTCATTGCCGCGCTTAAAAAAGTAGCAACTGGACTCTGTTTTGAACCTGTGCGATCCAATTGATATTATCATATTCTACTGTTTTCATATAATACCAAATTGTCCTCCCTTAAAAGCCTGCGTTCCGAAAGTGGTCTATTCATTTCAGGATTCTCTATGGCGGGGAATTTCTTAAATGGCAGAGCTTCTATTAGTTTCTTAAGAAGCGTGTTCCAAGGAGTTACAACAACAAGGACGACAAGAACAACTACTGCTATTACTCCCAACACCAGCACACCACCATCCCACAAGCACCACCACCACCACCATGATCATCATCGTCGACAACAGCAGCTGCTGAACTTGGGTTGGTGTGGATGTGTCAACATGCACAGACAACTTTTAACAGCATATTATTGCACGTTTAACGTTTTAACGCCTACCGGTCACGTGATGCACCAACAGGTTTAACATTCAACAACTGTACGTTCTGCCCACACTGTATTTATTTGTTTTGTATTTATCTGAGAACAAACAGCGACTTGTGCCACTTACAGTATAAACTGATTGGTTTTTATAACCGAAATTAAAAGTGTTTACTGCGCGGTACGGACTGGGTCTTTAAATAAAGTAGTGTGCGCTTCGTCTTTAGAGGGTTAAATCTAAGAGCGCACAGGCATCTGTCAGCGCACTAGGTGGCTGTCACACAATGAACAAGGCAATTAATGTGTATGTGCGAAGTGCTATTCCTTTTTAAAATTTCCCTATGCAAACAGCCAGCTTCTGGGAAATAATTAAAAATATCGAGCCTCCTTCTCTGAGTTTCAAAGCAGGGAGGTAAATAGAAGCGGAAGGAGCACTTGAAGCACACAGTTTCTCATTGTTCTGCGGTTTCACTGAAGAACAAGCGGATAACGACGAAAATCATGAAAAATCTGGTAAAGAAGCGAACAGTTTTGTTATCGGTCTGTGTATGTGTGTATTAGGGGGATGCACAGTTCGAATTTTCGCAAGATCACCGAGATATTCAGGCACAAAATTGAGTTGTTCTCGTCAGGCACTCCAAAAAAAAGTATAGTTAGCATCTTCATGTATGTCTTTTCCCACGCCGTTTTGCTCGCGGGCCCCATTTGGCTTCGAATAGTAACCACGAAGCCTCATATCCTTCATCACGTAAATATGGAGTCTCTGGATGATGGGTATCCAAGATTCAAAATTTATATCTGAGAACTGATTTTAGAGAGCTACTAATATATGACGGGGACCGCGGTAGCACAGTGGTTAAGATGCTGCGCTACAAATCGGAAGGTCGCTGGTTCGATTCCAGATAGTGTCATTGGAATTTTTCATTGACATAATCCTTCCGATCGCACTATGACCATGGGGTCGACTCAGCCTCTAACAGAAATGAGTACCAGGAGCATTTCCTGGGGGTAAAAACGGCCGGTGATTAAGGCCGACAACTTTACCATCATTCTGGGCCGCTGTCACGTAATCTGGGAACCTTAACTTCCTGGAACCCTCTGAGCACCCCGGACCTGTAATGGGACTGCTTTACCTTGTATTTTTACTACTACATAGCATTAGTATATGCAACAATGCGTTCGTAATTATACTTTAATTAAAATGACTGTCGCTCGCTTCGTGGTTACAGGAGGTTTCTTAATTACATGTTCTAAGGCTCATAAGAAATAAACTCATCGCCAATTAAAGAAGTTCCGCGATTATTTTTATCAAATCATTATTCCTTTAATTAACAACATTAAGTCCACTTTAAAGTAGCAATTACGGAAACGTATCCATGGATCCCCTGGCAGCACGCCTTGGAAACGAATGATCTAGATTCCTTCTATTCACTATTCTTATCACTACGTCACTCAGCTCTAGCTAACCACATCAGTTGTAACGTCGCCACTAAATTGCATACGAGTAAATCAAACGAGTCAGCGAAAGAATGCACACAGTGGGAGATGGCTGCCTACTCTGCCAGCACAACTCAAGACCGTCAACAGGTCAATTAACAGTGACGGTGGAGGAAGTAAGCCAGCCTGTGGTAACTGGCAGTGGTGGTGGGGAGGGGGTGAAGAAACACTGACAGGATGAACGTGTTCCTTCTTTCATTGACCCAAGTACAGTTAAAATATCAGAGGTCCAGGGTTAAATGCAGACACGCTACTTTCGAACTAATATGCTACGCCTACTTATGCGTAATTCACCCCCAATTTATATAGCTATAGCACATTTAAACGCTCTTCAGGTGTTTTCGAAATAGCTCTTAGATCATTTAATGGTGGTATTCTAACTGCAGAATTTATGTGAATTCGGATAACAGGGAAAAACGATGATGAAGGATGTGTAAGAAATGCACGAGGAGGTCGTCATATCCTTCAGAATAAAGGTGGAAAAACTCAGAAATACACGAAGTAACGTAGTCAGGATGGTGGCTATGGTGCCCGAATTTCGCCACGCATTCTCCCAGAATAAGAGTACATCTGTACTTAGATGCTTGGAGGCGTGGTCTTTGTCGTGCAAGTAGGGCCCAGTGCAGACCTTAAAATTCCTCCCCCCCCCCCCACCCCAACCACAACAACTTCAAAGTTAAAGCTGAAATGTCGAAAGAGGCCGGTGACAGAATAAAACAGGAAACAGGACTCGTACAGCTACAGAAGGGCGTCGATCGGAAAGCGGTAAGCACTGGGTGAAGTGAGAACTTGTTCCCGTCCATTCCGCAAGCTCACCTCGATAAAGTAGTTGGCCTGCGATCTGTCGTGTCCCCTGCGACACTTGGCCATGTCTGTTACCGTTTCAAAGGCCGCAGTAAGGCACGCTGCCTAAGGCATGTTTCATGCAATGCTACATTCACAGAGGTCCCAAGAGTTATTATTTTGAAAAGCTTCGAAACTCTAAATATTGTTTGTAAACAACTGCAGTGTATTTTAGCTAATTTTCATCTGAAAGAAGTGACAAAGTTTTCTGTAGCAGTGCCCAGACATTTGTTCGCTGGGCTCTCACCGTGAAGGCCCGAGTTCAATCCCAGTCTAATTCATGTGGGATTTTTGGTGGACAAATTAACACTGGATCAAGTTTTCTGCTAGTACTTCGGCTTTTCTCTGCCAGAAGCATTCCACCATTTACCCTATAGCCATTCACTCGTCTATCACCAACATTATATATTCTAAATAATTAGAAACATTCTTAAACAACGGAGTAAAGATGTATATAATATTATACCTATATATTTGCACCTCACTTCTTTCGAGAAACTAAGAACTAATGACGGTTTTGAATCCCACCAACTTAAAATTTTGCGGACAAAATTAATGACTCAGGACTTGTTAGAAGCAGTGAACCCAGTCCTCACTCCGTCTCGACTTTCCAATCGTTAGTTTTAAGAAACTGTGTGTTAGTTGCTTCTTTCGTCCGACCTACATAGCTGTAATCTATTTAAATACTTACTTTAATAACAGTAATGGAAGGATATACAGATTGATTACCTGATATTACATACAGAATTTCAGACTCAAAACGTGCTGAAAAACTTAAGATTTGCGTTAAAGTAGCTGTGGTTCCTTTCGTAAAATTTGCTTACACATTATCCATATTCACATTATCCATATTCACATTATCCATATTCACATTATCCATATTCACATTATCCATATTCACATTTCCATTCACTTTTAATCTACAACCAATGAGTCGTCCACTCAACTTATTCAGCTTTATATTCAAGATTCTAAAATATTTTTAATGCTTCCTTCTTAGATATTAATCACCTTACTCTTCTCCTTTGAAGGTCGTGGGTTCGATTCCCGATGGTGTCATTTGAACTTTTCATTGACTTAATCCTTCCGGCCTCACTTTTTTTCTGGGGTCGCCGCGACCACCAACAGATATGATTACTAGCAGCACGTCGTTGGTCGTAT
>Ga0136643_10019862_pt1 | contig 10157 bp, 6 predicted proteins | sample TergutLab28metaG_FD_96883 | JGI IMG/M metagenome (GOLD analysis project Ga0136643, IMG submission 96883) | Labiotermes labralis P1 segment gut microbial communities from Petit-Saut dam, French Guiana - Lab288 P1 (version 3) (version 3) | ecosystem: Host-associated > Arthropoda: Insects >... | reverse complement strand
TCAGCCTCGTGAGGTCAATTGAGGAGCTACTTGAATGAAAAAAAGTAGCGGCTCCAGGTCTAGAAAACAGAGATTAACGGCTGTGGGGACCCGTTGCGCTGACCACGTGACACCCCTCTATCTTGCCAAAAGTTGGCACTAACTTCGCCGACCGGCGGCGGCCGCTCTGTCGGTATAGTTCGCGTGCGGACTAAGGCCACGGAGTTTAGTTTAGTTTAGTTCAGGGACATTGTGTTATCTGATAACTCTCGTCCTCACGTTTTATCGTATTAGCGTAGCCCAAGTAGCTGACCGCTTACTCCCGCAGTTGAATATAGGCGACAAGTAGTCACTGGTAGTAGCCAAATAAGATAATAACCGTGTAATGTCCCTAGTCTTCGGATTTTCTGTGGAAGTGAACTTTGTACAGTACGTGTTAGTAAATTTCGGGACTTTAAATTTCTGACCTTTGAACACAGAAAAGTTTATGTTGGATGATAAGAGAAAAGCTAAAGCTCACGAATCTGCCTGAACTGCCGATAAAATTAAGCCTAGGGCGAGAAAGTTTGGTGAAAGTTGCATGTCTCGGTTTGACACGAATTTTTATTGCTAGAGAAGAGATGCTATAGTGTGTTTTGTCAGAAAACGCTGTGCACTGAAATGGCTAACAAACCTCGATATTTTTCTCATTCGAGGAAGAGATGGGACAAAAAGAAAAAGGTATGAGTTTAGTTAACTCCTGTATATGACCGTCATTCAAAACCATGTTTTGATTTTTTTTATTTCTGCAAAGTTGCATGCAGAACCAACCACCCCCCCTCCTCCCCCCTACGCTATAAAGAATTGTTTTTCTAGCCGCAATTGGTTTGGTTACAACTAGGTTTCTACGTTTGGGGTCTAGTTACAAACTGTTAAATGAGAAACTCTTCTGTCAAGAAATTTACTGGAGCGAATAAACCAGAGGACTTTCTCGATGTCAAGAATGTTAATTAGGCCGTGGTACAGCTATGTGGGGTTATGCAATGAAGCATCAAACTACATGTCAGGCTGTCACAGAGACTTGAACTTTTAATGCGCCGAAAATATTGTGCTGTTTGGACATGCCTCGTGATGAATAAACATTGCTCTGAAATACTTAAGCCCAACATTGGTGTATGTTCTACAACGACTGCTAAGGTACTGAACTACGTGACAGCAGTGCAAGATCTTCTGAAAGGACTGATGCTGAACACAGTTTCCTTACTGTGAGTGTAGTGTTTTGGAGCACGTACGGACATTTGTTTTTGAACTGAGAAATGAAATTTACCTGTATATATAACTGAGGAAACTCATTAATGTACGTGTGTTTATAGACAATGATTGCTTGTGCAGTTAGCATGTTTAAGTAACGTGTTTTATAAGCTGAACACTCTTAATAGCTTATTGCAAGGTGGTAATAACAATATTCTTCACCTCAACGAATAATTTTGTTAATTTGTTAGGAACAAGATATCTTGTCGATAAAATGGAAAACGCAAATGTAAACGCATTTCTTACCGTAAGAAAATTTATTGAGATCAACAGCATAAGAAATGGTGGAAGTTGTGAAAATTTTTAAACTAAGTCACATTCCTTTCCTAAAATTTCACTTTGTGAAATAGTTCTCAATTGCTGAAGTATAAACATTTGACTGGATAAGAAATCTGTTCGATGCGAAACTGATAGCTTGTAAAATTACTGGTAAAGAGGCGGAGGAATTCATCGGTGCTGCTTTTGACACCCCATTTAGAATAAAATTTTAAAGCGAAGCCTCTCCCTAAATGTTGAATCAGTGTGAAAAAATTTAGCGAGAAAACTATGAGCCTGAGATTACATTTACAACATGCTATTTGGGTGGGCATGGTTTTCTGAATTTGCTGTTATAAAGAACAGATCTCGACCAAATGTAAATTTGAAAAACAAAATGAGAGTGCTTCATCTCAAAAAATGGAAACAAGATTTCAGGAGTTAGAACCTCACTCTGCCCATTAAAAAATGTTTTTAATGTGAATGTTCTTTTGTTAACTATGAATGAATTTTCTGTAAAATAAGTTTGAGTCCTTATTTTGTTTTGCATATATTAATGTATAATTATTAAAAATAGGCAATACTCCCTTATTTGCTTGTTGCCCGAACCTAACCCCAAAGAAACCATTAGTTTTGTTCTTTGGGGGGAGGGTGGGGAGTTTGGCAGAATTTCTTTAATCACTTTAGAAGGCAGTGTCGCAGATTTTGATAACTCTTAATTTAATGGATTTGAGGACTGGACACGCTTGGCCCTGAACAATATGGGCTAATTTGTAGAGCCTAGAACCCAATAAGAATGCGCATACACCCACATTTTTTACGGCCTGTTAGCCATAATTTTAGATTATACATTATGCAACTCGTAGCAAGGTGTTGTACTTCCATAAGTGTAATACTTTGGCAAATATAGAGACAAGTTGTAGGAATCTGTGGACAAAACTGTTCCAAGCATAAAAATATAAAAGCGGAGTAAGGTGGAACAATTATCAGAGCAGCTGGCGCACTCTGTGGAGAAGTCGTGAGACTATTGACATAACCTACAGTGATGTTTCTGTTTTTGTTATAAATGTTGAGGTAAATAAGTCACATGGATATCACTGGCGTGAAGGACAACTTCTGCGTGAAGCTATGATGCTTCTTGTGTCGAGTATTGATGAAACTGAAGTCTTTATGATACAGAAAGTTCACTGAACCCGTGGCGGGTATATTTTGCGTCATGACTACCTCTGATAAGTGGTTTTGTGATTAGCTCTGCTATGATGGATGGTTTTCAACAAGCTTATCTACTGTGTATTAATCTGGCTGGTTAAATTGATTTGATATGGGAGCTGCGTTGGTGGAACAATTACTGGCTTTTATGCGGCGTGTGATTGAAAAGTTCCCTTGCTAGTCGCGTGGAACGCCAACTGATATAATGCGGCTACATGCCGCTAGGTATCGCTGAGTTAATTTATTGTACATTAGTGTGGTGAGTGTTGCTGTAACAGAACGTCGTACAGGCGTCGTACGATTAAGCATATTTGTAACATTCTAGGTCTATCGTGGTGCTGGAACAATGTTTACCTCCGCGGGAAAACATCACTTCACTACCTCCTTAAATTACATCTCGTTCCACAATTTGCAAATAGAATTAAAAGAAGAATTTATTACAAGAATACGTTACATGAGATCATGCCCCACCAATTAAAATGACACCAAATCGTAGATGAATTTTGATAGGACCTCTTACTATAACACACAAGGACCAAAATCTAATAGACGTCTTTATACATACAATTTTAAAATTATTGGTTATACTTGTGTATTTTCATATTATAATTTGTGTTATGTTTTAACATGATAAAAATAGTGAATGTAAAAAAAGACCACTTAAACGTTGTGGTTTCTCCCTTTGTAAGGTGTTTATATTGACGTGTCTGAGGATGGTCTCAGTACAAGCTGAAACATGTAGCACACATATAAACATAAATTGAATTTAAGTACCTGTGTTGTGTTAGACCGAATAAGTGTAGTTTATTTACTAACAAACACAACGGGATGGCTTTCATAAAGATACAGAGTATTAAAATTAAAACCTGACCAGATAAATTATTATGAAAATATCAAGACATTAATCGTTTAAGAAAGAAGCAGCAGAAGAGGAAATATCGCAGAGCAGAGCTCAACAAAATGTTGTTTTTGTTCACACTATTATATAACAACTGTGGAATCCATACGAATGCGCATGTGTTCCAAATATCTTGGCAAAATGCATTGTTTCAGGCTTGCGCTGCGGTACAATCGAAGTCTTCGCTGTTTTGTGTTTCTGCTTAGGGTAGGTTGATTGTTGCCGACGTGACAGGAAACTTATTTGCCAAATATCCATTGGCAAGCAGTCCTGAAACGTCAGTAACACACTACCAGCCTACACCTCGCAACATGCCAGAAGAACGAAGACCTCTTTCTGGTACACGACTTGAAGATATTTAAGGAGGTAATTCTGCACTCACACTCATTATCCTGTTGTACTGGCAGAACCATCTGCGGTTCCATCAATGCTGAAGCGCCTTTGACACTGCCATTCTGCTGTTGCTGCTGTGTTGTCATGTCTTCACTAGTTTGCTGTTGTAGTGGCACTTGAACCTCACCAGCCTCTGGCGACAACCCAACCAGATAAACAGACATATATCACCAAATCATTCCGTTACATTCGATGACAAATCTGAGTCTCATGCACTTTCTGACTTTAAAATGTAAGCGTGTCAGAATTTGGCTAGGCCAAGAGAACCTCGGTCGTGTTTATTCAACAGCAATGCCTATTACTTTCCTGCCATTTAATACAGAACAATGCAGCATAATAACAAATTTTCTGCTATGCTTAACATACTTAACATAAGTGATAAAGGCGTTAAATTAAAAGCTCTGATAGGCCGACATTACATTAAATGCTTGTAGTGCAAAAGCTGTTAAAGTAAATGTTAAATTATTGTTTTCTTATTATATTGCTATGTTTTACATGATATATTTTAAGTTTAAAAAATACTGTTTTTTTACATGTGTTGCCGTTGGTCTTATCTTTACTAAGTTACATATTTTGTCTAGAACGTTAATCGGAAACTTATATAAACCCACGAAGAATTTAGAGAAGTATTGGGAGACCAAAGAAACGATAGAGAGAACAACTGTAACTCTGGAGAGGGAACGGGCCAAATGGCCCAACCCTGGATGTTTATGATGATGATGATGATGATTGTCCTAAATATATTTACCTACATCTACATGTAAAATGCCTGCTGGTTTGTTCGATTTTAACAAATCTTAATTGGTCAACAAATCTTGGTAAGAATTCCTTGTATAAAATATAATCAAAAACCCTTTGTTGGGTGCCGAACTCTTCCTTGCGGATGGTCCGTTGTTCTTACAGACGGGCGGATATAACGAATCTAATAGTCGATTTTCGCAGTTGTTTGGCGAAATGGTCTAAAATTTAATGTTGCCATGTCTGTATTCCACCATACGTCTTGATAGCGGGCATGTCACAAAGTCTGCCTCACTTCAAGATGCCAAAATTTGAAGACGCCAAGAATAAAATATTTTAGTTACAACAAGAGCATTTACAAATTACTTTTAACTTTATTACTTTGGAAGTGAATAAGTTATTGCTTGTCTCTTGATGTTATACAGGCTCTTGGATAATAGTTGAAAGATAGTTTGAACACATCACTTGTTTATGAACGTTTCCGTTTCAAGAACTTGAACACAAATTCTACATAAATGACTGGGAGTAAGACCTACACCAATCACCACAATGTTCTTTAATACAACATAAATAAATTCTCGCTGTTGGTATGTGACATTATTCATGAAGAGAAATGTACTAATATCCCATTCGTAATGTCATTTAGAAGGCATCTTTCTTTCATGCATGTTACCTGTCTGCTGAAAACCACTCACTTTAAGTCGAATGATCTCTTAAGGTATTGCAATAGAGAGAAGAGTGTTTCGAATGATAAACCACACATAATGGATAACGTAGTTTTCTTAGCAGTGAAATATGCTGCAATACGTATTTAGAACCTACGGCGAAGTGGCATTTAATGTAAATCAAAATTAATGAACCTTGTAACTTTTAATGTAATGGAACTCATTCATAATACTGTATTCTGTCTTACGACAGGTCCATAACCTCTTCTTTCTAAGCGATTGCTCCCTTTCAATGTCCAAGGCCATCCATTATCTGCTTACGCCTTCTTCCTCGTCTTCCTGTCACTACTTCCTTCTATCTTACCTTCAATAACATGTTTAGATGGCAGTACCGACGCAAGATGTGAAGAATAAATTTAGCATTCCTACTCTTTATTGTTTGTAGGATATTCCTTTCACGCTTAACTCATCGTAATACTTCTTCATCTCTCACACGATCGGTCCAGCTTATATTCTCCATCCCTTTCTAGCACCACATGTAAAAAATTTCCAGGTACTTCTGTTCTGCTTTCAGAAGTCTCCAAGTTATGTTCCAAATGCAGAATTTTACTAGTTTCTTCCTCAAATATAAGTCTAATTTGCTAGTGAAAAGAGCTGTCTTCTTTTGATTGCTGCTACTGCAGTGGCAATCCTGAATTTAATTTCACGTGTACATCTTTTATCATTTCTTATCATGCTACCAAAATAGTTCTCCGGTTCTTTTTGATCAATTATGACCTGTATTGGGGATGGGTACCTTCATATTCTCATTATTTTAATTTTTTCCACATTCATTTCCATCTCATAGCATTTTCCAATTTCTATTAGTCTATCAATCATGCGCAGTAGCACCGGTTTTTCCTTAGCCAGTAGCACGAGGTCATCTGCATATTTAACAGGACATATTACTTTTCCTTCCATTCTGAAGTCTCCAAGATTTTCAAGAGCTTCCTTGGTCAGATAATCGCTGTATAATTTGAATAAAATTGGTAGCAAACAGCATCCTCTTCTAACACCTATTTCAGTCCTCTGTCTTCTTTTCTCCCCTTAGTCGAGTCTTAATTTAATACACTGAACCATGTACAGTTTGCTGATAAATGTTCTTGCACGCCAGTTAGTACCATTTCCCTTTAGGATCGATATCAATTTGTTCCAGTTTTCATGCCCAAATGTCTGCCCGTCTATGAAAAAAGCACATAATTCTCCCTTGTCCAAATTTCGTTCTGATATTATTCTCAGCATCACAATTGCATCCTTATTTCCTTTCCCTCTTATAAATCCAAACTGATCTTTTCAAAGTACATCATCAAGATTATTTTCAAACTTTCTTCTATGAATTCTCACTACTCTCTTCGCTCTATGGGCGATGAAGTTGATTGCGGGATGTTCCCTGCATTTTATAGCTTTTGGCTTCTTCTTAAAGTCAATTATAACTTCAATGAAATCTTTGGTCATCTCGAGGTTCATATTTGTTGTGGACCAGTTGTGCCATTATCTTTCACAAAATCCTTTTTCGACAATCTGAGCCCATTCCCAGGCTTCTTTTGGCCTTCTTACTCCTCGTCTTCTTGATAGCTTTTCCCATGTAACTGCGCAAAATATAACGGCCTTTCTCGTTTGCATCTACTTCCCCTTCATATTCGATTTCTAATTTTTCTGTTCAGTTAGTTGGATCATAGATATCTGCAATATAACTCTCCCAAATATTCAGTAATTTTCTCCGATTTACTATTATATTCCCTTGAGATTCTGCAATACCAGTGTTTTGACTTATTTTATATACATCCAGTTCCTTTGTCTCCATGTACATTAAGTCATAACATCCTATTCCTTGAAATTCTATGTTGGCCTTGTACGTGACTGTTTTCAATTCTTCCCTCAGTCTTCCGTAGTTCTTTCCTTCTTCATTGTCAACATTCTTCCACTTCCTTCGTTTATTCATTTTGCTGGTCATTTCCTATGTATTCCATGGCTTTCTTGCTGTCTTCTCGATTTACCCAACCAAGTCGCTTATAGTATCTAAGACTTTTTTTCTTCTATTTTCCCTCTGAACTTGCACATTCCCACTTTCACATGCGAGTACACCGAGTTTTTCTTTTACAGTATTTTGTACGACTTGTCGCTCAGCATATACTTTTCAAAATTCCATCTTGGGTTTTCCTGTTGGAACCCAATTATTTTCTTGCATTCATTGTAGAATTTTACAACCAATCAGAGGTGGGCAGAGTCAAAATATTCTGCAGACAGTGTCTGCAAGTCCTTCATAATTCCTGAATCGATGCTTCACAAGTAAATAGTCCAGCGGGACCATTGTGTATAAATTCTATCTAACTCAAGAAACATGTATCATATATTATTCGAACCCATAATGAAGTGGAATGAAAAGTGATACAAACAAGGGAAAATAAAAAAGATTAAAAAATATAAAAACCCCTTCTCTTATTTAGGAGTCATTTTGGCCCGAACAACAAAATGAGGCAGCTACAACTGCCTTTACTTACCAACAGAACGTAGATCTGTTGAGGGCTTTCTGTTAGTTTCGTTTCTTACTTGACGCCTTGCACATCGCTGGATGGCCTTATCCCAGTACATTACTGTAAAAAAATCACCACTTATGAAAGTATAGTTTTGTTAATTTATAAAGTAATATTTCCAAACATAAGCATTATAATCATTACATATTCTTTCTGAGAGGGAGATGCCATTTACTGCATTGGCAAAAGCAGTATAAATTGCATAAAAATGAAGAAGTTACCACTTTAAAATATCACAAAATTTCTCTTGACTTTTCAATAAACTGTTTCAGTATGGGTGCTCCAAAGTGTACAACAAACCTAAAACCAAGCTTCAATAATGGTATACGTAATAATATTTACCATACTCTGTTTATTTGGATTACTGGAATGGGAGGGGAAAGGAAAGAGGAAAAATGAAGAATTATAGAAGAATCCAAATTTGTAAATGATGGCATAGAAAATGTTAGCAATTAAAATGTACATTTTGAATTTTTTCTCTGTTCGTATGAGCTACATTTAAGAATCTATTAGGTCCTGTGACCTGCGATCTGAGTTATTTCTAGGGGAGGAAATCTTATACATTTATTATACCTTAAATGGGAAGTGAGCCATTACTAGGCCCCATTCCATTACAACAACTAAACCCACGTTCTTGTGTAGAATAAGCATGGTTCCTCATGCATTCTTGAATATTTCCACTAATCGTAGGAGTAAAAGCAAAAAATTATCACTGTTATGCCAGTAAAAATTAAATGGCAATACAGTCTGAAACCTTGGGTTGTCCGACATGCTTCAGGCAACTGAAGACCTTAATTGTAATTGCTAAGTAGGAGTTATGTCATCCGTAATTCGTTGATTCATCGTCAAAACTCAACAGTTTAAATTCGCAACGTCGTGCACTTGTGAGAAAAAAAAAACATGGCACTCGCACAAGAGCGTAAGTTACCAACAGCAAAGTCGAGTACATAGAGCACAATTTTCAGTACTGAGAAAAAAGAGTACGTTGCCAGCAACTAAGCATGTGGTACTGGCAGCAAAGCGTAGGGGACCGAAAGAATACGGTACAGTACCGCCATCTTAGAGTACAGTACTGACAGTAAATAATACATTACCAGCAGCAGAGACTGTACTACTGACAGGCAATCGTACAGTACCGACTGGAAATGAACAGTACCAAACGGAAAAAGTATAGTACCGACAGCAAAGACATATATTAGAGACAGCAAAGATTAGAGTGCCGAAATAAAGCGCGTACTAGTAATAAAAAAATATGATAGAGTTCGGGCGGAAAAACAGCTTACGGTACGGACAACAAAGAATAGAACACCGTACCAACAACAAACCGTGCTATGCTGACAACAAACTATAGATTACTGACAGCAAAGCGTAATGTGTCTACAGCAAACAGTGCAAAACTGTCTACGAAGCATACGGTACCGACAGCAAAAAGGGCAGCAACTAATCAACGCTTACAGTACTAGCAGCGAAACATTGACTTTAGCGAGAAGTACAGTACTGACACTGGAGTGTAAAGTATTGACAGCTAAGCGTAAAATACTAACAGCTGGTCGTACAGTAATGATAACGAAACGGGTAGTAGCAACAGAAAACAAAAACAGTACGAAACGGAAGACCAACATCAAGGCATTTAGTACCAACGGCAAATAGTACAATATCAAGAAAAAGCGTAAAGCATCCATGGAAAGGCCTAGGGTACCGAAAGGCCTAGGGTACCGAAAGCAAAGAGTACGTAACGAAAGAAAACATACAACAGTAAAGCGTAAGGTAGGCCGGCCTACTGACAGTACAGTAACAAACTAAGCACACAGTGTCGACTTCAAAGCACATGACACCTACACTAAAGAATACAGTACCAAAAATAAATGCGTACATTACTGACAGCAAATATTATTTTACCCCCCCCCCAAAAAGCAAGAAGCATACATACATATATACATACATACATTCATACATATATACATACATACATTCATACATACATACTTACGTACATACATACACGCATACATACATACATACATACACTCATACATACATACATGCATACATACATACATTCATACATACATACACTCATACATACATACATGCATACATACATACATTCATACATACACACATACATACAAACATACATGCATACATACATGCATA
>Ga0136643_10019859_pt1 | contig 10159 bp, 5 predicted proteins | sample TergutLab28metaG_FD_96883 | JGI IMG/M metagenome (GOLD analysis project Ga0136643, IMG submission 96883) | Labiotermes labralis P1 segment gut microbial communities from Petit-Saut dam, French Guiana - Lab288 P1 (version 3) (version 3) | ecosystem: Host-associated > Arthropoda: Insects >... | reverse complement strand
GGTGCTCTATATGTGCGCCCTTTGTGATTCTACGAACATCAACACGATAATCGTGTTCGTTCCAAACTGTTTGTAGCATGTCAGCGGTGATGGTTTCAATGGCCGTTCTAATTCGTTCCTTCATATCCGGGATACTTGCGGGAAGAGGAGGAACATAAACCTGATCCTTGACGTAACCCCACATTAAGAAATCACATGGGGTTGCATCTGGAGAACGAGGTGGCAGTTGTTAAAACCCAATCATTTCGAATAACCCTGTATATTTTGGTCAGCAGCCCCCATTTCTATTGTATAGTCAGCCCTGTTATTACGCGTAATTCTTTAAAGTGAACTGTCTATAACGAGAATGACGAATAGGCGAATGGGAATTTCCGCATATGCCTGTTAGATATAACTGGACTTAAGCGACCAGTGAGATGATATAAGGTTGGATAAAGGGCCAAATTTTTTCTCTGACCCAATTTTTATTACGCGATTGTGTAAAACGCGAGGTTACACACAAACGCAAGTATCGCTATGACTGTATTTCAGATCTTGAAATTACTTATACGGCATCAAACCGCATTAAAATGTGCAGCAGAGAACTCATTGAGAAGCTGAGGTTTGTTCTATCACTGAAGCTAAATTTAACCCCCTCCCCCTTTTTATGCATAAATTTGTCTTGACAATAATTTCCTCGTTAGCCTTCTGAAGCAAGAATTTTATCTAACTGGTACAAACAAGATCAGTTTCGATTTGATCCAACACTGCGTCTTCATCACAACCTCTAACCAGTAAATGTTTTCTAGGGAAACAGTCCCTTTTTAAATCCGTGAAACATATCCAACACAAATATAATCTGTGCACGAAATACAATCATCTAAAATTAAAACATGCTGCACACAAAGCAGCCAGCGTGCTTGAAAAGACTAATGTTGCTCTGCTAAGTCGCAGCCAAATTTTAATTCGATGTCGTTATTTTAATTGTAATTATTTTCTTCGTTATACCAAAAATATATGTGCTAAATTAAAGGTGCAAGAACATTTTGTGTTACATTTCACTGTTCTATCATAAATCTCTCAAAATAATAATATATTCCTCTGCTATTTTCACCCAGGCCTAAATAATTACCGTCTGTATAGCCGTAAATTTTACAGCTGTCTGTACTTCTTAATTATCAGATTTCTGTTTGTACAAATCTTCATTCTCAAGCAGTTTTCCTACCATGAAATTTAAATGCTTCGTACACATTCTCAAAATGAGAGACGGGTTTTTCTTGGCTCCGACTGTACCGTGTAACGAAGCGACGGCCCCTTGTACAGCGCTCATACTTCAATAGACAAAGCAGACATTTTTTCTAGTTTAATTGTAAAGTCTCCGTGTACTGTAGACGTCGTTCGGACAGCTAATGAAAAGGATTGGAGCGTATATCAGGGATCATAAACGTCACTCTGACCAGCCGACAATATGGACTATTGTGATATCAACTGAAATAGACTCACCAGATACGTCGTTTTGCCGGTCGCGCCATTTGATTTGCACATAAAACCTCGCCGTTAAAAGGCACGCTCAACCATAGATATTGTGTGTGTGTATACAAGTGGGAAAGAGGGCCGGGTGGGGTCGTATAATGTGAACACGGAGGCCCCGTATTGAAAGTTCAACTTAATGGCCTTGTTGTTTGACTGCCGACCCATTTACCCAGTGAAAAATGAGAGGTGTGATCAGTGACTTGTGGTAATGGCGTTCACAGATACGTACACAACCACACGAACATGTGCCGCAACATGAACGAATACATGCAAGTGCCGGTGAATTCAAAAGGAACATAATTTTAGATACACATTACACTTATGGAAACTACAAACAGTGGACAAACTGTGCGGAAACTATGCACAGAAGTAAGGTACTGAAGCTAAATACCCATAGAGAGGCCATGGAAAGAAGTCCTATGGAAATGGAAGTTGACGATGCTCGGGGGATTCCTGCTTTCTGCTTACTGTTGCAGTGTTTCTCAAACTTTGTGAGACCGCGGCCAGGTAAATTCTTTTTTCATAAGACGAGGGCCCGGTCCCAACAGATTTACTCGTCAGTACCTCTCCAATTTTTTTTAAGTTCATACATTAAACTAACATAAGCATTAATAATTAATTATAGCATAATCATAAAGAATGTTAGTAAACTTATGTGTACGGTGTGACATGTTGACAAACATAAAATTACATTTCAATTAGTTATCAATTCCAGGAGAATCTCTCGCGGCCCAATATAACTGATGCCAGGACCCGGTACCGGGCCGCGGCCCGGCAGTTGAGAAACGCTGTACTATTGTATTCTCCTCTGTCTCCCCGTGGCCTATTCTAAACAGCCCAAAGCGCTTATCGCTAGCGAAGGTTATCATGCGGTTTTAAGTACCAATGTTTGTGTTGAAAGAAGGACTTGTCGACTGTAGGGGATATAAGATACACGCTGGAGGGTACTACAACCTTTCGAGGGAGGTTTGGTAGGGTACCAATCTATGGGACTTGCTTCCTTCACCTCAGAATAGGTTCAAAGCAATAAATTCATAATCACCACTCCATTCTTATCAGTGACCTTGTGTCAACTGGCTCAGCACATTTCTTTCGTGTTACTATACAGGCATTGTAATACCTGTCCAATATCGTTTGTCACATCCTGTCGACCTGCTTATCGCTTATTGCCTAACGTGTGGACACTGAAGGAGCGGTGGGAAGTGACAAATGGCCTAGTGAAGTAAAATAATGATTCAGTACTGTAACGTCGTAATAAATCGTACTGAAACTATTCTTCGGGATTATTAATTTAATTTGAAAATCACAATTATTTTCTACAACTCATAAAATTTTACAAATTCTTTTTTAAATGCTGCCTTACAGTAACACTTCTATTTTGGGAGGACAGTATGGTTGTAAAGCTTTGGGTAATTTGGGTAATTTGGGTAATTTCGTAAGGTTTAACTTTATTAAATGCAAAGAAACACAAGTTAAGTTTGTTTAATGTAGTGTTATTATTTAAAGTACTGTTGACGTTAGTACATATTATAATCGGTGGGAACAATTATTTAGTATACTAACTAATTCAAAATTATTTTATGAAATGTAAGAACCCATAAGTTAGCGAATGAGGGAGGTCAGTTTCATCTGGTAGTGATACAAAAAATCAGTGCAATAGCAACAGGGTGTAATGGTTAAAAAAAAAAGCAGAGTGAGATGGATTCATGTGTGAAGTAGGATAGACAGATAACTGGAGAGAGAGAAAAGTAGAGGTTAGCATAGGATAGAAGATACGGAAAGTATTCACAAAAAGGGTTTTAGTTTGTTAGGCATTTGTCAATGTCAAGTTTAATGGGGTTTTGAAGTCTCCTGGGACAGACAAAATTCGGGATTTTGACACCTTTTCGAAATGTAAATCACGAGAGGGTGGGTACCATGTTAGTTACAGTAGCACATTAAAAATTGTGCGGTAGAAGATGTTTATACGGGGTTTAAATAGGTTAAGTTAAAATATATCGCGTCAGTCATTAGGAATAAATTGGGAGAAAGAATAAAAAATTTTAAAGTTGTCGACCTATTACGAGACTGCTAAATTTACAGGGGACCGATCAGACTAGTTAGGAAAATTAGAGTAGGGGGGTTTTGAAACAAGGAAACCAACTTCCCATATTGTAGCGAACGAGACACAAGTTTTTCGGTTGTCGGAGGAGGACACGCGTGTGCATCGCTCCGAATTTAGGCCAGATTAGCAGACTAAATTAGATAAGTAGTTTCTACGGGGAGGGGGGTGGACAGTGTAAAACAAGTAATATTAAATTAAATTGGACATAATGGGTTTTACTAAGTTTCGGACTATATGAATTTTATTATTTCATAAAGACTAACGTGCAGTGAGTACGCTACGTGAGAAACTGATCCGTGCCACATTTATCGTACACAATCAGAACTTGTATGAAATTAGCGCCCATTGACCAAAAATAAAATCACACAAGAGATTCTCCAGATTATCAATTACCCAAAAATCGTATTAATAGGTCTTCTTTAGTGAGTTCACAGCACTCAAACCACGGTAGTCCCTGTCAAGTAGGTCTCATGCAAAGCAACTGAGTGAGAAATGTGAGTCGGACGGTTACAATATATTACCTGAAAGTACACCGAAATAAAGCTGGGAATACATTACTAACACTCCGATAGAAAATCTTTATCTATAACAAATGCGAAAGCGCTTCATACAAATATTGAGACGTAACGTATGGCTCAATGAAGGACAGTTTTATATGAGAAATAACAACTGCTAAACTAGTCCAAAAATTATTATCTTTCATGGAAATCAGAAATTTCTTACATTTTCCGGAAGAATCCACAGTGTTCCCGTATGGAGGCTTCTATCATTACGAATATATAGAATTTACGGTGTCGTTGTTTTGACTTTGGTATTTATAAGGAATTCTAAGGCCAAAATAAAGTGAATTTCCTAAAAAGTTTCGGAAATACTGCCTAAAAACTGATTAAAATATACTACAAGGGAAAAACAAACTTTCCTCTGCTGTTAAAAAAAAACTATTTTGCATTCAAATTTGCGAAGTCTCACGACTGAATACTGGAATTTTAGCAATACTGTTCTTATGAAAGCAAAAACAAGGAGCCCCTTGAGCGTATGGCTGCTGGCATAGCTTGTGTGACTGATTTACACCATAAGTTTATCACACAAACTCGTACAGATAAAAGTTTTATATGTTTTATCACAGAAATAAAAGTGACGAATGAGGACAAACTTGCTGGAAACAGAAATTTCAGAAAACACTCAAGAAAGAGCTTAATGTGCGTGAGCTCGCACTTCGATGCATTCATCATGGGGTCAGGTTTATTACACCTCTCCAGATACTGTTTCCTGCTACGGTTTCCCAAACTGCCTCTCAGTTCTCATGAGTACGGAAAGAGGCTATACCAAGAACCATGAAAGGCTGAAGAAAATGGCACTAAATATCAACGGATTCTTAGAAACATTCGTCATCGGCTTGGAGTAGTCAGTCTGAAAGAACATTCCATAACTGACATGCAGGTCCAAGTGAATTGCAAGAATTTGTTCACAGGGTGCCTAAAAAGATGACAGTACTAATACATCCATGCTGTTGTCTTCTATTTAGTTCACATTGTATTACTCCTTTTCTATTCTTTTCTTTTCTTTTCTGTTTTCTGTTGTTTTTTCCTTCTCCGTTCTTTCGTTTTTAATAATATTCCAGTGTTTGGGGTTTTCTCCCTTTCTCAGATCCTTTATTTCTTACTTTCATTTTCATCATTTCAATCCATTTTTCTCTTCAAGTCTCTATTTATTTCTCTCTTTCCGCCTTCTTTCTTCAATTCTCCTTCTATTTCTCTCCGTCCCTCCTTTTCAGTTCCCCATAATCCTAACAAGTAATTTAAAGTGATTTTGAAGTTTTTTTTTACAACGGTATATTTGAGGATTCCATTCTTCTGATTACGAAGTAGGGTCAGTGTCTTCTGTCCATTGTTTATAGGCTTACGTGTGCCTGAATGTACATTGGTACGTAGAATTTCTGTTATCACTGGGGATGGTCAGTGTAGTTGTGACAAACTCACAAAGATTTTCACGTCCTGGGCTTGAATCGAATTCATAACATTCATGAACACCGTCTGAAGGAATCACAGAGGATTGTAATGAACTGGAAAAAGAAATTGTAGAATTGACAGAATTTGCCTTTGTAATGCGGCAACTTCTTCAACGTTTGTGTTACGCGGGTCTGTGTAGATGACTTGTACAGGCGTATGAATGGGCTAGTTTGTCGACAGAGAGATACGTTATCTAAATATGCAAGATAACTCCGGAGATAACTCGCATTCTCGCTCTTGGTCTCCATATTTATATTGTTCTCCATCAATACTACGTTCTCGTAATATCAGTTTATAAAGGCTGTACAGACTACCCAACTACAAATATGTTCCTTAATGTGTGTAAGCCATAACAATTTAATCTTACAATTATTTCAGTCAGTATACTGGTTTGTAGACCTTGCCACTTGACATTTAAATATATTTCGTATTAAGTATAAAGTGCGGGTTGTGTTAAGATTTATAACGGCCTAACTCGCGGATATTGCAAAACTGGGATATAGGTTACGTAACGCTTGCAGAAGTCCCAGTATTTAATATATTTTTTATTAAGCTGGATACATTTGCTGATATTACACGATACTGTTTTTTTTTTGGTGGTAAATAAAGTAACAAGTAACCAAATTAAATAAAAGGTAAAGGTAAAGGTACCGTTTTCCCGTTACAGGCCCGGTGTGGCCCAGAGGAAGGGTAGAAGTATAGCCCTACTCTTCCATGACTGCGACACTAGAAGGGGGTGAGTGGTCAGCAGCACGCCCCGACCGCACTTTACCCCCGGGAAAGAACCGGTACCCATTTTATAGGAGGTTGGGTGGGCCCCAGGGCCGGTCTGGACTGGCGGAAAATCTCGTTGCTACCGGGATTCGATCTCGGACCGTCCAGCCCACAGTCAGTCAAGAATACTGCTTCACGATAGGTGGTGCCGATGTGAAATAATTCAGGCCGTTTAGATGTATAAATGTCACTGTGACTGAGGCGTTTAACCAAATAAACTACCTCAGTCAAACATAATTACGTCAATACATCTAAACAGCCTGAATTATTTCACATCGGCACCACCTGTCGTGAAGCAGTATTCTCGACAGGCCAGAGTGTGTTAAGGAACCGACTTTAAGACAGCTGCGACAGGTAAGAAAGGAAAGCGCGAAGCGAATGCGGAGTTGAATCTTTCAAGCAGAAAATTTTATATAAGAATTTATTGGTGTCAGACGTATATTGTGAAAAGTGATTATGGCGTAGGTAAATAAAAATCTCAGCACTTAGTAGCGGCCTTGCCAATGAACTTATTGCTTTATGTTGCAAATGTTATATTTACTTTCGCTGATTAAACCCGTAATTTGACTTGAAGCATTACATTTGCTGAATTGGCAACCACCAAATTCCTACGTTAAATTGCATGCATTACACGCGTGACATTCCTTAAAACAAAACCTACAATAATTAATTCATACACAATAAAAAATTCTCCCCCAAATCCACACGAAAGAATAATTTAATTTTTTGAGACCAGTTACCAGTATAATTCCCGCGCAATTATCCCCTCAAAATTTCATCGGTAATGGTTACAACTCACTCTCAGATTTCCTGACACACATTTTATTCAAGGGAACCATATCTCTCAGTTTGCAGATATGTTACAAAATTACTTTAAGTACGAGAGAATTAATTAGTAATATGTATGACATCTCCTCCGGTATAACTTCGTCAGACCACTAACTAGGCTACGAGCTGAACAATCCTGGGTCCGAATTCGGGCAGTAGCAAGACATATTTCACTCCTTCAATTCGTCCAGTACGACCCTCGGTCCTACTCAGCTTCCTACTCAGTGCGTACAGAAATTGACGTCTTCGCTCTTCTGGAATGTTACGCAGCATTGGTTGGTAGATACCGACGTTTCGGGACGACATATCAGTCCCATTTTCAATGGTCAAACATTCAAAGAAGAAAGTGTTCTAACTACCAACCAACGCTGTGTAAGATCTCAGAAGATTGACGACTTAACTACACCTCGGTGGAAGCCTGAAATCTCGCATGGTACCGGGTACTTCCCCGCAGGCAAAGCGGCCGGGGCGTGAAGCTGACCACTCATTTCCATCTAGTGTCGAGGTTTGGAATGAATATAGCTATACATGCGCTACCCTTATATGCCTTCAAGGAGTGGAGAGGGTAAACTTTAATTTATAGCATCTCTATAAACTTAAGAACATGCGCGCAAATCTCATGTTCTAGGTGAGTGAAATGTCAATAAAATATTATCAGAAAATGGTAGAAGTTATCATGAACTTAGAGAGATTAGGCAGTCAGTATGACCCATACGACGATGATTTTAGGAGGAATGTCTGTGAACAGTGGGGAAAGGCGGGACGTGCAGCAATCCAGCCTGGGTATTATGTATTTCGACAGCAGGCCAAGGGAAACTGGGGGTTGGACTTTTATAGCCCCTTTAAATCAAGACTGCCGTCACATCAGAATAAAATATGATATCATATTGGCTACATATAAAAGGCAGCTCTTCAAACGTTATAGCTGGAGGATATAAGTCAGGCTTGCATATGACGTTCATGAGCTATGTGTCTAACCCGTATATGGATCCTGGCTTATGAAGAGATTGCCTGCTTGTACTGCTATATGCTCTGCTTCCCCACCACTTTTGGCCAACTCCAAAAATGCTAAGGTCGATAAATTTAGAATGCAAAGAGCCCTGTGGCTTTAAGAGACACGGATATAGGCTGCAGCCTATCAGAGCAGTAGCAGTCAGTCAATTTAAATAACATGTAAAATGTAAAAATACATAATTTTATTATTCTTCCAAGCTGTAATCACGCCCATTTTACGAAACCAAATCCTCCCGCATGAATGAATTTCGGGCCGAAGCACAAAAAGAGGCAGATATTGTCAGAAAAGTAAGAAATCAATTTGAGAAACTTGATCCGGAAGAAGAGAAAGAAGAAGAAAGGAAAAGGAGGATGAGGACGAAGGAAGCTTGGATTTGACAATTCTCACTGTAAACGAGGCTCTCGAAGCCATCAGAGATGTGAACATCTATGAAGCCAGAGCAGAGAACAGCAAAGTTTTATCACAAATTATGAATACTGCATAGCATTAGAAGATCGGTGTTTGGCAAGCCTCACAAAATATAAGAAAATCGCGGACTAATGAAGACTGCCTTATTACTGTGTTTACAGTACGTCACTGCATGTACTGTACCTATGTCTAATGATGACTTTGTTGCCGGCCAACACGTACCCCAAGTTCAGAAAAGAATACAGTAATTTTTGTTCTTCCTAAATTTATATTTAATTAATGTATTTTAGGGTAAGTCTGTAGGGAAATTAATAATTTTAGTACAGTAATTTTTAGTTTTTCTAAATTTTAATCGGAATTTAAATTGAAAGTACGTCATAGTGTAAAAACTGAACAATAAGCCTACAGGCTTGCATTTTGTCTTGCAACACTTTCACTGTCCTTTTGCCATACACCTCATTTAGAGCGACTCTCGTTTTATAACGACACAAACTGCTGGATCCCTTCGATGACGTTATAACCAGGTTCGATTCTACTTGTTACTCCACTTTTCTATTCTTTGAACTTTCGCGTCAGAAAGACTGTCTAGTTAAGCAGTAATCAGAATTAAATAGTAAATAAGACTAATAGTTAACTCTACGTTACACTACATTACAGTGTGCTGCTGCGTAATGAGCGTAGCGCTCATTTATTTGCAGTGTTTGCAATTTCAAAAAGAAATATTTCTTTAGCTGTGAGGTGAGACACCCCATTCCTAGAGAGATAATGAATGCTTACGGAGAAAAGTTGAAATATTCTACAGGTAAGAACTGAAGCACGCGGAGTAAAACTTGCGTCACTGACACTTTTCACACCACAAATCGCTTACGCATTTTTCCGGGATCGAACTCGGTCATTCGCGGTACAATTCGACAATTAACCTGCCGTGTGATGTTAAATAAATTACTGAGCATGGGTGGAATGATTACTGACAAAATACACGGAAGTACACCGAAGATAATGCTGTCCTTCTGCCACTTTGTGCATCATAAATCCCACGCCTGACCTCCGCTTTGAGAACCCGGTGATTAACTGCACGGGTCAGACAAAAGTAACTCGGAAATCTGCGGTGCAGTTGCTGTAGGATGAGAAGGCTGTGTGGACGGAGTGGGAGCATCAAGAAATACAGAAGGTAGGACGGACGTCCGAGGTCATCTCCTTAATAATTACAACTGTGCTTTCTTATTGCGATTCCAGCATTCACAGTGTCTCATTTATTTTGTATAAAACATCTGAAATTACCCCACTTGTTTTACACTGTATTCTGACTACTTCAGAAAAATAGCAACAGTAGCGATGTTAATGATTATGAAGACAATGACGAAAATTCAAGTCTTAACTATTAAAGTGCCAGGTTAAAATAATAATAATAATAATAATATTTATTAACTGCAATTGGGTTGTCACCCGGTGGCAGTGGTTATTTTACATGTAAACAAAATATGAAATTGGTTACTACTAAATTTAAGT
>Ga0136643_10019858_pt1 | contig 10159 bp, 6 predicted proteins | sample TergutLab28metaG_FD_96883 | JGI IMG/M metagenome (GOLD analysis project Ga0136643, IMG submission 96883) | Labiotermes labralis P1 segment gut microbial communities from Petit-Saut dam, French Guiana - Lab288 P1 (version 3) (version 3) | ecosystem: Host-associated > Arthropoda: Insects >... | reverse complement strand
ATGTTATGTTATACATATATTTCCTGCCTTGTTAAGAAATAAGATGTAAGGGCGTGGATTGGATCATTGTGGCTTAAGATAGGAACAAATGGCAGGCTGTTGTGAAGAAGGTAATGAGCCTTTGGGTTCCATAAAATGTAGGGAATTTCCTGACAAGATTCTCCAGACGGACTCTGGTATATGGAGTTATTTTGCTAGCCGTTAGCATTTTACCAAGGAACGTCTTCTCGATACTTGGCTGCTTGGCCTCAAAATAAGTTCTGTTGGTTTCTACATATTACGTACACATTGAGAGTTGCCTTTATTTTCTGCCTGCGCTTTATGAAGCGTTTAATTTTTGTGAGTGCTGAAGATTTTAATATCATCTTTAATCCCTCATGCTTGACTCTTTCTCAGAATGGATCTTCAGTCACTCAGCACTCGCTCTGTATATATGTTATCACGGAGCATTTTGATGCTGCCATATTGCTGTCTTCTTTTAAGATGAAACAACCGACCTTATGTTGGAACACGGCTAATTACCAGCAACTTACCACCAAGGGTTTGTGATGTAATGAACGAGCAAGCCACATTTGTTCAGTTTAATACAACTCAAGTTTCTGTAATCAGTTTAAATTGCCTTCATATTGTGCTACATGTTTCGACCTGTAAGGCCATCTTCAGGCATGTCAACATCAGAATATACACAGGAAGATACAATACAAATTTAAGGGGCCGCTTTTTACATTCACGGTTTGGTACTTTTAAAAGTCATACAAACTACAAAAGTTAAACGTATAATATTTTGTGTGTTTTTGTGTATGTTGGAAATTTAGGTTCTGGGTCTGTAACTGTGGGTGCTGTCAAAATTTATGCAATATACCTTAACAATATTTACCCAAGACGGGAGAAGAAATGAGCGTCAAAGGAATTTAGCTATCATGCGTATTTGTATTGGTATGAGGCAATAAATGCTCATATTAAAGATAACCTAGAAATAAATGCGCCGGTCCCAGTGTCCGCGCGGTCTAATGCGTGGGTCTGCGGCCGCTCGCCTGCTGAGATTGTGGGTTCGAATCCCACCGGGGGCATGGATGTGAATCTGTTGTGAGTGTTATGTGTTGTCAGATAGAGGTCTCTGCGACGAGCTGATCGCTGGTCCAGAGGAGTCCTACCGACTGTGGTGCGTCGTTGAGTGTTATCTATAAACCTCATGAATGAGGAGTCCCTGGTCCACTGGAGGCCCAACCAAATAAAATAAAAAATAAGAGAGAAATAAATGCGCCCCCTGGTGTGTGTTGGTGCGAAGTTCTGTAAATCTGTCCACAGTATCGCTTACACCAAGTTCAAGCCTGCGACAGGAACACTGCCAAACAGTGACATTTAGCAAATCGCAAGAAGGCTTCTGACAGCTGACATTCGTTCTAAGATAACGGATGTTGCATCAGATAAAAATAATATTAATAAATTATATATGCAAATAAGATATCGTAGTCAGTGTAGTCACCAGGCTACGAGCTGGATGATATCCGGGGTTCGAATCCTGCTAGGGGAAAGGGATCTATTTCTTCCAATCCAAACCGTTCCGAACGGCTCCTGGATGCCACTTTCCGGGTACATAGCGGCCGGGGCCTGAGGCTAATCACTGACCTACGTCTAGTTCTGAGGTTAAGAACGAGCGTAACCGTATCTCCATATCCCAGTGTGCCTTCATGGTGTGCAAAGAGACAAACTTGCTTCTGTCTGTGTATCACTATGTACATAACTTTTGTTGCCGGTGCAGCATATGCCAGCCGTATGTACGGAAGCAATTAAAACGAGCGTCACACGTGACTTTTTCTTTAACACGTGCTTCAGGTGCGATATATCACAACAAAAGGAACGTGTATTACAGATTTTCCTTAAGTAGTTATAAAGCAGACTTCAACAAATGTTGTGCAGTTTAACAGTAGTTTGTTCGTCGAACATGACTAATTTTTGTTTTGTTTCAGCTCAATACTTTATGCGATTTCAGGCTTCCGCTGCAGTGTAAACGAGGCCTTCTCCTCTTCTGGCATGTTACGCAACGTCGATTGGTAGTTACCGAAGTTTCTGGACAACCTTCCTTCATATATCTGTGGTAATATTGATATCGATATTGATATATTTGTTAACTGCAATTGGATTGACAGCCGGTGGCAGTAGTACAGTACACATTTGCACACAAACAATATATAGAACAACACAATTAACGAATTTTGTTGGAAGGTTTTTCTGGGATTCGAACCCAGAGTGGTCAAACTAAAATCAACAATGAACTAACCGCGTAAAAATTATCGCCTAATTGGGAAGAGTGTGGGTCGTGCCCCGTATTTGCGGGTTATACCCTGGCTTTTGCCTTACAACTGAGGAAAATGCACGGAGAAACCTCAGTCAGGTTGAAAAACCTCAGTCGGGAAAAAAAACCTAAGTCAAGGTAGAAAAACCTCAGTCAGGGTCCCATCTTCAAGAGACTGCCACACCCCTAAAGATGGGAACCATAGGTTTCCCGAAACGTCAGTAACTGACTGCCAATATATGCTGCGTAACATTCCAGCACAGCGAAGTTTGCGATAACTTACGTCACTACCATTTGGTTGCGTATGTGATTTGTCGTATTTAAACACAATTTCTATAAAAATGAAGACCATTTATCTTTATGTTGCTCATCCCGCTGTGTCACTATGTGAAAACTACTAAATAGCCGTCGAAGACAACATACGTTTTGTAACTGAACAGCTACACTCAGTCCTTGCGGTCCAGTGCCGTACGCAGTGCTTATAAACAGCCTCGTATCTTAAAAGTGTTGAATCTGGTTATAAAACTTCTACACCCTGCGTTTTGGTGTTTTTAAAGTGGCTCTACACTCACTTCATCTAACACATTTTCCTTAAATCTGCAGTTGATCTTTTAGCATCAATTCTGAGTCTCACTGCTTTTGTTTTTATAAATCTTTCGTCTCTTTTAGCGCCAACTCTCGCTGACGTAACAACAAATGTCCCGTTCTCACCCACTTCAACGTTGCACAATTCATGAGATTCATTAATCTCGAGTGAGCGCTTCTTTTCGAGATAAGTGACGTCACTGCGTTCACTTAAACTTGGTTTTCTATTTTCCAGTAAGCTGTCTGCGGGTACTCCGCTTTATTTCGCAAGAAAAATTCAGTTTTTTAACATATTGAGGACGGGGCATTTAAATTGTTAAAATACCCGTTCCCGGGGTTTAAACAACTTAAATCAACTTTTGTACTGTTTCTTTAAAAATTTATAACAAATTCGCTATCTATTTTTGTGAACTGAAATTTTCAGGAAATACTCAACAAAGACCCTAGTAGTGCTGGAGGGTGTGATACGTCTGGAAACATTCCCCCTTGTGGAGTGGCACTAAGCAGTGTATAATGCATGGAACACTAAACGCGTGTTAAAAACGCAGATATGCGTCATCCGTCTTGCACAGTTGTAATGTATAGACGCAAATCTGCGTCACCCGTCCACAATGTGTATTCCGCAACGTCTCTTGAGGTTTGTCGTCCTGTATGTTTACGGAATTACCCACTGATGTTAAATGCTCCTCGTATAAGATTCCCTCAACTAAATGCTGAGAATTCCTTCTGTTATCGCATTTTCAAACGACCATTTCCGTGACGGCAATACTTTCTATTGAAAAGTTCGTCGTCGTCATCATCATCATCATCATATCTTTCATGGAGTTGGGTCACTTGTTGACCCATTCCGATCTCACGTATCCAGAAGTCTCTTCAAAAGTCTACCACGAATCCTTCTGCCAGTTGGGGAGTGGTATTTCATTACCCTGTGTAATCTATTTCGAGGCATTCTATTTACATGTTGTATCCAGCTTCTCTTGTATTCCAAGTTCGTGCTGTATTTAAAACACTTTATTAGAGCACCTGAAAATCTGACTGCTGAGCTTTGCCGCACGACCACGTGTATGGTAAGAAACTGAACATCTGAGGGACATTGGCAGCGGAGTGGACGGGAATGTGAATTTATATAGCTTTCCACCTGCATAAGCTACAACAGTACATTCCAGCACTGCCTACCTTCTGCCATGCGCCGACGAAACAGTAGCGGTGCCTGTAAACTTCTAATGGAAAACAAGAGGAAGGATATATCAGAAGCCATCTGATCTTTTGTCACAATTTTCATCCCCTGTCCCACACAGTAAAAACTCCATGCACGTACACAGTTCCAAGAATAAAGTCTTATCAGTTACAGCGGCGTACAGGCGGTCTCACAAGTTTGCGAATTATACGCAAGCACTGGGTGCTAGATCTGTCTTCCTAGGACGTGTCCGTTGTTAAACTATTTCCACACATAAATTGCATGTTTTTGTTATCAGTACTTCAAAGGGCATCACTGCTACGCTTATTTGGGGGGGGGGAGGGGGGGTGGCTGTAGGCGTTAGGAAACACTTCTTAAACTCCGGGATAGCGGCTATCCGCATCTATCCACGTGTGTCAGTGCATGTCTGCGTATATCCACATTTATCCAATTCTGTCCGCGTCTGAGTACGTCTGTTCGAGTCTATCGGCGTCTAACCTCCTCTATCCGTGCCTAGTCACCTCCATCCGCGTCTATTCGCGCTTATCTCCACTTCCATACCATTTACTCAACTGTTTAACCTTTTGGTGCCGGAACTTTTTTTTAAATTTTAGCACACCTGTATATAAAATGTGAATAATACAGGAACCAAACGTTAGAATTATGAAACAAACTGCATTTTGAAGAGAAAAAAAACGGAAAGTATATACCATGCTTAAAATATTCAGTACCTATATTTGTTGAATAAATAAAAAAAATGCAACTTTAGAGGTTAGCGTTGCGGTACGACAACTATAGTTGACATTAGGCGTCTAAAGGTTAAGAAACTCCACGAGTTCCCTAGCATCGCTTTCAGAATCCTTTCCGATTCTTCTGCATGCAAGTCTTGTTGTGTGAGCGCCGCTAATTGCGTCATAAAATAACATACAAAATCCTTACAGAGATAAATCCTCTCACATCTAGTCTTCCTATAGGTCTACATCACGAGACTGTGGTACATAAATACAACGTATTGTGCAACGCAATTTGGCCCTATTCAGAGCCAGATTATATCAATTTCCATACCGCTCAGTGTTATACGAACTGTGTCATTGAATATTACATTCGCGCACGCATGCGCAGGTCTCTCAGGATTTGTGAATATCACTTATTGAATAAAATTTGCTCACCATGGAGCTGGAGTTAAAAATTTTATGCTGTCTGAAAGCTTTCATGAGGAAATTTCGTTTCAAAGTACATCAATATTTACAGTCACACACACAATATACTCTTTTGCGTTCATCTGTTGCTTGTCAACTGGGTGCGACCTCTAGTATAGGTCATCATCAGGTCATTATACAAGGGTATAAATGTATACAGAAACTACGTAACATTAAGTAAGAAATCTTCTCCGTTTACATTAAAATACTTTAAAAGTATATATAAAGTGTATAGGGATATTGTCAATTACAGGAGGTCAAAGGACAATTTAAAAAGCTTATAAGTGTTTTTAAAAGCATCAAGTACAATTTTTCGTCTTAGGCGACATCGCTGTACATTATGTTATGTTTTATTAATCGATGTTAGACTTTCAGACACTCCACAGGACTGCTGGAAGTGATTCATTGCTCGCCAAGAGTCCCCATGCGTGATATTCCGTTATACTAATGGAAACAGGACTCTCGTTCCATAACACAGGCCTGTCTGAATAAAATCTTCAGATTGTGGTCTCATGGGATATGACACCGTGCAGTCTGGCACTTACTTTGCTTACCAACATTTCAGACATGTTTTCAGCGCAAGTTTTCAGTGTGGACGTGTCAGCGGCGCGGGGAAGTTGGAGAAAATATTGCGCAAGCCAAGTGGTTCCGTGGAGTGCCATTTACTGAGCGGGTGAGGTGCCCACCTTCCAGTGGAGGCAGTAGCTTCTTCCGCAGCTTTGGTGGCTATCTACCGAACTACACGAAACCGCAATCTCAGTAACACGTGTATTAATTCGAAATGGTCTTCGTCCTTCTGTGATGTCACGCGGACAATCGGTGTCATCTTGAAGGGTCAAGCAACTGCCCGAACCTTGAAGATGGACCGATAGGCTGTCTCGAAATGTCTGTAGCAATCAACGCTAAGTAATATTTTAGAAGAGCGAATACTTCAATTACACAGCGGTGGAAGCCTGAAATCACGCATAAATTCAATAACCTGAAATGTATTACTGTAATTCTGAAATAATAAAATACAGCTTGAAAGATAACGTTGCATTATTTGCTGGTTCATGTGCTAATGAAACGTAATTGGTCCATATAAGTTCAGTTTGTGCTTTAATATAAATATTTTTGAGTGTTTTTGCCGTGTAACAGTAGGATAAATGTTACAAAAAAAAACTTTACGTTAGTTTCAACGACATGTAAGCGGGTTTCCTGGGACGAAGTTTGAGAATATCCATAAGAAAAGCGCAGTGAAACTTCTGAACATCTTGCATCGACATTTCTGACGTATTAAGGATAAAACTGTTATAATAACATTCCATGTTTACAACAGTGCTAAGCATGAAATGCAAGCTCTAAATACAAAATAATAACATGTACACATATGCATACTTATGGATATATGCGTAACCTATACATTTACTCGTTCATATGTACCTATATACATGTATATATACACACGTACTTATGTAACTAACTTATTTTAAGACACGACATCCCCGTTGTGTGTTAAATATACACAAGTTATATAAAAGAAAATAAGGGTATAGAATCACGGTATAAACTGAATTTTATCTTAGCTATAGTCGAAACATATAGCTGTTTTACATATAAGATAAATTGTGCTTAGACTGTGATTCTATACTCTTCTTTTCTTTCATGTCTGTAAATACCTTTATATGCACCCATTCACACACATCCATACGCACATAGACACAGAGCTATACACACTCACACATATGGGCTATATAACACACGACTGCTCAAACACGTACACGCAGCCTACACTATAATTCATACCTGGTGACGGGCGTATTCAGCAGGGTCGTGTGTAGCTGGGAAGTGGAAGGCGCAACAATGGTATGGATACGTCAGCGAGGCCTCTCTGATGTACTACAGGACAGCAGTCAGTCCATAAAACAATGAAGTGTTCATGTCATATGTCTCAACTATTTGCGCAACTTTTTCAGATATTTATTGCCTTTATCCAACATAGCCAGTCGTTCCCAAAGTGTGCTCCACAGATACCAGGGGATCCACGAACCGTGCCCAGGGGATCCGTGGATACACATTTGTAATGGCTACTTTGAAGTTTAATTTAAAAAAAAAATAACATTTTATTAAAAATAAGCACACAAATTATTTAACTGGCGATATGTTTACTTCTTATGACCGTTAGAATATCTAATTAAGAAACGGCCCATCGAGCGACATTCAATTTAATTAAGGTCAAATCATTCAACGCATTGTTACGTAAGTTACTGGTATATATTCGTAGCTATCAAAAGTCAGTTCAGAGACGTTAATTTTTAATTTTGGATACCTGTCGTCAGGACACAGTATATTAATGCCAACAAAGATGTGAGGATCTGTGGTTATTTTTCGAAGCCTAAAGCGGTCCGCGACCCAAACATATTTTGGGGGAACACTGCATTGCAAGGCACAGATATTTCCATTTACCAATTTGTATGGAAGTGATGGAAAAGTAAAGGAAATTTATTTTCTTTCGAATCGAAATTTACTTTCTCATTTGTTGTTCAACATAGTTCATTTGTTTCTCCGAACATTCTTACATTAAAACACAACACTTTTGATGAATTCTAGAAGTTGTTTTCAGTCGTTCTTTAAGCGACTTGTGCACGCTTCTTTGTCTTCATTATTTAAAAATCACCAATAGAATATAACGAGAAAGAAAATAGGTATATATATATATATATATACGTATTTATAAATTAACTGATTTTGCCTGATGGGCATTAATCAAATTGGTATGCTTCATATCCGTGTATAATTTTGATGTTTTTATGACAGTGCATCTCAGTATAAACTTCGCAATTGACAAACTTAATGCACAAATTCTTGTTTTATAATAACTTTATTATATTTCTCTACATGTTTCGAGCAATATTGTGCTCATCATCAGGAGGTCAAAATTGTATTATACAGCATCTAATATAGTCACACTCTGTAGGTGGCCGTCCGGTGCGCACTGGACGGCCATCTACAGAGTGTGACGATACCAGATGCTGTATAATACAATTTTACCTCCTGATGATGAGCACAATATTGCTCGAAACATGTATATGAATATAATAAAGTTATTATAAAACAATAATTTGTGCATTAAATTGGTCAGTTGCTAAGATTACCGTGTATAATTGTTTATGTGCTTGTATGACACCGTATATGGTCGCGCAAGAGATTGAAACATGTTCCGGCGTATATTAATATATGACGAAATATATTTTATTGTTGTGCATTTGTTGGTCTGTTACATAGCATAAAGGTGAAATTGCATCTGACGCCACACGTTATGCGCATCAATGATAACAAACAAACAGCGTCCGCTGTGCAGTCGGTCGACATACTTATGCTTGACGATGTGCATGTGAATTATGAGTCTACCTCAGCCACACTGCTAACCGACTTAGCAGTCAGCCTTTAAACTATACGGAAGCCACGGACAGTTGTTTCATTAAAGGTGGAGGTGAGACAACGTTTTTGCATTTCTCCACCCACCCTGTCTTACTTCACAACCGAAATGTATAATGATATTTTATCACTGCTGTGAAAACGAATGGAGAGGAACTTAGGGCAGCAAGCTGAAGGGTAAAGTGGACTGAGGCAGATGAGGCGTCGATTTACGAATCCTCTTTTCGTTTCCCACTAGAGTAGTCCAGCCATCTCACAGAAAGCCTGAATGCGGGGAGATTTTTCAGTCTGAAATTCATAATTGGTGACTTTTTCAATAGAATTTGTCTGGACTGCAGCATCGTTTAGTGAGTATTTCAATATACTAAGTACTTTAGAATAATAATAATAATAATAATAATAATAATAATAAAATAAGCGTGTTGCTGTATTTTCAGGATTCTTCAAGTTCCTGAGATTATTTGGTATTGAAAGCCCTATATTAACAATTTGCCTTTGAAATTTCAAAACGTTTTTGGTAGTATTTAGTAGTAATTGCCAGCAGAAAGTGTCTTACCTCGAAGTTATAGATAGACGGGAAAACTTTGAGCGTTTCTGTGTCTTCTAGCTTTAGAACCTCCAGTTCTTGCAGACCACCGGTCGGTAGATGCGTTATCGACGTTATCGACAGGTCCCTTGCACATGAAACAACACAACAGCAGAGCTGTATTTATAGGCCCAGTCACAGTGCAGTATACGTTACTAATGAAATGTGTGCGAAATTTGAATTTATTGGGAGGCCATATCCGTCTATACAGAGCGGCGCACTTGACAGTAGCACACACCCGCGCAGCTTGTTCGTATTATGACCGCAGTTTACATGGCGAGCGCATGCGCGAACCATTGTTATATAACATTTCATAGTGGTAGTGTGCACCCTTTTACAGGCACTGTGGCTCAGTACAGGCCGTACGGCCCATAGGGGAAGTAGAGGTATAGCTGTACTCTTTCTTGACCACGGCACTAGAAAAGGGTGAAGGGTCAGCGTCACGCCCCGGCCGCTTTTTACCCCCTGGAAAGACTCCGTACCAATTGTACAGGAGGCTGGGTGGCCCCCAGGGCCGGTCTGGACAGGTGGGGAAAATCTCACCCCACCGGGATTCGATCCCCGGACCGTCCATCCCGTAGCCAGTCGCTATACCGACTGAGCTACCAGGCCCACATATAACATTTCATTCCAGTTGAAATCTAGTTCGTGTCAAGTGTGTCGTCGTGACAAAAATGCCTCTCTGTATTCCCGAACTTTTCCCAATTACAGAAATGAAACGTGCAATCCTTAAACGTGGCAATCTGTATTATTTTTGAAACAGTTCATAGTTGACATAAACTAAACTCCGTGGCCTTAGTCCGCACGCGAACTATACCGACAGAGCGGCCGCTGCCGGTCGGCGAAGTTAGTGCCAACTTTTGCGGATAGAGGGGTGTCACGTGGTCAGCGCAACGGGT
>Ga0136643_10019855_pt1 | contig 10160 bp, 4 predicted proteins | sample TergutLab28metaG_FD_96883 | JGI IMG/M metagenome (GOLD analysis project Ga0136643, IMG submission 96883) | Labiotermes labralis P1 segment gut microbial communities from Petit-Saut dam, French Guiana - Lab288 P1 (version 3) (version 3) | ecosystem: Host-associated > Arthropoda: Insects >... | reverse complement strand
TGGAACATCACACATAATACGGAAAGTACTGCAATGTGAAGCTTGATGCCTGAGCGGTGGGGATCACCGCTGGTTCAAGAGAAGTACCAGGAAGAAATGCCTGTGACAGGAGACATACATATTTTATAATAATAATAATAACTAAAAAACTCTCTACAGGCCTGGAATGGGCCTGAGGGTTGTAGATGGTTGAGACTCCCTGAATTTCTAGACAATCGGCACATGACGGTGGCAAGGTTGTCAGCCTTAATACCGGCTGTCTTTACCCTCCAGGTAAGCCCCCTGGCACTCAATTCTATTAGAGGTCAAGTCGATCCCAGGCCATAGTGCGGCCTAAAGGATTAAGTCAATGAAAAATCCTAATTACCCCATAGGGAGTCTAACTTGCAAACTTCCATCTTCAACTTACTGCACCACCTCATACCCTAATACGAAATAATAACGATAATAGTAATAATAATGAGACTTCTGTCGTAATCACTTCACTATAATAGAAAATGAACGTTAAAGAGAGCTGCGATACTCCAGCAATCATGTCCTCACTGCTGAGGAGTTAAAGATTGGCTGGCTTCTCCCGCGTCATCCAAGCCATCAGTCTCCCAGTATGGATTGTCTAAGGTTTTCCCCCGGTGATCCGGAACATGACCAGATCACGGGGCGAAAGAGAGGGTTATGGTTGACCCAACTTTGTCTTTACTGCATGGGGGATCCAGATTACCGGGGTCTCGATTGTGAAGGGACCGTTCTATTAGCATACTACAAAACAAAACGTTATTTATTTTATTCAAATTTACATTAAATTGGTTGAACTGTATAACTTCTTATAAAGTAATGCTGAGTCGTTTGTGTCTATTTCCTGTAGAATTTCTGCCCGGGATTAGGAAAAACGCTCTCCATTATCCTGCTTCCCTTTTTACATTTTATGACTTTTCTTTGAACTCCATTCTTATCAAAATTTTGACAAACGTTAAATTTTAGCAAATGCGGTTGTAAAGGAAATGTGCTGAAAGCACACACGTCAACAAAATGACAGAAGACATACATCCACCACCCCTCTTGTCTCGCCACCAGTTATAACCAGCAGGTATATCATGACGGCGACAGATTTCAGGGGTAATCGGTTTCCTGATGACAAGGACAGAGATTTTTTCGAAACTTTTGTTTACTCGCCATTCAACCACCTGACGCGGCTGCTAGCCCGATAATATTTTATTGAAATTAGTCGCCGTGAAAGCTTAAAATGCTATGGCAAATACCATTCTTTATAGTTTCAAAATAATTACCAACACGATGACACTTATGGACTATCCTTTATTTCAGGGGTAGTCGTCATTCACTCTCTACATGTTTCGAGCTTTCGGGAAGCTCGAAACATGTAGAGAGTGAATGACGACTACCCCTGAAATAAGGGATAGTCCATAAGTGTCATCGTGTTGGTAATTATTTTGAAACAATTATAATGATGCACGGAACAATGAATGTAAAAAACCATTCTTTATAATCTTCATTTCTGCTTGTTCTTGGTAACGCTTTCGCTGAAAATGTTAGTTTACTTATTATCAACTTTCAAACCGACATTTATATTTCTGTGCAAAGTTTCTCAGGTAGAAAAACATTCTCGAGGTAGCATGCACCTAAATTGAATCACTTTTTTTTTTACTTGGTTCTGCGGAAATTTGGTCAAACTTTCTTTTCTATGCGGAGTTGTATTGTAAGTACGTACCACATGTTATGGTATGCCCATTAATCTGACCGTTACGTTTTTATCATAATACCTCTTGAGACAACATTTAAAAAAATTTGTAATTGTATTAGAACACGTCAGCTACAGAGGTTTACCATCTAACTACAAAGTAAATTTTTCCTTCCTACTCAATATTCAAATGATGGTAGAAACACACTTAACTTTTTTAAAAACGATCTGATAAAATTCATATAGCGAAACCTGGGTGCCCCTTAGGCTGGCGCCCCGGACAGGCAATCTGCCTGGCTTCACTGCCCCTTAATTCGGCTGTGATGAAACCAGAATATCAGGACACTGACCCCCATAACCAGACGTTTTGATTAACCATAATGCTCAACACATCTTCCGTCTCTTCTGTCAAAACCCTAATACTTGGGACACCGTAGAGCTTAAATTTCGAAATTAGAGTTGACAAGTAAATTTTAGCATTTCGAATGGGAAGAGCTGTTCAAGACGGGTGTTTTGCATTCACATTTCCTGCCAGAGTAAACAATTCCTGTACGTAAATGGCTCAATAAAATCTGCGTCTTTTCATGCTGTGAGTGGTGATTCGAAAAGAGAGCAGTGTTTCACTGTTTGCAGTCAGTGCACAGGCCTCCTTGCAGCTAATAAAAAGAGGGGCAGTAGGTCTACATTGATAGAGGGCATTCCTTTTTAACTGTAAATGCAGTCCGGCCTTTTCCTCCATCATGGCGGGCAGTACGTTAGAAATGACAGTCTGGAATGCACAGCCGCATGTGGGGTTACAGATGTGTTAGAGAGAAAAGAGCGAAATCTACTTTTAGTTATTGCAAGTGTTTTCTTATGTCACATGCTTGCCCTCCTGTGTTGTCGGCGTTGAAAGCTTTTACTTCAGGTGCTTGTGAACCCAGCTAGTCATTTAATATCTTCGATTTAAAAATCACTTTTGTGATGTTTAATATTTTACCAGTTTCTAAGGCAGCTCTACTGCGCTCCGTGATAATTTGTTGTATTGTTATAGTCAACGTTATTATGTTGTTATCATTTTTAAGTCGGAAGCCTCCGGTGACTAAAGTTGTGTGTAAGCTTGGATATTGACGTCGATGCTGAGCCTGGGGTTATACCACCCTGCTGCTGGGCTGCCCAAGAATAGCTGTGCTGTACTTTTCAGTGTTGACGCAGTGATGTTTCTGTAGTTGAATATCCCAAGAAGAATCATCGCCCTATTGACTGAACGTCGTCTTGTTGCTGCCGGTATATCGCCTTCTCTTTCACATGGCTGCACACTCTGCAGTTGGCGGAATGAGGCTTTTCACCATACCTCAGTGTACAGTTACAGCTCAACGGTTTGGAAGTTTTATTCTCATTTTCAGAACTTTTTTTTGTTTGTTTGTGGCAACCTACGCACTCAAACAACGCGCACCTAAGGTAGGTGGAAATACTATCGAGCCACAAGAATTCAGTTACAAGAACTGCACTTTTTAAGGGCCAAGAGCGGATATGTGCAGGTGGAAGATATGAGTGTGATGCCTGTGAACGGTCCTTTTGAGGGGCAACATGGTGACTGTGCTGGTGGACAGATGTGAGTGGTGAGCTTGTGAACAGCCATTTATACGTTGCACTTTGGGAGATGTTCACGTCGGCCGATGTATGGGGTGATCTTCTACGTAATGAGTGATTAATACAGTGAGAATGACTCTTTTGTTCCTGGAGACGGCATGCTGCCTTTTTCCTTTTAGGGGACGGGTTACGGATTTCCGAGATCTACTTCGGTAATAATTATCCACCCCATTTACGTTGTTGGGGTGCAGTTCTAACTCGTCTGCTTCACTCATGATTTGGTTCATGCGCCTAGATTTTCTGGCAAAAATTCTGATGTTACTGAACAAGATCCTCTGACCCAGGTCAGTATTTTGTTCCACCACCGCTGACTACAGCAATCCGATCTAATTTTTACAGTAATGCAAAAAACTGTGGCCGACATCATCTGTAGAACATATTTTATTAAACACAAAGAAGTAGCTCAAGATTTGTTTAAGGAAGGGCATAAAGATTACGCACAGTAATAACAGACATGTCATTTTTTAATTTGTGTGTCCAGCAAGTCATTATCCTAAGAAGTGTGTAGAACTGTTATTCACATAACCTCAGTTTTTCCAAAGTTGGTTTAAAAAGGTGCAGGTGTTCTGCTTGTACACACTCTTTGCATTTTAATACATCTTTTTTTGTTTTTGCACGATGAAAATTTCCTGTATAATGATATAATCCTTTCCATACTGCGTTTTGTTTACCTGCTGTTAGAACAAGGAAATATTAAAGGACATATGTGTATGCTTGTAATATAAATCAGGTAATTTAATATGTCAGAGGATGGATGGCCGCATCACAGGAAAGGTTCAAAGACCGAGTGATGCTACAAAATACTGTATATATATTTTCATATCTACCTGTGTCCTACATCTGAGTTTTCGGTTCACTGGTTACCGACCTTTCTTCCTGGGAGTAAAGCGACCTCGGAGTGACGATAACCACTCACGTCCACCTTGTTCCTAGGTTAACAATGAGTGGAGCGATACCTGCACTCCCCTTATATGCCTTCATGACGTGGACAGAGACTACGTTAAAACTGACTTTATCAGAGTTCTCAGTTATAAATGTTTTACTCAAAAGTGCGGAACAGTGGATTTTGTTGACATTTATACCACACTGATTATTTTGCAAAAATTCCTTACATACAGCTTAGCTAATCTAAACCCAACTTGAATAGAAACTGCCGTGGGAGAAGCAGCTAGTTACTGAATGATTTATGAGCACGCAGGAGTAGAAACTGCGGGCAGCATACATACCTACATACATACATACATGCATACATACATACATACACACATGCATACATACATACATTCCATAGATCCCTCAGGCTTGTCACCAGACAATAGGAGGTGGAACACGTCAAAAACATACAAAAGCATACAAGACATATAAAATTATTACAGTGTAAGAATTTACACAGTCATCTATAAATGCAAAAATTTCATCCATCAGAGCAAGAGTAGTGTGCACATAAAAAAAATTTTGGGCTACTTTAAACCGTGGTTTTTCATTCCTAAGGCTTGTAATACTTTGTGGTAGGTTGTTAAAAATTCCGATCCCAGAGTAGGATGCGCCTTTTTGAAAACAAGACAGGTTAGCAATAAGTTTATGTACATGGTGTTTATTTCTTGTTAATGTTCAAACCTTTATCTGTATCATATTCTGTCCCTTTGAGTGTCCATCCAGACGCTACGAATCTCACAATTGATGCTGTAATCTCAAAATTCCTCCTATTAACTTCATACTCTGACTCTAGATGCTCCAAATTACCCTTAAATTACCCTTAAGATTAAATAATTTTGCAGGTGAAGGAGCTCAATGCTACAGAAAGGTAATTCATGCTACAATGACAAAGCAGAAGCTGGAAGAAAAAAAGCGGTACATTCTAAATAAGTGCATCCTCCATCATGAAGCCATTCTGAGGTAAACATTGGTGAGAACCCGTAGTATGTCAGGTCTTAAAAATAAATCCATTTATGGTAAGAACTTGAAAATGTAGGTCAGGATAGCGTAGTTTATCCAGTACTGCACAAGTCAGATGCTATAAACACAATCAGTGTGTGTGAGACCATATTGTCATAAACACTTTTGCTACTTTATTTTCAACCTGAGGAAACTGATTTTTTGTTATGTGGAAGTATGGAAATATGCTATTTATAGGTATATATGACAAATTGTTACAGTTCCATCAAACACAACCACGCTCTTATTCAGGAATGACTACATGTTTCGGTCTAAAAAGACCATCATCAGGCCACTACTACAAAACTTTACAATGAGGTATAATACAATGCAAATTATGCTTTTTATATGTGATCCCATATGACTTAACAGAAGTACAATACAAATTTTATACAAAATATACTAAAATCTTTGGACTGGTAATGTCATGGCCGGAGATTGTACATTAAAACGTCAAATATAGGCAGAAAAATGGTTAAAACACTTCATATAAAGTTTTTATGTGTAAAAATTATTGAGTCACAAACATCGGCCACGTGATGTAAACCCCATTGCAAATCTTGCAGTGTGTTACCTCGAGCTTATGGATAGGTAGTGAATATGTTGATATATACTCCATAAATATTACGTGTTTTATGATAGTGGAATGTGGAAAAACCACTTCTAAGAAGCATGGTGGCTACTATGTGCTCCAATTGCTTTGCTGTTTAAAACAAGAATTTTTCCACAGTGCTTGTCCACATGTTTCGTATCATTCTTATTATAAAGAGTGATCATGGTTTTTGTAAGGTAGGGTCTGTGTGTGCACAAGCAAATCTTATTTAGTCCATCCAACCTTTACCTGATCAGAAACTGAAATTTCTGTCACTTTTCCCCCATAATGAAGTGCCTGCAATTGCCCTTCTAACCTTCTTTTCTCTCTCTGATACCTTTATTCCGTCTTCAAGAAATTAATAATTTAAATTGTAATTGTAATTGACATGAACACTATTTTGGATGCTCCCCATGATCTAGAAAGTTCCTCATTTTTCAATGGAATGAACAACAACCAAAATCATTGTAAAGTATTTTGTAAGAGACCATTAAGAGAAAATTAGATGGCTTTAAATTTTTAACACAGTTGCACACATTTTTGCTTCATATGATGCTCTTTAAAATTTATTGATGTTTTTGAATATGGCATCCAAATTTTTATTTTATGAAGCTTAGAAAAAAACATTTGCTAATATTCATGCTAGTCAGGAGAGGCAACTACTATTATTAACTTCTAAAATGATTTTGTTGTGAACATAAAGCAGATTCACAGAAGTGTTTTAACTCTGCACACAACCATTTAATTTCATCATATAACAGTACAGCAGTAGTGAATACTGAAATCTTTCATAGAAACCTGCTGACACCGTTTCCAGAGTAGATAAAGTACTTCATCTACATTAAAGATAAACCCATTGGGTTGTTGCCTGTGTACATGACTATGTGATATTACATAACAAAAGAGATTAATATTAATTTGCTTCTTCATTTCTCAAAGTAATAAGACTTTAGTTGTGGTAGTAAGTTAAGTTTCTTGACCATTTGAATAACTCCTAGTTCCTTTCAAAGAAGCTTCTCACCATGAAGTTCTGCTGGAAGTTTAATTGAATTTTATTGATACCCAGACTTATCTCTGTATAATTCAGATAATGAAGAATTTATAGTTTTTCTTTATATACAGTATTGGACTCTAAAATACCGGGCTTGGAAAAACTACATTCTGTGTGATAGGCCGTATGCATGCTGTGTGCAACAGATGTGCAAGTCCTCTGTCGTCATATTGACATAAACTGCTAATATATTACAGATTTGTGAATAAACTGGAAACTTTCCTGAAACCAGTCATGCTAATGCAACTTCTTGTTAGCATGATCGCCTTCTGTGTGATTGGCTTCCAGATGTCATTGGTGAGTGTAATGCTTATCACAAAGCAGATGTTAATGTTGATTTCAAAATATATTCCATACAATTCCATGACCATTTGTGTTATTTATGTTCTTTGATTGCAAATATAATTGTTACTGACATATGTAATCCTGTAAGGTGCAATATGCGAATATCTGGTCATTTGCTAGGTAAGGGTATAGATCTAGAATGTTTGGAAACAGTGTGCAAAGGAAAATATTGTGAGTTGTCACAACACAATAGGATGGTGACATTTACATAGTGAACAGCTTAATTTATAACTATAACGTATTATTCTAAAACAAATTAGATGCAGAATGAAATGGGCAAATGTGGCAGCAATGTATATGTGATAGGCGTAGGTTTCAGAGGAGCGAGGGTATGTTGTAGATTCAGCTCGTTTAGAATGGTGGTTAACGGAAAGCTGTTGTATATGTGATTAGGTTGGTGCTGTTTTTCCAGTAATACACGTAGAGACTTTCGTGATGGAAAACCCACTCCTCCTCATTAAACTCCTATCTTCTCAGCCGCTTTATTTGTCATCTGATCGATATGAGGCGACAAGGACAGATATTTAGGTTTCTGTGACCGTGCATCGTGAGCAAATTGTGAAGTGAGAGAGAAAACCAACAAGATGCAACAGTTAGATGTTTATTTTTAACAATTTCTCAACATGTTTCGGGCACTGTGAAGGTTACAGTAACCTTCACAGTGCTCACACCCACAAGGCAGCGCCCCACAACCGCTACCAACCACATCCAGCAGAAGCAGCGCAGCACTCTACATGCAGTAACACACGTCTTGTTCTCCTGAAGATGGGCATAATGATACCCGAAACATGTTGAGAAATTGTTAAAAATAAACATCTAACTGTTGCATCTTGTTGGTTTTCTCTCTCACTTCACAAGGACAGATATGTATCAAGCGTCATTCCTAAGTAAGAGGCTGTTTCGAGCCAACGGTTTGGCTCCCCGAAGAGATATCCTGGTTGGAGTTCCGGGATGCTCCTACCACCGAACTCAATCGCTGAGATATAAATTCGTAAATGTGACGAGCAGCGTTGCCTGGAGGAACGTGTTTAATATTGCCGTATTGTCTGCGTCGAGAGACAACTCGGCGTGGTGGAAAGGAATAGGTATGTCGTCGATGTACAGACTAAACAGGACGGGGGAAATTATCCCACCCTGAGAAACGCCAGCCCCCATGTCTGACAATTGAATGTGGCTGCTTAGAACTTTCGACCATATAGGCAAGAAGATATATGTCTACAAGGTACGATGGGAAATTATTGATTGCTAGTTCGTAATTTGGACCATAGAAAAATATGGTATTGAAGGCCTTAATTATATCCAGGAAAGCCACACTTGATAGCCGATTTATGCGAAATTCCCTTGTCAACCTTTAAACGTGGCGGGCTAACTGTAATGCAGTGCTGTATTTGGGTCTGAAACAAAAATGGTCATAGCGAAGAGTCCCAGCCCGAGTACTTTACTGAGGACACTAGTGAGAAGGATCGGTTCAAACAGCTTGCCAGTCATGTCTAGCAGACTTACGGGATGATTCGACGAGGGAAGCGACGGGGTTCTTCCCGGGTTTCAGGAAGTGGATTACGCAGGCGTTCATCCAAGTTGGTGGGAATTACTGCGCTCGAAGAATTGCGGTGAATGCCTTGACAAGGAGGGATAAGACATTCTCTGAAAGATGTTTCAGGGCCCTATACGCTATGCCGTTTGGGCTTGGTGTCTTGCCGACCTTAAGACCCCGGATGGCATCCTGAACCTCCGATAAATTTGTTAACTTAGGCTCACTTGCAGGTGCAAATCGTATGCTGTCAAAGCTTTGCCTACCACCTCAATGACAGCGATCCAGCAGGCCAACCACATATCCTTCCTCCTCTCCATTCTCCTAGGCCGCAATGCCATATGCGGCCACGAAAAGGACTACGATTTTCAGGATGACACGCGAGCGTTCTGCCCCAGGAGGGAGGGTGGAAACAGATGTAAGCAGCCGACGAGTGAGCTGCACACACGCTAGAAGTTGGAGGTTCTCGAGATCCGAGACACACTCGTGGGGTGACCGGGTGTGTTGTGTGAACATCAACTCAATGGGTTTCGTAGGTTTGACCCTATGCTTGGCATTCTTGGCCACTTGGGGTCGCGGGTGCCAGCCTAGGGGTTACCGCGAGTTTTGGCACAGATTTCGTAGTCTTGGCCTTCTGCCTACTGTTGGCCACTTTTGCCTATTTGGGGGCTTCCATGGCCGGTTCAAGCGTCATCTGGTTTGAGTGTGGGAGTGGCCTTGAATACGCGAGACTTTTAAACGACATGGTGCCAAAGGTCACCCATGCACTCCTGTTCTACAGACGGCCCCGCCCTTTCAGTTTTAACCCCCGCAGGTCAACCGACAACACTACTTCCCTGATTGCACTTAGGCGCCCGCTTTGCATGCGCCGCCTTCGCTTCTTCCACCGTGTGGATGCCCCCGAAGGTGCAGCACTTTTGGTGCTTTGCGCTTTAGCACGCACCGGAAAGGTCAGCCTGACTACAGGCAACACGCCGAGGTGCGCTGATGCTTTGGCGATGTGTGTAGCCGCAGCTTTGGCAGCGCTTGTACTGCAAGAGACAGCTGGGAGCAGCGTACATCTCGAAGGCTACCGTAAACCATACAGGTAGTTCAGCGGTGTACAGAGGGCCCTCCAAAATCTTTCCAAACTCAGCCCGATTGTGAAAAATGTTAGAAATAGCTGAATTTAGGAAGCCAACACACCAAGATGTTCGGAAAAAAGGCAGTAAATTCTAAAACTACCTAGGTTCGCAATTGTTTTACATTAGCAATGACAAATAAATTGGTTGTCTTCATAAATAGTCTTAAAATACCAAAAATTAAGAAAATTGTACTATATGAAATGAAATTTTTGTACCAAATTACAGCTGCCTCCAGAACCCCTGACTAGGGAACTAAC
>Ga0136643_10019852_pt1 | contig 10161 bp, 4 predicted proteins | sample TergutLab28metaG_FD_96883 | JGI IMG/M metagenome (GOLD analysis project Ga0136643, IMG submission 96883) | Labiotermes labralis P1 segment gut microbial communities from Petit-Saut dam, French Guiana - Lab288 P1 (version 3) (version 3) | ecosystem: Host-associated > Arthropoda: Insects >... | reverse complement strand
TATATATATATACTTATACAATGTGCAATACTATAAAAAATATGTTTTTTTGTAGTTACAAATATAGGTTCTTTAATATAGGTTCTTTAATCTATTCAAGTTGTTATTGTATTTATTATATGTATTATGTACCTTGATGCGACGTGTTTGTGATCGGTCAAGCAAGAGTGTACATGTTGGGTGTACCTTAGGGTATTTCTATATTCCAGTGGTGTGTAAACGGTCGGCCCCCCCCCCCCACCCCCAAGTGAGACTCGATTATACGGGCCTCCGGGACTAGACAGTCGCCTTCAGAATTGTAAGTGAAGTTGCTCGCATATCTAATAACACCAATCCGGAATAATTGCCTTCTGCCAGAACTAAATGTAGTCCGAAATAATCGACATCAAATTTCAGTATTCTGTGCGTTTTGGGGACCCCCCGACCCGCTGAAGCCTTTTCTTCACCACCGATTTTCTCTTTTCTTTGCTGGGCTGTTGCTGGCTAAATGTCTGTGAATTCGGAGGGTTCTGCGACCAACCATCTTGACACCAGTTGTCTTGGTTTTCTCAGTGTCTTCAAGAAAATGCTGGGATGATTGTAAAGTGCAGTGTTGCTACTACATGCTTGTCATGCAGCCCTTCCGATTTAAATTCAACATGAAACGCCAAGCTATGCCGGCCATAAAGTTCTGTGACCCTTGTCTGAGGTCAGTGCTTCTATTAATGGGGGGTTTTGTTTTACGAAGGTCACAAAGCGCACAGTCTGACGTGAATTTTTCTTTGTAACGAATACTTCCCAGTCCTGCATGACGTCCATGCTCGACACTGACGTACCATATCACTAGCTTGTTAGATCCTCCGATCTTTCATCTATTTCTCATACCGTTACCGGTCGTTGAAAGTTTTCCGTTTTCAAAATGAAGTACGCTGTATCAGTTGTTTATGTTATATCGCTGTTTTGTTTTAACACGTGCTGTTTGTGACGCATTAAGGTCAAAATCATTAATAACTCAGGAGACCATACAAACGTTCTTAGTTTTTGCGCCCGTTTGTTTTACGCCGCTATTTTAACGCCGCCTGCCAATTTACACCATTTCTTAATTTGCGCTCTCATTTTCGGTTTAACGCCCTTTGGCTGACTGCTTTCTATTACTCTAACCACTTATTTATGATTGGAATCTTATTTTTGGTTTACACCTTTCTGATTTACGCCCACTTTTTCGGAACGCAACTGTGGCGTAAAACAAGGGCTGGGTGTTTAGTCTGTAGTTACCGACAGCTCCGCTACGTTATTTAAAGACAAACAGACTTATTAATTGATTAATAATTATGACTACTGACTTCCGTTCTGCAGCGACTTTGGTACATGCATGCCGCTCCGCAATAACATGTCATCCTGAAGTCTGGTAAAAGTAAAGGTAAAGCTCATCCTAGAACAGGCCACGAAGACTCAGACGGAGAGTAGAGGTGTAGCTCTACTCTTTCTTTAACCTCGGCACTAGATGGGGTGGGTGGTCAACGCCACACCCCGGCCGCTTTACCCCCCCGGGAAAGGCCCGGTACCCATTGTATAGGAGGCTGGGTGGGCCCCAGGGCCGGTCTGAACAGGTGCGAAAAATCTCGCCACTACCGGGATTCGATCCCTGGACCGCCCAGCCGCTATACCGACTGAGGTATCCCGGCCCACTGAAGTCTGGAGCTGATGGAAATGGTGTTCTTTTTGTAGGAGGTTAATGTAGACGTTCTATGTCCCTACGGTCATATATATTGGGTTTTCACTATACGACGCTGTTTAAGCGCTGCACTGGTCTGTGTCTGCTGGGTCTCTAGACATGTTTGTTGCATCCTAATTTAAAAACTCGTCGTGTTGCTGTAATACGTTCTTGCGTTGTGTGATGGAATTAGAAGTAATAGTGGCATCAAGTGATCTGTCTGGGGCGAGTACATAAGTCTCTTTCGTAGTAGGGGAAATGTAGGCGACTTATCATAGTATAATTTCGTGACTTTTCTTGCCTGTATGTATAGTCGAGCGGGGTGCTTACTCGCGAATTTAACAGATAAACTCCGTATGGGGAGGACTTAATTCAGCGTCAGCTTCCATGCGATTAAGGATCATCTGTCGTGTGTCTGTGTGGGAAGTCGTGATCCTAGTAATCATCCGCAGGGGTGTTTTGGCGTCGCATAGAATCGATTATGGAATATAATTAGATTTCGTTTCCGAGTGCTTGTCTAAACACGCCCAGCATCTCTTGAAACAATGCTCGAAATGAATGGGGCTGTCACTAGCTTTCTGCAGAGTCTGAAAATATTCTGCAGCCTGAGCCCACTCAGATAGTCCTCAACAGGTGTCTTGCATACAAACAGCTCACGTTCTTCATTAATGCCAACAACCCGTCGTTAGAGGTCATTTGAACAGAACGTCCTGACGTGTTTATTTCAAGCAATACGTTTGACACCAACATGTCAACTACATGCATACACAAAACTGCATCATCCATTAGTGAAGACCCCCATGTACGATATTGCCTATTGCACTATTTTACGGAGGCGTTAGGTAGCCGAGAATTAACGCCGAATATTATTTTTCGTTAAGTTCGAACAATGGCTTCACCACTTTATGTCATGCTGTATAATTATTTTGTTTAATTTATTTATTTATATATTTATTTTTTGCTTTTTGTTCTTCTGTCTTTTTTTGCTTTTGTTTATTTTTGTTTTTTGTGCTCTGTTTTGTTTTTGTTTTGCTGTGAAAGGAATAGTAAAAGTGACTATTAAACTACATGAACGTGTGGACAGAAGCAATATGTCAGTAACCACAGGCTTTGTTTGTAGTGAAATAAAAATTATGATATTTTTTTGGAGGCGTCTAAACATGTTGTTTTAAAAAGTTCCTTGATCAGCTGAGCTAATGGCTGTCTTTTAAGGAGAGGTTTTTTTTGCATGTAGTTAATGTGCCGTGTAATATCTGTCATGTTAAATATAGTAACCACTCTAACAGAATAACAGTTTGGGCTATATACATATGTGAATCAGTATCCGGAAGGTTTTTTTTTTGTTTTAAATTGTTGTGTTGACTGTGCTGGTCATTGTGCATCTGATACTTGTGGCCCTGTGGACTAAGTGCGTTGAAAATCAGGGTGATTTTGTGCAAAAATGGTGTTTTTGTACATATTGAAATAATATTGTATTATTTCAATGGCACATTCTCGGTACCTTCTGACTCACCCACGTATATTGCCTGTATGCTTCGGAACCTGCTAGTACTTGGTCTCTAAACATGCAAGAAGTCTGAAACACTTCCAGACGTTAGTGACATAGAGGCTTAATGGACGCACGTCCATATTTTAGAAACGTGACATTTGATTTGGGCTGAATGAATAAGTAGTGGATTTTGTGATTATGCTTCTCCCCACTGTCGTATTGCTTGTTTAAATCATGCAGAGCGTGTGAGAAAACAGTAGTTGTGATTTGCGAGAGAGTAGACCACAACGAGCGCACTGTTGTGTAAGGAGCAGGTTCATTCAAGTCTCGACTGTTTACCAGTCTGCATGGTGTCATATCCTGGAAGACCTGAGTTCGTACAACTTGCAGTCTGCAGTCAGTAGTAGGATATAATTTTTTATGTTATCTAAAGACGTTGTTATGCTGTCTTTGTATAGCCGTCGCTGGGAGGTGAGTGAATGAATGGATGGATGAATGAATGAATGAACGAACATAGAGAGTTTGTGGAATGAAGTTGACAAGGATAAACGCAAGTAATCAGAGAAGAACCTGTCCCAGTGCCATTTTGTCCACCACAAATCCCAGCTGACCTGGCCTGGGATTAAACTCAGACCTCCACGGTGAGAGGCCGGCAACTAACAGCCTGAGCCATGGCACTGCCCAGCGAGGATAAATGAATAATAAAATTAATCTTATGCTGTTTATAGAAAACAAATAGCTATCATACGTCGCACAGTTTTTGTTCGAGTGCATGTAAAGTTTACGGTCTCATTTCCGTTTGTAAATGCAGGAAACTCCCGTGAAGTTGTATGGCTTTTAATAACTGTTGCAGCGGCTGTTCTTTGCGGGAAACATAAAATTTCATTCCACGCAGACGCTTTTTACGACCTTATCGGGCGACTTTGGCATTAAAGTTGGCTACGTGAGGTACCCATTGTATAGGTTATGCTATAAAAGTATTTCATTTCACGGTAGTTTGCGCCGTTCACTGTCCCGAAGAACTATCGATATAAAAATGACGAAACAAACACACAGGGAGACGCACCTGCTGGTTATTTTTGGTGGGTTATTGACGACGAATCCAAGAACAACGTACCTTCTTGGACTGCTTCACACGGTTGACATTACCACGGCGCCGTGTAAACCTCAAATTTTGCAAGAACAAATTAATAATGTTTGAATAAAGGTTGACCAACTAGATGACACTTGCTTTATTATCTACTGCTCAACATGTCTCAGACGTTAATACGTCCATCTTCAGGAGCTTGCGACTATTTGTTGCGTTGTGTAGGCTGACTTGAGGCGTGCTGGTGTTATGTAGCGTGCAGGCTGCACTCGGATACCACATCACCAACAGACAATCCCGCTGCATAACACCAGCACGCCTCAAGTCAGCCTACACAACGCAACAAATAGTTGCAAGCTCCTGAAGATGGACGTATTAACGTCTGAGACTTGTTGAGCAGTAGATAATAAAGCAAGTGTCATCCAGTTGGTCAACCTTTATTCAAATATCAAGATGATGCACGGTCCAATACGCATAAAATTAATAATGTGTTTATTGTACGCTACATTAGCTAATTTCCCGACATATTAGTCGTATTTTGGGACTTGTGCTGATGTGGGTTTTCTCATGTGTTTATTAGTCTGGCGTCTGTTTAATGACCCTAATAAGCCTGCATTGCATTCTGTAGTTCTTTAAACCGTTCAGACATGACCGATAACAATACACATTTAGCAGTCTTACACGTTGGATCTGCACTGCTCTTAATACAATTCCCCATGTACTTGCTGTTATTCTTACAAATGGTAGGGTATGTTTGTTAAACTTACAGTCCTTGAGGAAGTTTTGAATTTTGTTGTCTGATGATATCATTACGGAAGTGTTAGGCTATTTATTATAGTTTCAAAGTGCTAGGCTACGTAGACCATTACAAGCTGCCCGGATCAACATAAATTGCGATATTCCGTTCTTGCATACCGGTTCAACATCGTGTGTCGAAACGAAGATTCGTGAGTGTAGTAGTTGCGTCTATTCTGCACTGGCTAAAAGCGTAATGCATTCATAAGCGAGGAAGAATTCTACAGTTTCACGCCGTTTTAGCCTAGATATCGGAGGAAGGTGTGTGGTCAGCTTCACGCTCCAGGTGCTTTATCCAGGAAAAGAATCTCCAACACCTATTGGACATCAGACTGGGTAGGCTCCACAGGTGGTGGCGAAGAGTTACATCCCTGTTAAGAAAGCAGTCCCGGTCGTCCAACCCATTCATTGATCGGGGTATCCGGACTTATAATAACACATCAATGACACGGGAAACCAATGTGGACTACTCAGTCGAAGGCTTAGAAAATCGCCCATAAACCAAAATCTCGTTAAAATCTTTCACAACAAACCACTGTTCAATTTACTTGGACTGCAGACGAATGGTGTCTACCGATGAAGGGGTGTACATAGATATTTACCGTGGGGTAGGGCCTTCAGTTTATGTCCGTGAAGTATGTAAATTTTGACAGTACCAACAGCTATCATACCTTATATGATTCTTTGATTTCTTCCGTCCCTCTGGGAGAATACCAGGATAACACATTGAAAGAGGTCAGTACAGCTCCCTAATTTAACCTCTATAACCATCCTCAGTTGGCATTTAATTCTGACTTGCCTTCGATACAATTATTAGTACCTCTCCTACCTATCTATTGTAGGTGTAGAGGATTATTGTTGCATTTGATCACACAGTGACACACACCCACAACACATACACATACCCACACGCACGCTCACACACACATACACACACTCGGCACACTCCCTGGACGATTGATCGGTCCGTCGCAGAGGCTGCTACCGACACGACACAACATTCACAAGGGACAAACATCCACGCTCCCGGCGGGATTCGATCCTGCGATCCCAGAAAGCGAGCGGCCGTAGATAAGCCTTACACCGCGCGACCTCCGGGATCGGCAGTTGCTATTCTTTACATCAAATATCCCAATCAAGAAAATATGATCTGTGGGGCGGACGAATGTTCGACCACTGTGTGTGTGTGTGTGTGTGTGTGTGTGTGCGCGCGCGCGCACGAGCGCGCATGTTTGCATGTATTGTTATGTCGATGTAATCAGCAACTTCGATGCAACTTAGGTCTACAAATTCTGACGCTTAAATTATGTGTGAAACTTCAATATTTACTTCACAAAGAACACAACACTCGGCATTCACTATAAATACCAGTCAGTAAATGCTGTATAGGAAAATACTAGTCATCACTGTTTATTGTGAGAATCATATGGAGCACATAAATATAAAGGATTCTGAAAATGACCTGTTGCAATAGACGTGACTGCTATTTCGCGCATTGTCCATTGTGTGAGGCTATAAAAGACACAACTTTTCGGAGAATGGCTCTCTCTCCGTCTTCAGATGTAAGAGTGAGAAGGGAAACCTCTTCTGTTGGGCGCTTTAGAAAGAGCGAGTTTCTGTCTCTCCGTCACTAGACATGCTATGTTAGAAACTAGCTCTTTCTGAAAAGTCCAACAGAGTAGGCTCTTCCTCTTCCCTTTCTGCCTCAAGATGGAGACATCCTGTCTCTGAAACGTTGTGGGGTTTTAGCCTGAGACGACGAAACGTCCAAAATAGTCATGTGTCATTTCTGTTACATGTATATACAGCGTATGGACATAAATAAAGTAGATAACCAGCTAGATGCAACAATAACAATTCATTAATCTTCAAATTAGCTCAACACGTGCAGTGATGAGCTAATTTGAAGGCAGTGCCTATCTAGACTGTGCAGTACGTACACGCACCACAGGCAAATATGCTGCCATGACACCGACTACGTCCATGTCAACGGACACGATAGAACCATTACTGTAATTTTAGCCAAGCACTGTATAAAGCTCCCTGATGATGGACCCCTTGTGATCCGAAATATGTTGGAGCAATTTTAAATATTTAAAAATATTTTATAATAATTCTGACTATCTACGAATTATATATTTGTGCATCTATTAGATAATAAAGTCTTTTAAACTATACACAACATTTTGTACCTTTCATGGTATGCAAACTCTATTCCGGACAACTGATATTCCATTTTCCCACTCCCAGGTGAGATTATGGTGCAGTATGCTGAAGGTCCCAACGTCGCGTTTTCCTGTTAATTTAATTCCCTTCGTTAGGTTGAGAAACAACAAACACACTCTTCATGTTGGGAATTCAACGCCCACCCACCGTAGGACGTACTCTGAACAGAATTAAGTCTGTCCTAAGCAAGGAACTTTATAGGACAGGAAGTTTGGACAGCTCGAGGAAAGAGCGGAGCAGGTCACTGAAATGTGCTGAGGGTGATGGTGATGTTGCTGGAAGATTTTCATACCAGCTCAATATACTGCTGTCTGTAGCATATATCCTGGCTGTTCCACTTTACGTACGTGATTATAACGGGACAGAAAGTAAAGCAATTTGAAGTGAAGTTAATGTCTCTTAGGGATTCAAATTCACAGTGTGTAATGCCGCATTTTTTGTGTGTGTTATCAATAATTGCTTGCTTAGTAATTACGCTCGCAGTTGCAGGATGAGTGGTCCACATATTTTGATGTGTTTTTTATGATCCCTGATGCGTACTTAATACGGTTACTTTAACAGACACAACAAGCATTCTGCATGAGAGAGTAACGTAGTTTTGCTCGTATTCGTATAGTATAAACCAACAAAATGCGCCTTTGTTAAACTAATATTTTAATTTTTACGATGTCTTCTACATGTTTCGAAACCGGGGGTTCATCTTCAGGAAGACGGTTGTACGTTCAGATATGGTATAATTTGTATAGACGTACGGAGCATACTCTTCCACCAACAGGACTGCTTATGCGGTTGGCATGCAAACAAATTATACCATACCTGTACGTAGAACAGTCTTTCTGAAGATGAACCCTCGGGTTCGAAACATGTAGAAGACATCGTAAAAATTAAAATATTAGTTTAACAGAGGTGGATTTTGTTGGTTTGCATTATACAGTGATATTTCAATGCACAGTGCAGAAACATAAGAAAAGTAGTTTTCCTTCTGTGCATACAGACGAATGTGGTGTAGGGAAAATAGATTTTCACGAAAAGTAGGTAATCTGTAGGGTATGAAACTGAGTGAGTGAGTGAGAGAATGGGTGGTTAGTGTAAGGGTTAGCTTGGAGGCCAACGGTCAGTAGAAAGTGGAGCAATTCTTATTAGCTGATGGCATGGAGGAAGGTCCTTCGTGAGAAACGAATAGTTCCGCAGCTAGTGCAGAAATTCCTCGCGTTTTATGGTACCAGAGAGTTTATTTCCGTGTTTACAAAGGCCTGCAACTTGTCCTTGTCCTTAGCCATTTTAGTCCGATCTCTGCCCGCCCATCATATTTCTTTAGGGCACACTGAAATGCTGGCTTCCGTCTACTCCCAGGTCTTACGAGTGCTCTCCATCCTTCACCAATTTAAAATAAAACATTTTATGCGTTTCTTCTCTCCTTCTAGCATGTCACATGCCCCACACTTCCTATTGTTCTTGACTTGATAACAATAATATTTAGTGAGGAGTACAAATTATAAAGCTCCTTTTGCAGTTTTCCCTATTCTTCTGTTATTTCCTCTCCCTTTCAAGTCCAAATATCCTCTTCACCCTATTCTCGAACACTCATTCTGTATTCTTTTATTAATGTGCGATTAAGTGCCGCACCCATATATAACAATAGGAAAAATTGTAGTTTTATATATTTTAATGACGATAGATTCCGTACCAAATGGTAGTGGGCATTCCCTGGATATATCTGCTCTTCGTGTCTTCCTGCATGCAATTTTGATTTGTTAATGTCATTCCCAAATATCTGAACTTGCAGTATTTCCAAACGACTTCTTGTCTATCTTGGTATTGTGATTTTGTCTTACATCACGAGTCGCGACATTAAGCCACATGTACTATTAATGTGCGCAGCGTGAGATACTACGTGGCAATGTGTCGTACTAGTAACTGAAGTGTTAATGCTGCTTATGACTTACGAACATAAGACGGAGTACGAGTAACTAAGAATAAATGATGTAGTAAAGCACTCAGTGTTTAAACAGCGCCTAACAAATAAGGTACGGGAGTCTTTAGGTGCATCATCCCCGTTGTGTTATAATCAATTAGGGAGGGGAAACACAACTGTCTTGTATCCTGTTTATTATGCTGACGACGACATGTTTCGGCCACTGTGGGCCATCTTCAGGTCACAAAAATGTATATAGACTCTGTGTAGTTTCCCTCTATATACATTTTTGTGACCTGAAGATGTCTCACAGTGGCCGAAACATGTCGTCGTCAGCATAATAAATAGGATACAAGACAGTTGTGTTTTGACGTACCCCACCCCCCCTCCCTAAGGTACGGGAAGATTAAGAATTGCTTGTTCTCGTGTACATGTATGGCTTCATTCATGCTAACAGTTGCAGTAACTATTATACTTCCTGTTTTCTGTACACGACAATGGAGTTACGTTTTTATGACACCTCAGAAGTTAACAAAACATATATGCTTGGTGCTACAGGTGCTCCAACCATAGAATTTTCCAAGAAGGTCATACTGGTGTTGTTGGTGACAGGGTTTTGAAACACACCGATATAGTTTATCCTCCAGTTGGTCTGTGCTTATGGGCAAACACTGTCCAATTCATTCATTAGTATTCAGCCCTAGAGGCCGGTCCGGCAGGATCCAGAGCCCGGTTATGGAACCGATATGGCTCTTGGCACACTGCATCCTAGGCAAGTTCTTGGGGTTAGTTTGCCATTGCTTTCCCCCGCCTTTAGACATTCCCACTTTCCTCAGCGACGCGAGAGATCCTAGCAGCGAAAGGTGGAACTGTGGGCGAGAAAGATGTCCGGTAGTAATTTTGCCTAAATTCCGACTTCCACGTAAATTTAGGGATCTTTTACATGCCGTAAATCT
>Ga0136643_10019850_pt1 | contig 10162 bp, 9 predicted proteins | sample TergutLab28metaG_FD_96883 | JGI IMG/M metagenome (GOLD analysis project Ga0136643, IMG submission 96883) | Labiotermes labralis P1 segment gut microbial communities from Petit-Saut dam, French Guiana - Lab288 P1 (version 3) (version 3) | ecosystem: Host-associated > Arthropoda: Insects >... | reverse complement strand
GGTTGACAGCCGAGCCACAGCTAGAACACCGCCGTGTCCTGCGTTTCAAAAGTGCGCCGCAGAGGTGGCAGAAAGAGGTGGTCTGTTCCATTGGGTATCGCCTCCCATTTATTAATATTTGTGTTTGCAAGCTTTCTCCAGTATAACATAGCTAGGCGACTTTCTCAATTAGTTGAATCCGCCCCCAATCACCCGCAGCTCATGTAAGGGCTTGTTCAACTTATGTTTGCCGGTGAATATGGCGGTTTCAATGGCTAAGAAAGATGTCTTGCCCGTAAGATACTCCTTACACACATCAGCGACTTGTTCGAGTTGGGTGTCATCGCTTTGCCTGCATAGATAGGTTCCGGCGGGGACGATTTTGGTGTTGCTGTCTGCCATGTGTTGCGGGATCTCCACAAAGGCGTAATAAGCGGCCCCGTTGGGGGTGTATTCACACAAAACCCCATGTTCCGGCAGGGTGTCATACTCTATATCTGCGTATGCGGCGTGTGCTGTCTCGGAAATGACCGTGGCCACTTGGGCTAAGTCTGCACCTACTAGAGAATCGCCGCAGGGCATGGTATAAAACAATTTTTCTGCACACTCTCGCTCGTAGAATTGTCCGGTCTGATAGCGGTCGGCAAAGTCCATGTGCCGTTCCATTTCGTCGATGAGCGCTAGCCCTTGTTTGAGGGCGTTTAACTTTTTCTGGGCGATTTCTTTCCCTTGTGCCAAAAATGCGCGGTAGTCTATGGTATCTTCTGCGTCCACAAACTTGCCGAACTCTTTGAGCGGGATGTCTAACTCAACGCAAAACCGGATGAGCTCAATATGAGTGGTCTGATCCACGGAATAATACCGATACCCCGAATCCGGCTCGATATAGGCCGGGGTTAAAAGGCCCAGTTTTTCATAATAGCGCAGAGAGCGCAAACTGGCCCCCGTGAGCTTTGATATTTCCCCAATGGAAAGCAGCCCTTGTCGTCGGCTCATAAAAATTTTTCTCCTTTTTTGGGATTTGCTCTTGACTCTGACATGATGTCATGGTTTATACTTCTATTATAGCGTGAATGAATGAAGACGTAAAGGAGAAGTTTTTGTGCTGAAATTATTTCGACAGGCCAGGCTAAGTAAAGTGAAGATATTCCTGCTGTTACTGTTTGTTGCGTTCCAGATGGTTGGTACCCTCTACCTGCCTACGCTGACGGCGAACATCATCAACAATGGTGTCATGATGGGAGATATGGACTATGTGCGAAGTACCGGGCTTTTGATGCTGGGCGTTGCGGTGTTGACGGGGGTGTTCTCTATCTTGAGCACCTATTTTTCCGCAGAGGTTGCGACAAAGTTTGCTAAGCGCACGAGAAAAAGGCTCTTTTCCCACACGCAGGAGCTGTCTTATCAGGATTTTAAGCATTTTAATGCCTCATCCCTGATCACGAGGGCGACCAATGACATTGAACAACTGCAATCTACTCTGGGAATGTTCTTTGACATGATGCTTCCGGCACCCTTTGTTGTGGTCATTGGGCTGATTCTGGCGTTTACTAGGGATGCGTATATGGCGCTCATTATCCTAGTGAGTGCGGTGGTGTTCGTTGCGGTGTTCGGACTGATGGCAAAGTCAGTGCTTCCCTTATTCGCCAAAGTCCAAAAAGGGCTGGACAACATAAACGGCACAGTGGCACAATACATCTCTGGCGTTCGGGTGGTGCGGGCGTTTAACCGCACCAAGCTAGAGACCGAGCGGATGGACGAATCCTTCCGGGATCTTGCCAAAATCAATATTAAAATCAACCGCCTGTTTGCCCTTTTGATGCCCATTATCATGCTGGGCATGAATCTTGCCATTGTGGCGGTCATCTGGTTCGGCGGGCATAGAATCAACACCGGCGATATGCAAATCGGGGACATTACAGCCATTATTGAGTATTCCATGAATATCCTGATGTATCTGCTCATGGCGGTGTTTACCATGGTGATGATTCCAAGGGCCAGAGTTTGTGCCACTCGGATTCGGGAGGTGCTAGACTACAAACCCGAAATCACCGATGGTGAGACATGCCTGGACCACCAATCGGATACGCATTTAGAGTTCCGGGATGTGAGTTTTTCTTATCAAGATGCGGAGAACCCTGTATTGCATAACCTAAATTTCACCTGCGAGCAGGGCACTACGACCGCCATCATCGGCGGTACCGGTTCGGGTAAAAGTACCTTGGCAAGGATGATTCCCCGGCTGTTAGACGCCTCCGGCGGCAAGATTTTGTTCAACGGCCTTGACATCAAAGAGTTGCCGCAAGAAGAGCTGCGGAGCAAAATCGGATTCGTGCCGCAGAAAGCGTTTCTGTTTAGCGGCACCATTGCGGATAACCTGCGGCATGGGAACGATGAGGCCAGCTTGCAAGACATGCAGCAAGTGGCAAGCGTGGCGCAAGCAGACGACTTTATCAGTGAGATGGAGCAGGGATATGACGCGACCGTGGCACAAGGCGGCAAAAACCTTTCCGGCGGCCAACGCCAGCGGATCGCCATTGCCCGAATGCTGATGAAAAAGCCGGATGTCTATGTCTTTGACGACAGCTTTTCTGCATTGGATTTCAAAACCGATGCGGTGCTCCGTAAGGCGTTGAGAGACGTCACACAACAATCCATCGTCATCAACATCGCCCAGCGAATTAGCACCATTCGAGACGCAGACCAGATTATCGTGTTGGACGAGGGCAAAATTGTGGGTAAAGGCACCCATGGGGAACTACTACAAAGCTGTGAGGTCTATTTAGAAATCGCCAAATCACAGTTAAGCGAGGAGGAACTGAGCGCATGAGCAACGAGAACAATACAAGCTATGACGTAATGGATATGAGCGGCGAAGGCATGTCCACCGAGAAAGCGAAAAACAGCAAACAGATGCTAAAACGTATGCTCGGCGCATTGAAGCCGCAACGGTGGAAGCTGGTCGCAGCCTTTATGTTCGCCATCGCCGGGGTTATCTTAAACCTTCGGGCACCCCTCATTTTTGCGGATGCGATTAATACGATTTTTGAGGGGATGGGGCCTGCTATGATGGGGCTCGGCCCAATGGATATCAACTTCACACAGCTTGGTGAATTTGTCGTCCTGCTCATCGGGATTTATCTCCTTGGGTCTGCGTTCACCTATGTGCAGGAGCGTATTATGGCCTCAGTTTCGCAAAAATTGGTGTTGAGCTTGCGGGAGCGGGTGAGTGCAAAGTTGGCCAAAGTGCCCCTCAAGTTTTACGATACCCACAAAAAAGGCGAAATCCTCAGCCGGGTCACCAACGACCTAGAGCGGGTCAATGAGGTCATGCAAAGTGCCATCATGCGCCTGTTTACATCGGCCATTACCATCATCGGGGCACTGATTTTGATGTTTCGGATTAACTGGATTTTGACCCTAATTGCACTGGGCGCCATCTTTGTGGGGCTTATCATCACGGCTCTGGTGGGCATGAAGAGCAGCGGCTATTTCGCTGCCCGACAGAAGTCATTGGGTGTGTTCAATACCCGCATTGAAGAGTATTTCTCCGGGCAAGTGGAAATCAAGGCGTTCACACTGGAACAAGAAACAAAAGAAAAAACCTTTGCGGCCACAGACCAGCTGTACAAGGACGACAAAAAGGCTCAGTTTATCATGTTTGCCATCATGCCGATTATCCGGCTATTCAATCAGGCTGGCTATGTGGCTATTGCGGCACTGGGTGCCTCATTCGTTATCAGCGGCAGAATCTCCATCGGGCAAATCATGTCCTTCTTCCAGTACATCCAGATGTCTCAAGAGCCGCTGACGGAGGCATCCTATGTCTTGAACTCCCTCCAAGCCGCCATTGCCTCGGCAGAGCGAGTATTTGAAGTCTTAGACGAAGCGGAAGATGTGAAAGACCAAACACCCACCAGAAGAATTGAATCGCCCAAGGGCAGTATTGTCTTTGAGGATGTACAGTTCGGCTACGATGAAGCGTTGCTGATGAAAGGCGTGAATTTTGCGGCAAAGCCCGGACAAAAAATCGCTATCGTAGGGCCAACCGGGGCGGGGAAGACCACCCTTGTCAATCTGCTCATGCGGTTCTATGAACTGCGGGGCGGCGCAATCAAAGTGGACGGCATCGACATCCGAGAGTTTGACCGACACTATCTGCGCTCACTCTTTGGCATGGTGTTGCAGGATTCTTGGATATTCGACGGCACGATTGCCGAGAACATTGCCTATGGCCGCCACCGGGCGGCACGATCTGAAGTTGTGGAGGCCGCAAAAATGGCACGGGCGGACTATTTCATTCGCACCCTGCCGGCGGGCTATGACACGGTAATGAACGATGAAAACGCCACCCTGTCTCAAGGGGAAAAACAACTTCTGTGTATCGCCAGGGCGATTTTAGCAAACCCGCCTATGCTACTGTTAGACGAGGCCACCTCCAGCGTGGACACCCGGACAGAGGTGCATATCCAAAAGGCCATGGACACCCTCATGCAGGGCCGCACCAGCTTTATTATTGCCCACCGACTGTCTACCATCAAAAATGCCGATATGATTCTGGTCATGGACAACGGCGATATCGTAGAGGCGGGTAGTCATGGGGAGTTGTTAGAGCGTGGCGGCATGTATAGTGAGATTTATAATAGTCAGTTTGTATCGTAGGGGGTAAAATTGTTTCCAATTTGTTCAAAAAGAAGCGGGATTTATATGATACAATATGCGCACATAGCACAAACATAAGGTAGCGAACGAAAGTGGCCAGTGCCCCTGAGGGTGCTCGAATTCAGAAAGGTGGGATACTTATGGTGCGCAATCCGCAAGATTCTTTCACAATCAACCCCATTTTTGCTCGACCCGGTGAGGTGGACTCGGTAGACAAGTATATCTTGCCCAAAGAGTCCATGTTGCCGGAAACGGCATACCAAATTGTGCATGATGAATCCATGCTAGACGGCAACGCCCGGTTAAACCTAGCTACGTTTGTCTCTACGTTCATGGATCCGCAAGCGGACAAGTTGTATGCCGAGGCTTATGACAAAAACGCCATCGACAAAGACGAATACCCCCAAACGGCGGCCATGGAGACCTATTGCTGGCGGATGCTGGCTGATTTATGGCATGCCCCGGATCCGGCAAATGCCATTGGCTGTTCCACCACAGGTTCGTCAGAGGCGTGTATGCTGGGGGGCTTGGCTCTAAAACGCCGCTGGCAGGAAAAACGTAAAGCGGCAGGGAAGCCCAGTGATAAACCGAATCTGGTCATGAGCAGTGCCGTACAAGTCTGCTGGGAGAAATTCTGCAACTACTTTGATGTAGAGGCCCGCTATGTGCCCATTAGCTTAGAGCATAAAGTGCTTGACGGGTTTGGGCTGGAAGCGTATCTAGACGAGAACACCATCGGGGTCGTGGCCATTATGGGCGTAACCTATACTGGTATGTACGAGCCGGTGAAGAAAATCGCCAAGGTGCTAGACGACTTTGAGAAAAAAACCGGCCTAGACATTATGATTCATGTAGATGGAGCCTCTGGCGCTATGATTGCGCCCTTTGTACAGCCAACCTTAGTTTGGGACTTTAAGATACCTAGGGTGACATCCATCAACACATCGGGTCATAAGTATGGACTGGTCTATCCTGGTTTAGGCTGGGTTGTGTGGCGGTCTGCTGACCTGTTGCCGGACAGCCTTGTGTTCAAGGTCAGCTATCTAGGCGGCGAGATGCCCACCTTTGCCTTAAACTTTTCCCGGCCCGGCGCACAGATTTTACTTCAGTATTGGGCGTTCTTGCGCTATGGGTACGCAGGGTACAAGGCCGTACAGACCGCTACAATGAAAGTGGCCCGGTATTTAGCGGATGAGATTGCTAAGTTCGAGCCCTTTGACCTATGGAACGAGCCTACGGATATCCCGGTGTTTGCGTGGATGCTCAAGCCGGATCCCAACCGTAACTGGACGCTGTATGACCTATCCGATCGTCTGCGGATGCAGGGCTGGCAGATTCCGGCCTATCCCATGCCCACAGATTTAACAAACCTGACTGTGCAGCGAATTGTGGTACGTAATGGGCTGAGTTTAGACCTAGCCGCCCGGCTGATAGACGACATCCGCGCTCAAATATCTCATTTAAACAACATGGGCTGTAAACTGCCGGATCGCAAGGACGCTGTGTTCCACCACTAATCGGCTTAACAAGATGATTCCCCGAAGGGCACATAATTGCAGAAAAGGGAGGTATCTGTCATGAAAGCGCAAACAAATAAGAAAACGACCATGTCTGTATTCCAAATGGCGATTATGACCACCATTGCTGTCGCATCGTTGCGCAGTTTGCCGGCTATGGCGGTGGAGGGCTGGGCGTCCATCGTGATGTATTTGGTTCCCGCAGTCCTGTTTCTCGTGCCCACGGCATTGGTGGGGGCAGAGCTGGGTACCACATATCAAGGCGGTATCTATGTTTGGGTGCGGGAGGCATTTGGGAACCGGTTCGGATTTGTGGCCGTTTGGCTGCAATGGATTCAAAACGTGGTCTGGTACCCCATCCAGTTGGCTTTTGTAGCCGCCGCCATCGCCTTTACCATCGGGCAAGGTGACTTATCAAATTCGGGGTTGTATACAGGAATTATCGTGATTGCTGTCTATTGGCTGGCTACGTTCCTTGCCCTGTGCGGTGGGAATCTGTTTGCCAAAATCGGCTCTATCGGTGGGCTGGTGGGCACGTTGATCCCTGCAGGGATTTTAATCGTGCTGGGTGCCCTTTGGCTGGGTACGGGGCAGACCATTGCCACGCCTTTTTCCGGTGGTGGTGCGCTGATTCCGCCCATTACCGGGGTTGCGTCTTTGGTGCTTTTGGTCAGTAACGTCTTGTCCTATGCCGGTATGGAGATGAACGCCGTCCACGCCGGGGACATGGCAGACCCGAGAAAAGGGTTCACCAAAGCCATGCTCATCGCCTTTGTTCTGATTTTAGGCATGTTCATTTTGCCCACCTTGTCCATCGTCATCGCAGTGCCCGCCAGCCAACTGGGGCTGGCCAATGGTATTATGGTGGCCTTCCAAACGTTTTTTGACACGTTTCATGTAGGCTGGATGAGCAATGTGGTGGCCGGTGCCATCGCCTTTGGGGCATTGTCCTCCGTGGTCACTTGGGTGATGGGCCCCTCCCGGGGGGTTATGGACGCCGCTCGGACAGGGTTGTTGCCTCCGGCACTGCAAAAGCAGAACAAAAAGGGAGTACAAATCGGTATTTTGATTCCCCAAGGTGTGATTGTCACGTTGTTGGCACTCATTTACGTCTTAGTGCCAAACGTGTCTGACGTGTTTTTGGCCATGATCGGCATGGCGGCTGCATTGTACGTGGTCATGTACATCTTAATGTTTGCCGCCGCTATGGTACTGCGCCGGAAAGAGCCTAACGTAAAGCGGGGCTATAAGGTGCCCATCTTAACCTGTATTGCAAGCGTTGGGCTAATTGCCTGTGTGCTGGCCTTTGTCATGAGCTTTTTCCCCACCGCCGATGAGACGGCGTTTTCCCAGGCGCTATATCCTCTAGTTGTTGCGGTTGTGGTGGCGGTTCTCGGTGTGCCGCCCTTTATTTTCTACGCTTGCCGGAAACCCAAGTGGGATATGCGCAAGGAGGAAGAGACGCAAGCGTCAACAAGCTAGAGATATAACAAACATCAAGTACTCCGCACCTGTACAGGTGCGGAGTACTTAACGTCTAACATTTCTGTGGCAAAAGGAAATTTCATTTACGAGAGATTAGCAAGAATCTCAAGATATCGCTTTGTCGCCAATTCGCTTGGCTGTCCTTTTTTGCAGAATGTCAGTTTTGCAAGCTTCGGCACGTTTCGTTCGACAACGATCTTTCCGTCCACAAGCTTATCTTGCAAGGCACTGAACGCTTCCAAAAATCGTGTATCTTTCTTTGCCTTGTCCCAAAAAGAAAGCACATACACATACTGGAACAAATTATAATCCTCCAGCGGATATCCCACCTGCATAAACCGTGTCCCCATCCCATATTGGCACGGCCCGATGGGCCGTTTGATTGTCCAATGTGCCAGCAGAAATTCTACCGCCTTATCTAGGGATGGTTCTTGGTTGAGATAGTCGCTGAACCGAAACGCATCCAGAATATGGAGGGTCGGGAACGGGTTTGAATGTTCCGTTTCCGGGCCGCGCCCATAAGAAAATTTATTACACCGCCAACCGCCGTCTACATATGGCGTATCTAAAAAATATTGAAATGTTCGCTGTATGCGTACATCTGCTTGATACCCCATATGGCACAGCAAATATAAGGCCCTAGCTGTATGGCGAGGGAGGATGCCCCCGCTGGGTGTCAGCTTCAACCGCCCTTCTGGTCTCCATGCGCCAATGAACAGCGCGGCGACTTCTTGTAATATGGGGTCGGTGGGTTCCATGCCAAGCTCTAATAACATAAGTGCGCAATCATAGGTGGAAAAGGGAGAGCCTTTTGCTAACCGTTTGTCCGGCGTTGTCCAGTAATCCGCACCCAAATCATGTCGATGGGATAGGATGATATCAACATCGCTTTGGTATTTCTTATCAATTGCCATTTCATCACCTGCACAAAAGAGTACTATTCCGCAGTGGGTTGCACCATGCATGGGGCCATACCACCATGTGATTTGACCTATGTTATCATATCCATGCTCAAATGACAATCGTTTGTTGCCAATCTGGTGGGTCATCCACCGCACCTGCATGGTGCTGGTCATGTCCTGCTGGGTGCGGTAGGCGTATAGGGTTTCCAACACAAGCCTGTCGTTGTCCTTGCCTATCGTCAGTTTCATTGATTAATCGCCGACTGCGTACCCGCTGTAAATTGTCGTATGTAAAGTCCAACCGCCAGTCGTCTCCTGGCTAAACCCATGCGGGTGAGGGTTCCGGTGTCTGCGTCAAGCTGGAATGTTGTACTCCGCTGGTGCCGAAAGCTATCTCCGCCATCTGACCAAGTGCGTTGTAGCGGAAGTTATAGGTTTGATAAATCATTCATTGTTTAGCCCAACCGAATCCTGTTCAGATTTAAAGCCGAGGTAACGTGTGCCTTGTACTGTAAGAGTACCAATATCTCCAGCAGTAAGCTATCCATTTCCAGTGACAGGAACAGAAAGTTTTTTTCTATTGCCGCTAGAGAGCTCTTCAAAGGTAATATAATACCTCCTATGGAAATTGTCATAGACTCGCAAACCCTTCCGAACTGTCTTGCCGCTCTCTCTTCCTACCCTAGAAGGCCACTACTCAAACATTGGAAAACACCCCCCTATCTACATAGAGGGGTGTCGTTTATACTAATCCGTTACATACGGGATCAACGCAACCTGCCGGGACTGCTTGATTGCAACCGTCAATTGCCGTTGGTGCCGGGCGCAAGTGCCGGTGGTTCTTCTCGGTAAAATCTTGCTCCGATCGGACATGAATTTGCGAAGCCTTACAGTGTCTTTATAGTCGATGTGCTGACACTTGTCCACACAAAATTGACATACCTTCCGCCGCTTACGGCCGCGGGCTCTGTTTTCACGCTGTTCTGCCAAGGGGATTCCCTCCTATCATGATAAAGTTTAGAACGGCAATTCGCCGTCATCGTCGTCTAGTTCAGCAAAGTCGGACGCACCCACTGGGCTATTTGGGCTGTAACCCGCATCAATGGGGGGCATACTGTCGGTTGCAGGGTGGGGTGCGCTGTTGCTGTGGTACCCGCCGCCTGCATCGTCCCGCTTTTCGCCGGTGAAGTAGACATTGTCTACAATCACTTCTGCGCTACGGCGGTTGTTGCCGCTTTTGTCCTGCCAGTCACGGAGCTGTAGGTTTCCATGCACCGCACACATGCGGCCCTTGGAAAAGTACTTCGAGACAAACTCTGCCGTGTGCCGCCATGCGACACAGTCGATGAAGTCCGTCTGCCGCTCGCCGCTGGCACTTTTCATCCGGCGGTCAACCGCTAGAGAAAAGCTGGCTACGGGAACCCCCGACTGGGTGTGCCGTAGTTCCGGATCCCGGGTGAGTCTGCCCATGAGGATAATATGATTCATGATGCGCCTCCCCTTACTCCGGCCGGACAGTGATCAGCGAGCGTAGCACGCCGTCTGTGATCCCGATGACACGGTCAAGCTCTTTCGGAAACTCTGGAGCCGATGTGAATTTGACCAGATAGTAGTGGC
>Ga0136643_10019847_pt1 | contig 10163 bp, 4 predicted proteins | sample TergutLab28metaG_FD_96883 | JGI IMG/M metagenome (GOLD analysis project Ga0136643, IMG submission 96883) | Labiotermes labralis P1 segment gut microbial communities from Petit-Saut dam, French Guiana - Lab288 P1 (version 3) (version 3) | ecosystem: Host-associated > Arthropoda: Insects >... | reverse complement strand
GCCATTATCTCCGTAACCGTTCAACTTTGGACATAGGTGTTTTGGGTTATATCGGTATACTTTAACATAAGGAACACCCTCCCGAAGTCTGGCACATTCCTCCTGGGACACCCTGTATATAGCTTCTCTGATAATAAATTGTACCTAACCTGAAGATTGCCACAGCAGCAATGGCCGAAACATGTAGTTGATATTGAAAAAATATATATGCACTTGATATATAGTTGTGTTACGACTGCTACATCTTTATAGAATCACCTTAGGTTATGATTAACACTTTGTGTGTTGAAATTGAAGCAAACCATTTCACTTACATTAATTAAACTGCTCCTGGAGCGTGTATAATCTGTTTCATAGGACACGATAATGACTGACAGACAGCATGCTGTTTTCCTTGCCTTAATAACAGGCACGCAATATGTAGTACACGAAGGTTAGAAGATGTCGGTTCACGAATGCGGTCGTGTTTTCATCCGACACTTCACCGGTGTCGCGTGTGTTCAGCTCGCATGCAGGAAGTTTCTGAAGCACTATCCGTGATTACCTATCGATTCCTCTGCCTGTTCTTACTTATTTCCCCTCCAACACTTCGCCAGCGTGAGATGAACTTACAATACAAGCAAGTGAAGGGAACACAAGCAAGAAAATATGGTCAGTCAGATAAAAACTGCTGAAACTTAACTTGGTATTTTTCTTTTCTTTGTCCCTTTCTTTCAACTCCCACCTCCCCCCCCCTCCCCGGCCGAAGTAATATATAGGCCTGCTCCTTGTTTTTGCCGTCTGGACAACTCTCTAGGGAAATTTTTATGTATTAGTTTCGAGTAAGGCTGTTTTTAAAACGTGGTTGTAAGATGTTGACCACTGGTCCTGAGCTGGGGTTCAGCGTGATGTATGTACGAGCAGTACAGAGTTCTCCCTCCGCGTCTAAATCCATGGTTTGTAGCAGACGTGCAACCAACTAGGACAGCAGCCTTACCCTGGTCATTTACAGACACACCATTCCCCGTTCGTACGAAGTGAAATGCGTTAGGATTTGAAGACGTGAACCGCTGCAATTAATTGGTCTTTATTGATCCCCGTTTCTCTCCCAGCTGCCAGTATTCGTGAAATCCATATCGTCCAGTTCAGGCCTGCGGTCAGCTTCTGTAAAAATTTGATCTGCATACGCGATACTTGAAATTCTGTGCTCAGAATGAATAATGAATAAGAGTATGTATGCTTATAACTGTGTAGTTGTCTGTACATTGTGTGCAATAAAAAAACACTCATAATAGTTTAATAAAGAGAGACCAGCTTTGATGTCACTTGCTTTATTATTTCATTACTTACTGCTCAACATGTTTCGGATGTTAATACATCCGTCCTCAGGAGCTTGCGACTTATTTAATGAGTTATTTCATGGGTTGTATTGTTCTGGTTCGATGTGTGTTGGTGTTACGTTGTGGTTTGGCTGGGGTGGTGTGGTATCCGTATCGTATGCAGGCTGAAGCAGCTGTATTAACATCCGAAACATGTTGAGCAGTAAATAATGAAATAATAAAACAAGTGACATCAAGTTGGTCTCTCTTTATTCAACTATCAAGATGATGCACGGTCCAATAAACATAAGATACTCTCATAATAATAGGAAAATTATAAAGAATTCAATTCGCATTCTAGGCTATGGAGTCGCTCGCTGTTTTTAGCACATTTTTTAAAAATGCATTTGTAATGAAACATGTCACCATAAACAAATACCAGATAGGTCTTCAGAGTTACTTCAACCTTCTATATCGGCTTTTCTAGTGAAAGGGTTAAAAGACATCTTACCCTTCCAACTGTCTCTGCGGGCGACAGCATCTCACTGTCGCGGGCGAAACGTTTCTCGCGACCTACGAGTTGAGCGGGCCTAGTCTAGGCACACGTCGCAGTGAAGATGGTTGTTATAAGAATATGTTTTGAAAGTTACAGTTTGTATGAGATTTAAGTTACTGCATCAGTGACTATAAAATTTGCTGTCCTCTGGAATGTGACGCCGTGTAGTATTGTAGAATTTTGTCAGCTATTCGAAAGAAGCTCTTGCCTCCGGGTTCCAGCAGGTAACTTTCTTCCATATATCAAGGCACCAAACCACAATTTCGTATTCTTGGTTATTTTCTTTCATATGTAATAATATACGGGTAAAGCAATCCCTGTACAGGCCCGGACAGGCCCTTAGGGTTCCGGGAGCTTGAGGTTCCCGCATTGCAAGACAATCGGCATGAAGTTAGTAAGGTTGTCAGCCGTACGTAGCGGCTGCCTTTACCCCGATGAATTCCTGGTACTAATTTCTGTTAGATCTCTGTCGAACCCAGGGCCTTTCTGGGTTCGAACCCTCGGCCTTCCGATTTGTAGCACAGCACCTTAACCACTGCGCCACCGCGTGCTCCATGTAGTAATGTACTGACTATAAATTATATCTATTGTTTCTCCTTCTTTAGCTGTATTGTTAGTATAGGATTGTAAATAATGATGTGCGACGATGTGGAGTCGTGTTAGAAGTGTAAGGTGCTGTAACTTGCCATTTTAGTAAGTAGTTCAGTTAAACGTCACAAGTCTTATTTCGTGATGGAGTTTGGAGTCGAAATGTCCACGGAAGGAACAAGAACTTAGTTTCCCATGTCTTCAAATACTCACATTGTATTCAACTTGCGCAGGAGAGGATTCTGTATTGGGCTGTTTTGAACCGGCGCTTTACAGTTAAAAGGCACAAAGTATTTTAGCGGCGTCGAAGAACTGTTAGTTGTCCAATGAGGACCTTGCTCGATGAGTTTAGTTATCACATAAGTGAAAATTATTATCCGTAACTGGCTGTTACACATGTCATTCGTAAATGTGTCTGTGGTTATTTCGCCATGCGACACTTGTTGCATTACCGGCTTTAAATATGCATTAATACATCCTAGTCTCTTCCGTTTTACGCAGCACGAGAGAAGTTGCTATCGTCGGTAGACCACTGTTGTGCTGACATCTGTTTGAATTCTCTCGAAAATATGAGGGGGCGGGGGAAATGAAATGGAAGTAAAGAATTTCTATGTTGAGAGTCGAAGCCGAGGATTTTGTCGCGGAACATGGGGGAACTTGAAAAGAGGGAACCAAGCGATGAAACACAGTCTCAAAGGACGATGTCACGTTTTTCATTCCCTTAGTCTGAGTTGCGTAAAGAACAGCAGGAGGAAAATGGAGATTAGCTCTCACCTCTATACCGTGGTATTCCCCGGAGTGTGGCAGGAAAAATAAGAAGTTTAATCTTCAGAGGATTGGTTTACCGTTGCGTTACGCTGAATGGTATTGGAAAGCCTTTCAGCTTCAAAATAAGTTGCACTAAACCCTACCCTCATATGAACACTAAGTATAATTTGATGAGGCAGAATTCGAAGCCGAACACGATGCATTCTGTTAAACATGGGGTGATCAATAAGTCTCTGTATGTACAGTCCATCATCTTAGGATAAACAGACCTTCGCAGTCGTGCAGTGCTCTATAGATCCTGTTTACGGGTGACGGCAATTTGTACAGTATCGACCGTCGGTTGTGCAAGTCACAACTTAACGCGTGTCTGCACAATGTCGGCAGCCCGAATCATAATTCACATTATAATTTTATCTTCCTTTTGTGACGTGGGGAAGGTGAAATGATTTTTCTTTTGCGTCTAAATTTTAATATCCATTTTTGGTCGTTCAAAACTTTCTAGTGTTTGTTTAACGACACCTTACACTGCATTTCTCTAGTGCCCGTATGCAGATCTTATAAGTAATGACTGTAATGACCATGAGGCTATTTAACGTCGTCGTTTCAGCTGAAGAGTACCTACTGTTAGTAGGCACTTGGGAACTGCGAGGCAATCATTAATAGAGACACCGCTTCTAGGAAAGTACTGAAAAGAGCTCACTTAGCGAAGGCGAGTGTACCGGGAATTACCTCATCTTATCAACGCTAGGAAAGGAGACTGGAGCTAAGTGAACTTACACAGTGCAGGTGTTCAGTGGGGCGATGTAAGGTCTATTGAACAAAAGTGTTCATATGCAATTCTTTTGAAAATCCTAAGTAATGCTAAAAAGAAAGTCACATAGACCAATGTAAAATAAATCTCGCGTCAGCAGTGGTGTGTAGAAGAACGATGATTGGACCAGAACAGTGGAGACCGACCGTTGTAGTAACATGTTCAGAAGTGAAGGGAAAGAAGATGCGAAAAGGTTACATCGTATCAAAATAAATACAGGCCCGTGCTTCTGGTTAATTATGGCACCTCTCTTCGAAGAATTAGTAGAAGAAAGAAACACATGCACTTAAGTCTCGCAGGCATTATCTCGGCAGACACAGAAAACGTCTGTATGGGCGCCCCAGAAGAGGTATTTGGCCAAAGGACAACGGTAAGAACTGGAAAACGATTGAGGAAGAAAATTTCCAGAACTGGCAGACATGTAATCCGTTATGTGGCGACAAATGTTTCGAGAAGATGCGGTGCTTCCTACTTGGAAGCTGAAGGTTGGCTCTTGAAGAGTTTTACATGAAGTAAAGTGCGCTGAACTGTAGCGGGAAAACGGGTTAAAAATTGCCGGTGGTTGCAGGCTTCGTATGCGATAGAGCTCCCGCGACAGCTACGCGCTCAGGGGCTTGTTGTGTGGGGTGCTTGGCATTTTATGGTATTAGTTCGGCATTTCTATGGTGGGTTTGAAGAAAAATCGCAAAATTTATCACAGGATACCCCAATTGAAAACTACGAATCACACATGTCAAGTTGAACCTGTGTTTAAGCAACAAGCCATGCGAGCCTATAAAGCGGACGGAGGTACGGTTCTTTAACTTGGTGTATCACACGTTCAACACCACACTCCAGATCAGCGTCTTCCACCATTTTTCATGAAGGCACTCCAAAAATAATTTTTCTTATCTGGAGAAACCACTAAGTATGTAACAGAGAACAAAACGAAGATGAGTAGCTAGCGCACTTGAATTACTCCTGTATTGCCAATTGCCGGATAAAAATTCCCGCGTTATTTCGAGTGATATTTGGAATTTTTAGCCGTATTTCAAATTTTTATTCGGTCTACGATTTATCGTAGAACCCCTAACGATGTTCTGCGAAATCCTGGTTGGTAGACACTGCTCTTGATAATGAGCAAGGTACGAGTGCGCTAATTTTTAGCCTTGAATGTCGTCTGGAAGACATTGTACCGTCCAGAGTTCTAGCATGGTTCACAGCTTTACTGCACACTGAAAACAATGTCTTCTGAATTCAAAGTGAGCCACAGAAATTCATAATATTAACGAAATAAAAATTCTGATAAAATGTTGTGACGTGCAGTGAATGACGTGTGTCCGGTTGGCCATTAATCATTTTTATTGTGTCGCAAAACAAAACAGATGTCGATAAATACTGTATCGGAGGCGGTAAGGCATCGAATATTGTTAGACTGTGTAATTTCAGATCTCCGAATTTCCAGCTGCTGTAGAACAATGCTAGATGAACTGTTAACTGCTACATTGTAAACTACAACGAGAGTCTAAGCTTCTTGCTCTCGTGTTAGATGAGACGTGAAACGTAATGCCTTGAGTTGCTCTTCAGAATAATCCGTAAGCCTGGGGGATGAATTCATTACGGGAAGAAATTCGAAGAGACCCAAGTCGCGTTTTATTTAGCAAATGCTACTACATGCGCAGATTATATGAACAGTAATAAAATTACGCTATTTTTCTTGGAGACGGGAGGAAGCAGTGATAATTCCGGAGAATCCATAGCAGGATGCTTTCCAGTATTGGTAAAGAGCCAAATTCCGAAACCACTCCGTTCGTTTGAATTGACAGTGGTAGGAAATGTAGCATTGTATCCATATTGTACGAATCCTCGCGTAAAAAATGACAGGTTGCTTTTGTGACAGTAACGCCATAAGTGATGCGTCTTGTTTGGAGCAGCTAATGGTCGCTCAGCTTGTAAATATTCTTCCACATTTTTGTAACCCCCAAGGTTCACTACCTTAATCACAACAGCCCATCACTGGGACCTGTCCTCTGCATGCGGCTCAACCTCACGTTTCCCCCCTCTCCTGTACGTAAGATTCATGTAGAGAAATAGAGTGGGATATGCTAGAACGAACATAATTGGTTCTAGAACCTCGTTCGTTATAGCATCTGTTCGTTCAAGCATACACTGAAATATATGTATTTAGGGGTAATCCGTTCCAGACCCACAGCCTAGTGCAAAGTAAACACCCAATACGACCATTTAAACAGGAAAAAATTATACAAAGTAAAGAAGTATATTTAAAAATAATATAAAATTAATTTATTTAGCCATACCATATTCAGCACTTAGGTCTACACTTTTTCCACTCTCTTGCTTGGAAATTATTTCTTTCTTACTGTCGAGAATGAGTTAGCTTTCTCACTCTATTCTGCCGGCTCAGGGCTAAAATTATATAACACATTAATTTTAAAAATTATTTTCACTGCTAAAGGCGCAAATAAGCAGATAACTGAAATAAGCTGAGCTCTAATCAAAGCGGGAAGGCCCGACACGTCATGCGCACGCGCGTGCTACGTCGGCCGATAGTATTGCTCCACGTTCGTTGTAACATTTGTATTCGTTTTAGCACACCCCACTGTACTTCATTCTCCGATCTGCTGTTAGGCCTCACCAACATTAAAAACGCGAAACTGTTTTCTTCGTTGGTGAAAGAACTGATTTTGAAGACGTTAACTTTGATACGTGATTCGTCGTTTCAGCAGTGATAGCCGTGAAGACTGCTTTATGTGGGCTGTAACGCAGTGTAGTATAATTTAGATGTACCGACGTTTCAGAGAACCCTGGCGCCTCTATATTATTAGGGTAGAGATTTGCCAGGCAACACGGTGTCACAACCCAGGAAACTGCGACCTGTATTGAACTGTATTTTCCCAATTACATAGCAGAATATTTGAAAGAAAGATTTTAAGGAAAATATATGGACGCGCGAATGCAAGATAACGCTGGAAATTAAGAGCAAACAATAGAGGTAATATTACAAGGGGGGAGGTGTATAAAATCCCTTAGACCAAGTTGGTATGGTCATGTTGAAAGAATGCAAAACTATAAAGAATGTGAAAACAGATTTCAGAAGTTTTAGTGGAAGGAATGAGGAAAATAGGAAGACCACGCCAAAGATGGACAGACGAGGTTAAAGAGGACTGTAAATATGATGGGAATAAAGAATCAGGCAGGCGATGGCCAGAGACCGTCGGGGATGGAGGAAGACCGTATTGCAGGCCAAGGCCCCAAACAGACTCTAGATCTTAATAAAGAATAAGAAGAACTTTCGCAACTAATATGCCTAAAATATTGTGGACAGTATTGGACATCAACCTTTAAAAGTTTTACCTAATATTACAGACCTATGTTTTTGATTAAGAAAATAACGCTGGTGATGGAGATGTTTTCTTAGAAGTTAAGCACGCAAAAAAAGTTTAGAATGAAGCAGTAAAATATATAACAATATCAACAGCTCAGAATATAATAATTTATTAATATTATAGCAGTACTGTAACAACCCCGCAGCTCGATTCTGATACCGAATCTTCATCAGGAGTATGTCCTCCTTGACAAAAGGATTACAACATATCAACGGTTACTAAATTCTGTTATAATATTTTAATGTTGTAGTTGCTGTGCAGATGTTAGGAGGTATCAGTACAGCCAAACAGAATATTCTGTTGACGTTCCTACTGGCCTCGTTTTGAAGGTTTGTGATGTCATAAAACAGATAATTCAGGCTTCCCCCCCCCAAAAAAAAAAACTATCTGGTACAATACCAGCGCTAACATGCCCCCCGTGACTTACTTCACTAACATCGTTATACCGATTCCAAAATTCTTTACGAAAGATAGAAACACGAACATACTGATAATATTGTACCTTACGCCTTTCTTCACTTTTCGGTTAGTTGCCGGTCGCACCGCGGTGGTCCTTGCTCGATCCCAGGCCGGTCAACTTGGGATTTGTGGTGGACAGAGTGGTTTTCCTCCTCCTAGGACTTGGGTTTGGCCTGTTAACTCTCATTCCATCAGTGCTTCTTTGTGTCCATGGCGCAACATCCCCTAATGGGCCAGGGCCTCTTCATTACCGAGGCTTCACAATCACACTCCTGTGGACGGGTGATCAGACCGACGCAGGGACCTCTACGGACAGCACACTACACTCACAAGAGACAGATATCCACGCCCCCGTCGGGATTAGAACCCGCAATCCCAGCAGGCAAGAGTCCGCAGACCACCATCCACGGTACGTACGTACCTATAAACTGAGCAGTTGACAGCGTCACCAGTTTTGACTCGTAATTAGCAAGAATATTTTGAACAGCAAGAGACAGACAGAATAAATTATGTACGTTGACCCAGATGTACTTTATGGAAATTACTGTATTTTCACAAAGCTGAAAAAAAAATCATTCCGAAATAACAATTGGCGGTTTATTTCAGACCTTACAAATTTGAGATCCTTCGTGTATTTAATCAAATTTCTGTATATCCCCTATTTGCAGAACGTACAACCAAGCCGCCAGCGACAATCCACAGCAGTTGTTTGTTGTGTGGGAGATGCAATGGGAGATTGTGTGGGTCTGGTAGACGGAGATGGAGATATTTCTGCTAGAAGACGAGCAATGGGCCGTGTAGAATTGGTCGCGGCAGTTGCAGGCCTAAAGTTGAACCGGGGTGGTCTCTGGGGGGACAGGCCGAAAAGGAAAGACGATATTGTTCTGTTTGCGTCACGAGATCTGATGGAACGGAGCGTGGTTACTGTGTGCAGTGCAGACGTTGTGGACAGGCCAGATGCCGGTTGACTTTTATCTCCCCCTTTTGCAACTTGCGTGTGACATATTCCGGTTTTACTAATTACACAGTTTTTATTGTCCCTGATGCACTTTTAGAGTCTAAGAGTTCTTCAAAATGTGATCTTAGGCTTTCGCCACAATGAAAATGATGTTGTAGCTCTTTTGGGTCATGAGGCGGCTTAATATTGTAGGAAAGGTGCGACGTTTCGGCATATCCTTTCGATCAGATTTGATGAAGCAAGATCATTCTTGTTTTTATCAACCCTGAGGATGGTATCTAAAGGATATTCTGAAACGTCGTAACGCTGCGTCATAACCCAGAAGAGCCACATCAGTTCTTCACAAGGTCAGTACTCAGTAACTGTAAAAATAATAGCAGGTTAAACAGTACCTTTCTAATTGAGGAATAAGAGACCAACTTGATGTCACTAGTTATTATGCTTTATTTCACGTCTTCTGTGCTCAACATGTTTCGAGCATTAATACATCCATAATCAGGAACCTGCGACTTTTCTATTGAATCACCACATTAGTCGTATGTTCTTGTTTCGATGTGTGTTGGAGTTTCGGTGTGGTCTCTCCTTCCTTAACTATCACAAAGATGCACGGTCCAATATACATAAGATTCAGTACCTTTCTACTCGATATTATACTGTACTTTGTTTAATATGAGCTGTAAAAAAGAAAACCTTTTAACGCTCCGTATTTATAATGATGGGACAGGAGGGCACATTTCATGTCCCACCATCTCCGACCTTTCATCTTTCAGGTTTTCAGTGCAGGGTCCTAACATCTTACTCACTTACTTACTTACTCCATGGTGCCGAGTCCTTCTTGAGAAGCTAACTGGTTTGCAGCTAGTCAAGAAAGTCCCCACATTTTATGGAACCCGAAGGTTCATTACCGCACTCAAAAGCGTACGCCACCTGTCCCTATCCTGGACCAACCCAATCCAGTCCACCTACCCACATCCCACCTCCTGGAGATCCATCCTAATATTATCCACCCATCTACGCCTAGGTCTCCCCAGTGATCTCTTTCCCTCCGGTTTCCCCACCAAGACCCTATACGTCCCCCTCTCCTCACCCATACGCGCCACATGCCTAACCCATCTCATTATTCTCGATTTTATCACCCGCACAATATTGGGTGAGGAGTACAGATCACTTAGCTCCTCGTTATGCAGTCTCCTGCATTCCCCCGTTACCTCGTCCGTCCTAGGTCCAAATATTCTCCTCAACACCATATTCTCAAACACCCTCAGCTTCCTTTCCTCCCTCAATGTCAGCGACCAAGCTTCGCACCCATACAAAACAACCGGCAAGATTATCGTTCTAT
>Ga0136643_10019843_pt1 | contig 10164 bp, 6 predicted proteins | sample TergutLab28metaG_FD_96883 | JGI IMG/M metagenome (GOLD analysis project Ga0136643, IMG submission 96883) | Labiotermes labralis P1 segment gut microbial communities from Petit-Saut dam, French Guiana - Lab288 P1 (version 3) (version 3) | ecosystem: Host-associated > Arthropoda: Insects >... | reverse complement strand
TGTGTGTGTGTGGTGTGTGGTGGGTGGTGTGTGTGTGTGTGTGTGGGTCGGTGGTGTGTGTGTGTGGTGTGTGTGTGTGTGTATTGCACAAATTAGATTAGGAAAATTTGAAGAGGGAAGACTCAGAATAGGGCCAGTGGCGAAACTGTTTGAAAATATGTTGAAAGTTCCGATTCCAAAAAGAGAGTTCTGTAACACGAGTGCTAAAGTTTCCATCTCCATGAAGCACAGAATACGTGAAGAAGATATAAGACTATTTAAAAAATGGGATTTTATTTTAAAAAAATTGTTAAACTTCCCCTTCTATAAAATCACAGAATTGTTTAAACTTTCATTTCCACCAAATCACGGAATTTTATAGAAAGTCGTCGAGGTCTCGGGTTCCATAAGGTCACGAAATTTTACGAACAAACCTGTTAAAGTTCAGACTCCATACGAAAATGGAAGTATATAAACACGATTTTAAGAGTACTGGGTCCAAGAAAGTGCTTAATTTTGTAAAACGTAAGCTTAATATTCCAGTCCCGTAAAATCACGGATAAGATAAACGTTTCTTATTTCAAACAATAGCGGAGTTTCATAAAAGAACTTTTGAATTTTTCTCTTTTATATCAGCATGACATTTCATGAACACAAACCTTATGCTTTCAGTTACGTAAAAGAGAATTCCTGAACCAGATCAGAAGCTGAATTGTTAAATGGGCACATAATTTTTATTTCACCATTTCACCATGCATTTTAGAATATATTCACTTTATTATAACCAACTTATGCACTTATATGTTTGTTTAAATTATGTTGATATTTTAAAACACTAAAATGTAACACACTAAAACCACTAATCACTCCTACATGTTTCGGTTATCACATATAACCATCCTCAGGGAGTTCCTTGTACATACTAAAGTTGCTAAATATGTTGCCCTTATGGTATGGTGGAAGCATGTCTTATTACGTGTATGATGGATCTGGATTTTGGTGTTTTAAAATATCAACATAATTTAAACAAACGTATAAGTGCATAATTTGGTTATAATAAAGTGAGCACATAATATTTGAGATTTTCATAGAGGCATGTATACAAATTGTGGAGTTCTGGGTTGTGACGCCCTTCAAACTTTTATGCGGATGACAAAGTTTCGGGGAGAAAAATGCACCATGATTTATGTCAGCAGATTTGACACATTTCTACAAATTCACAAATCAGAAGCCAGAAGACCGCAATATGAATTTTAATGAATTTCCCTAAAAATTACAACTCGTTTGCTAGTTTGTTGATGCTCAGTTGGTGGAAGTCATTGGGGCAGCCTTCGAGAATCCAAGTGTTTGTTTTCCTGTAAACGATAAATCCATCGTGTGTGTTCACAGACAGCTATGAAGAACAGAATAATTAAGATCAGTGCACGATCATCGATGTGAGGAAGAGTGACGTGCTCGCTCTCAGTTGACAGCTGTGTAAGGGCACCATTCATTTCGCAGTTGACAGCAAAGACACCTCGACAAATGGCATCATTCGAAGACCAGTGGGCATACAATACAATACAATACATCCTCGAAGCACTGGAAAAGTGGGCGGTAAGTTTTCTATCATCTCCAACTGAATTGTGTTCTTGACTTTCTGCCATCACATACCTTGTCGTCCAGCAGATCGATGCTTGTTGCTGACAATTCATAGATGATGTATACAATCTCCTGTGTGCGTGATTAAAAGAGTGAAGATAGTTTACGTCTATTCTACTATTGTTACATAAAAGACACTGACCCCTTTCGGTACCATGATCATGAAGGCGTTGTTTGGGGGTGATTGTGGTCCATTGCTAAACTAAAAGCGGCCATGGTGAATCGCGATGACAGGCTGGTCGGCACAGTGTGGAGTTTCCAGGATTAGCCTGCGTTGATTCCTTCACAGTGGTCTTGGACTCTATTCTTAAATACAGCGCCTACATTTTGTGTCGGCAAATCGAGCGTCACTTTATCTTCTGTTGGCGATTGAGTCGTTATCGTATTTGCCAGGACATCAGTCACCTCGTGCCCGAGTGTTTCGACATTGCTGTTGATCCACTGTAGATGGGCAATCTGTCAACAGCACGTCGGGGAAGTCTTTCTCTGCGTGACAGAGCAAGCCCTTATCCTGCGGAATAATTAGTGACCACAGCTTGGATTGCCGCCGGACCGTCAAAAAGCCTTTTATATTTCACGTGCCTGCAGGGTTCACGGATAACTTCCTTCATTGCAGCTTTTCGCCAATTCGACAACAATCGAATGATCTTGCAGCAAACTCCGTATCATCTTTGCTCGATCTGGATAAAAAATAGTAAACAACTTTTTCTGCGGCGAGAGACGAATAATTGCAGCTGTGCAGCCCTTTGGTTACGGGAGACAAGCCTATTCTTTAGAGAGGCAGTGAAGATATCAGCATAGTGTGTGTGCTGAATGTGGACAGATCTGCCAACGCAATGATTCTTTCCCACCCTTACAGAAAAATATTACAAACTAGTAAGTCTCAGGCAACCAGTAAAGCCTACACACTATTGCCAGTGATAGTGTCTAATGAAGGAAAATATCGCTATCGACCTGAGATGTCTGTCGTTCTTCAGAACTTCTGTGTGATTTGCGCTGTCTAATTTTTTTATACTTCCAAAAAATGTTGTATTTTATTACTTGTTTCGACTCTGCCTTTAATCAGAATGTAAATAATTATGTAATAGTAACATTTAGTTTCAGAGGAAGTAAGTTTGAAGAAGGGGACCAACCCTGTCCCCAAAATATAGCACGCTAAATTTCCGTACATTAGACGAAGGCTGGCCAAATTCAACCCACATGAGGGCCACATAATTCGTTAAGGACTCGCCTGAGGGCTGCACTCGTGTACATTTATATCGAAAGGGTTTGGGGGGGGGGCGGGGGTTGAAATAACTAGAAAGCCGTTATTTACAAACAATAGGTTAGGTCAAAAGTGCGGTTGAATGAAAACACAAAGAATGTTGCCTTACTGTGTGCCGCGTTAAAAGTGATGAGATGTAAATTTTAAACATTTTGCCTGTTAATAACATTACCAATATTATATCCTGTATACCTGTTTATTAAGTTTTATTATTGAAACTATTTGTATTACTGAAAGTATTAGTGTTACCGAGGGCCACAAAAACCTTTCCTGTCGGCAGCATTTTGGGCAGCCTGCATTAGAAGTTGGAACGTCAATCAAATTGTAAGGTGCGTGATCTCGGGCTTCCGCCGCGAAGTAGATGAGAACTGCGCTCTTCTGGGCTGTTACAAAGCGAGTAGTGGTAATTTCTTACCGACTTTCAGTACAGCGAATCGGTCCCATCTTCATGGGCCAAGATTGCAAGAATATCGGTCCCATCTTCACGAATCAATGACCCTTGCAGATGGGACCGACAGGTTGTCCCAAACATCGGTAAGGAATTACCACTACTCGCTACCTAATACGCCAGAATAGTGCAGTTCTCACATTTGAAAGAGTTTAGATATCGCAAGCTATCAAAAGAAGCTTATGAACTACTGAATGAGTGTTTTTTTAAAGTATGTGGTACAATCATTGGCAGCACAACCTAGCCTGGCCGGTTGCGCCAACCTAGCGTTCTCGCTCGCTGTGCAGAGGTCGCATTGCCATCTTTCCAGTTCCCGCAGCCACGATATTTGGCCGTGATATCTCCCCACCATTACAATATTTAAGCTCCTGTTTTGGGATGTTGCAGTCACCCGAAATCTGAACCTCACCGCAGGTCGGCCACACGCCAAGATACCTAGCCGCACTTACAGTACGTATGGCTGGAACTCTGGAAGAATTGCACCGCAGCGGGAACTTTGGCGAAAACTAAATCTTTATATGCACAACATAAAAGCTAGTAAGTGACAGCAGCTTCAGCACCTCAGGGTCCTGCCCAACAGACTCTATAAAATTCAGTGTCAGGAGAGGCTTTCCTTTGGCGTGCTGGTCTCGGCGCTTCGAGACGATTTGCATGACTCTGTAGAATAACATTTCTAGAGCTTCCGGTTACTCTCAATTGCACTGAGGCGTGCTTCTGCACAGGTATTTCACCAGTAAGCAGAGTAACCGGTCCTTAAACCTTAAGTTGTGTAAAATCATATCTTCGCTCTCGTCAAGGAAGGCCAATGCGCCTATGGTGCCATGTATTGACATCAGTATACTGCCAAATATTTGGGCACTAACGACGGCAGGGAACCGTGTCCGCAAACACAACAGGAAGCCACACTTGTCTGTAAATCCTGAAGCACAAGAGAGTCTCGTTTCATCGCTCCCCTGGAGGACAAATCCATCTTCTACAAACGGGGGATTATGTTTGTAGTGGTGCGGGCGTGCCACTCAGAAACCCGCGGAAGTCACCGACAGGATCGGGTGATGTGCACCTGGCTGCTGCTTCCGAAGATGCAGTGGATCCAGACGAGGTGTGGACTATTGGCTGTGGGCTTGAGCAGACCACTTGGATGTTTAGAGGGCTACTTCATATGGCGTTCTACTCTCAGCATAGCCCAGTTATCGACTGATCGGAATAAGATATTCGCCTGTGAATGTGGCGTATGAAACCGCCGGGTTGGGCAGGTTTTGTCCCAGCCAGCGAAAGCAGTAGGACAGCCCCAGTTCCGAAATGGTGTGGACGCTGGGCGCCTGGCAACGTCTTTTATCGAGGTGCCCGTAATAGACAAGTCCAGCTCATTAGCCTTACACTTGCCTACAAGACTGGATGTTTGTTAGGAGGCGAGCGAGTGGGTCTTGCGCCGGAACCGGTTGATTTTTCAGGTGCCTCAACCTTCTTCTTCGTCTTTCTTCTTCTTTTCATTCTTCTTCATCACCATTATCTTCTTGGGTCCTCCTCCTCCTCCTCCTCCTGCTCCTTCTCCTCTTCTGTACTTGGATCCGCACGGGTTCTTTCCGGAAATCCAGGAACAGGTCCTTAATTCGGGCCTGCATAAATGCATAGAGACCAATGCCTTGGGAAAAGCCAGTCCACCCTGTTTCGAAAATGCGCTTGGTACAGGATGACAGTACTTCTCTTATAAGCAGTGAAAAGAGGCGACGGAAGCAGTCCGTAATCAGCTCTCTGTGGGTGTGAATATCTTTCTTCACAGTGATCAGTGACACTCGTATCTATCTGGTACTCGCACTGATCTTGAAAACTGAAATTAATCGACATTATATATATATCCAGCGCTTACTTCACAGAAGACACAGCTTGTTTCCATTAGAAAGACCAATCGGTGAGTGCTGAACAGGTAATAATTGCTATTTATTGTGATAAACGTATGGCACACATAGATAGATACATTGTACACAAAAATGCAGAGCTGTGACTGTGAAACTTTGCGGTTGATATACTAACCACTAGACTGTAAAGAACAAACAGTTCCCTCACGTTAATCGTTCAGCAATAAATACCTTCAAATGAAGAGTTTCCTTGCTCTAATCTTAAACAAAAACCATTTAAAATTTTCAATATATTCTGAATACTTGTAACTGATTTGTAATTGGAAGCTTATACTTCAAAATCGTGCTGTGATATTTGTCCATACATTTTGATTTATTAAGAGTACTAAAATTCTAATCAGTTGAAGATGTGTATATGATTATTAAACAAATACCGTACATTCTCGAATCTAATCCGCTCCTGAATCTAAACCGCACTAGTTTTTGCCGATATCTTAACGAAAAAAATTTAGTTCGCGGTTCTAATCCGCACCTTTCCTTCAACCGCCCCTTGTTTGCAAGGCAGACTGATTGAATATTATTGGATGTTATCAGTGCTTTAACCGTTATCCGACTAACGCGCCGTGTGTGAAGTGGCCATTTAACTGCCGGCGGTACAAACGCACCGCAGTTGATTAGTGCTGCTGCCATTTAAGTGCTCCGTACATTCACGTAGAAGCCTGTATTTATAGCCCCACAAGTTAACTCCACATTATACAATGGTTTGTGGTCAGATTCACGTTCCGGCCACTTTACCAAATTATGTCCATATGCACCTCATGAATAAAGCTCTTCGCACTAGTTTTTGCCGATTTCTTAAACGAAAAAAAAAAGCTAGTTCGCGAATCTAATCCGCACGCGATTCTAATCCGCATCTGATTTTTTGGACCTCTGAAACTGTAAAAAGGGTGCGGATTAGATTCGAGAATATACGGTATTACTTATAATACTCTAAGTGAATGTCTTATTATTTTCAGTACAGTTTTCTATAAACAAAGTGTTTTGTAACATACTAATATTTGTCACTGAAATTCATTATCAACCACAGCAATGTCAGGGCCGTTAGTATCTCATTCTCGTCATGTACTTCTTTTTTTGGCGAAACACTACTGTCAGAGGCGCTTGTTAATGTGTGTGTTTGTGTGCTGCCAGTGCTCTGTGATGTCGTTCTTTTTCTGTGATGTGTGTGTTGTTACTTTTGTTGTGTATCGTGACTTGTTGTAGGTAAATTCTGCACAGCGAACCGTTGGCTTCATACCACTGCTCTTCTTTGCGCGCAGTTTCATTAACAAACCTAAAATAATCTACGAAATATTTTATTTCTACGATTCAATACATGACATACGAAACAATTCACACACAGACTTATAACTAGCAGGTCTAACAGACATGTAGACGTTTTGATCTTGTTGAGATTTTTTTTTAATGCGTTTGGAGTTATATGTGTTAAGCATATCATAATTTGCGAACGTATATCAGAGACCGATTCTGATACGTTGTGTTGTGGCATTACAGACAATGAGCAAGGCATATCGATAATCGTCATGAGCAAGGCATATCGATAATCGTCATGTTTGTCCGTTCTTTCACAAAATTGGATTTAGGGTCTTAAGAATATTTTTTTTAATGATCAGATTAATGTAATTTCGGGTAAGAGAACGCAGATTCTAAGTTTGCGCAGTGATAATTTCTGGAAACCCAGGCAAACGAAGTAACAAAACGCACACGTTGGCAGTTAACGCATCTGCTGCAGCCAGTGGAGGAAACGATTAAGGTAGGTGGTGACGTTTGCACTCAACGTGAATGGAAATTTTCAGTTTTGATTACAAAAAAAGTGTAACTCCTTTGTGTGACGAAGCAAGAATTTCCTCCTTAAGGCCTTCCATACAGAAGGTAGGTCTCTGTCTTTTAAGTTTAAATCTCAGTAATTAAATCACTTTGTGGCTACTTATTTAAGCACACAATGTAATTAACGTGTCTGTTATAGAAAGAGAATATAAAACTGAGCGAGTTTACCGCCGTGCGTGGGGTGACAGTGCGTGACCGGTTAGACGAATCTTATTTACACACACTGTAAAGACAACTTATTCTTATTCTTTAAAGGACGGTTGTCCTGTTTTGAACAGGGTCTTTCCCTGTTAGAGGCAATGGGGACGTAAACGAGGAAAAATGAGGTCATCGAATTTCACCGCCGAAGTCATAAGAATGTTTACCGACGCCTAGAACCTGCAGGAAGCAAGAGGTCAATCGCTGAAATCTTCGGACTACCTGAATCAACCTTGAGAAAGAGGTTGAAGACAGATACAGTACCGACTTCTATACGTCGATGCGAGGTTGTATTTTCAAATGAGGAAGCGTAGACATTAGATGATTATTGCAGAGACTCGGAAGCCAGATTCTGCAGTCTGAAAGAATTAGCCTGTGAGTATGCTGAGAGGAATAGTGTTGATGACAGATTTAAAAAATGAAAGAATACTCCTGGAAAGGATCGGATGATCGGCTTATGCTGAGCGGAAAATGCAGCCTGAAAGAATTATAGGCTTCAATGAAGTTAGAGTAACCAAACGTTTTGATAATTTATTGCAGTATTTCAGAAGCACGACTGCGGTAGCTCAGTGGTTAAGGTGCTGTGCTACAAATCGGAAGGCCGCTGGTTCGATCCCAGCTGGTGTCATCCTTCCGATCGCACCATGGGCCTGGGGTCGACTCAGCTTCTAACAGAAATAAGTACCAGGAGCATTTCCTGGGGGTAAAGGCGGCCGGTGCGTAAGACTGACAACCTTACCACCATCCTGTGCCGTTGTCACGAAATCTGGGAACCTTAACTTCCTGGAACCCTCTGGGCCACTCCAGGCCTGTAATGGGACTGCTTTATTTCAGAAGCACAAATTCCCACCAGAAATAGAATTTTCAACACGGATGACAGTGATATCATCAGTTCTGCCAGTAAGTTATTGAAGGTGACTGCAGGAAGAGGAAAAAAAAAGACTCGAGGGCAAGACTGTGTCCGCAGATCGAGAGGAGCTGGTCACCGTCGTGTGTTGTTGCAGCGCTGCAGACATGTGCAGCACGTTGCTGCAGCGATGATATTCCGCTGTAAAGGTAAGTTTCATAAATTTTGTTTTGAAACTGACTGAAGGATGAAACCTGTTCGGCTATACTGTTGACCTCATGCCAATATATGAAGAAGATATCAAGATCTACCAGAGGCAGGGTGGATACAGTGTCACTAATGACAGTGACAGTGGCATGACACTTGTACAGCTTACGATTCAGGCCAGTTCATATTGTAACTACTGTTTTAATTGAGAAACTATGCAAATCATTGTCACTTCCCTGACGTGCAATCTTACCTGACCTATATGGTAAGAGTGCACATTTCCCATTTTTTTGAAAATAATTCTGTAACTCCAAATTCATTTAGTAAAACATCAGTAAGTGCTGAAATATTTTAAGTCAATATTTAGACAATTCTGCATTCTTTAATTGAACTGCTTCCTCACGACCATTGCCGGCATTTTAAAACAATATGTCAGGTGCGTATTCTTACCCTAATTCCCCTTAATAAACTTTCATATCACAGCATGAACTAAAAATGGGGTTCCTTCTAAACAGATCCATCTCAGGAAAGCACAACCATCTTCACGCAACTTCAGAAGTAGATACTTTCTGACTTAATAACCAACAGATCACGTTCTCTTTAAACATTCTTAACCAGCTATCATAATTTTGCTGTTAATATCTGCGGCTCACTCTTTGTGTTAAATCCTGCAATAAAATCAGTCTTGTTATATATTTATTAGACCACAAGACCATTTGAACAAAGAACTGTAAAGGCTGTGTTGCAACAATGTAGCAGATATACGGACAGAAGGGATGCGAGTCTTAGAGTAAAGCCATAAACTGGCTTTATTGGATATGTGAAAACATTTCATAAACCGGAAAAATTTCGAATAGTTATAAAAAAATTTTGCATTGAAACAAATTAATAAATACTTGACAATAACTGTAAAGGCACTAATGAGAGTTAAAATTATAGGAAGATTGAATTCAGGAAGTTATTATTATTATTATTATCATCGCCATAATTATTATCATTAATATTGTCGCCGTCGTCACCTCCATCAGGATCATTACCATCATAATCATTCAATCAGTTTGATTCAGTTCTGCTAGAGTCATTTGTACTTTGATGACTTGCGTCAAGAAACACAAACCATCGGTCGTAAAATTTCGACCCACTTCCACTGTTAGACGCTGAGAACAGAAATTTCCGGATATATTTTATTGCCGGCATTTGTTTGTGTAGTTAACATACATAAATATGCAATAAAAGCGTATCTTCTTGAAATGTGAACCTCGTTATTTTTGTAACGAACAGTGATTTTAACCTCTCGCTTGCTGGGTTGAAGAAGTGATTTGAAAAGCTTAAAATGTTTAGGCGATAATATGAATAAATATTTTTACCTTTATTTCTCTATAACTAAGCAACGTATTGTCATAATTTAGGAAGAGTGGAATTTAAAAGTTATTTAAAACCAGGGACTCTAGCAAATACTAAACGATTTCTATCTGTGTCAAACAACACGAGATGGAAATTATAGACCGAAAATGTTATAAATTGTGCAGACGACGTATTGCAATTACTCCAACAGAGGTGACGATATTAAACACACAACTCATCTCAATTATATTTGAAGACTCACTTTCTACATTACACAAAAACCTATCGAAATTCCATTACATAAATTTTCACGTTAATATTTCGTGATTATGAGAATTCTGTAATTTAAAAACCAGTAAGCACCTTGTAGAAGGTTAAATTAAGATGGAAACATTTTAGCTCACTTGGAGTGGGGGGGGGGGGGAGGCGCAACACAGTGTGTTGGAAAAACCCCGGGAAAAAAAATTTTAAAACACAAAAAAAAAAAAAAACG
>Ga0136643_10019842_pt1 | contig 10164 bp, 3 predicted proteins | sample TergutLab28metaG_FD_96883 | JGI IMG/M metagenome (GOLD analysis project Ga0136643, IMG submission 96883) | Labiotermes labralis P1 segment gut microbial communities from Petit-Saut dam, French Guiana - Lab288 P1 (version 3) (version 3) | ecosystem: Host-associated > Arthropoda: Insects >... | reverse complement strand
ATCACACCTATAGCTGTGATGATACCAGAGGCTGTGTAATGCAATTTTGACCTCCTGATGATGGGCACATGTGCTCGAAACATATAGAGGCATGAAATAAAACTTATTGTAAAACAAAAATTTCGTGCATCAAGTTGGTTAATTACTGAGATAAATATACTGAGATGCACGGTCAGCAATACATCAAAATAAAATAAAAATTAAAATTTGAATTTAAAACAATAGTGTTGTGTTTCTCCCCAAGGAACTGGGGCTATTTGCCGCATACTTAGAGCTTTCAATTGTGAATACATGAAGACATATGTTGTATTTTAATTCCACAACATTAATATACATGAGAAAACATCACTTAGTGACGGCAATAAAAGGAAATATTTGACATTTTTAAGAGAAACAACACATTGTATTTTTAAACAGAAAAGTAGAAAATTGAAATTACGAACTGTTTATTAAGGAAAATGATAAAATAATAAGTAGTTATATGAACTTAAAGGTATCAATAAAGAACATTTTCCCACAGTTCTTTTCGTTGTACTTAAGTAAAAGTCACAGAAGAAACTTTCGTAAGTCTATAAGTCTGTTTGGAAGTTAACAAAAACGGATAGAGAGAATCACGATTAGACTAAATATAAACACGAATAAATTAACAAGAATGGCAATGTACGTAACACAGAGGCGCATTCGCGCAACAATTGTTACAGTGGAAAAGCAGTAAGTATTATATATTCTGAGCGTGTGTTTGTAACCTTAGGTATCCAGCGTTCGATGCGCATGAACCACATTGTCATCTGTTGCCTGTCCGGCTGTACTGTATTTTTTCCACATAATCTCATAAACGACACGATTTTCGGAAAAACGTTATTGAACATAAAATGTGTGTTTTCATTTTCTCTACAGGTTTTGCATGCATAAATTCTCATTCTGAGAAGAACTGAGCGAGATAGATTGAAAATGTATATTGGTCTTCAGGTAAAGTATCCGCTATTCTTGTCAGATTTTAATGATACTTGAATTTTTCTCGAAATATTTTCGAAAAATCCTCAAACATCCAATTTCATGAAAATCCGTCCAGGAATAGTCGAATTGTTCCATGCGGACGGACGGACAGACGGACAGGCATGCAGAAGCTAACAGTCGATTTTCGCAATTTTGCGAACGCACCAAAGAACTAAAAAAGAAAAATTCATAAAATCGGCAATGTTGCTTTTAGTACTGATATTGCTCCAGTTTCTTGAGTTTTTATCTTTTGCAGCTTGCCTTTCGCAGTCGGTACTTTCCATGTAGTCACCCTGAACACTCTTACCACCTCATCGTTTGTGCCCTGCGATATTTTTTCCAATATTCAGCACTCGACTGCGAAATAACTTGGGGGCCATCAGCAGCATTTTTTTTTTTTTGCCAAATCCTACTTCTTAGTCGTGGGTGGCCTTTTCGTGCCCCCTTCCTTTTCTCACTTTGCTTTATCATCCTAATTTTTTGTGTGTTAATTAAATTCTGAGGGTAATATGACGCTGGCCTGTTGTTTCGTTCTCGGTTGCTTCACAGGAATGTGGGGCAGTGGACTGAGTTTCTTGAACGTGTGTGACGGAATAAGGTTGTTGGGGAGGGATTCGAGGATCCAGTGAGATGGGACTCTTCTGTATTTGTTGAGGAAATGTTTAGCGTCTGAAAATTCTTGAAAATTGCTGGAATTATTACTTGGTGACTCTGGCGCAGCATGTCCAGTTTCTTTGCCTGTCTCAGCTGCATCACAAATTTAGCGGAAATGATCTGGGACTGAATTTCGATACAAGAAAAATATTCCCTTGGCTTTAAAGGCACAAACAGCATTTTATTTATAAGCCGCCTTTTTTCACAGTTTAGCAATAACAGTTCTCAATTGCATCTTTATGACACATATATTTTGTAGTTATTTACCCGATGGTTAACATATTGTCGTACAAATGTTTTAATAGAACATAAATTCCCCTATCACACTTATGCAACGCTTCCATATGGTGACTACATAAAACAAACAATATAACGCCGTTTCCTCTTGCAAACTGAAGTAACACTGTGCAGATATAATGGGAAGCATTTCTGTCTAAAATTAGGAGAGTGATTTCAGGAAATGTTCACATAGTTTTTGCTTTCCCAAGTCGCTATATTTCCGTCTCCTCTTCATTACTGTGGTTGGGACCTTTTAATGAATAAATGCCCAAGACTAATATCGCCTTGCTGTTAATGTTTCGTGGCGTCCCGTTAATTTTGCGAGGTTCATTTTTATCGAGATGAAGTACCAGGTTTCAGCCTGTCGTTTCTTGGCATGACTGTACAGGGCTGAATAAATGAGAAACTGCGTGTGTTTTAGTCTAAAATAGGCTGCCGACGGTAATAAAACGTACCAATAACCTATCTGACTTCAGATTCGTATTAATATGTACAAATAATCGATAAATAATAGTCAGTGACATTAGTAGCACCGATCCAGGCTACAGGTTTTTCTCGTGGCTAATCCTTTTTTGGAAGTGGCTACTAGATCTGTACGTTCAAGTTGTGCATACAAACCGTTCTTGACCACTTCCCACGTTGTTGACATTATTGACTATGCAGTTGGGAGAACGTTATTAAATACTGTGAGTATTAATGAGCGCTAACACTAGGAATACACGATCAAAACATCCATGGATACTTCTCCATATTTGACATTCAGAGGACCGTGCATCATGATATATTCTTGTAATAAAAACCAACAAGATGCACTATTTCTCAAATTTATTTTGGTAAAGAACTCTACATGTTTCGGACAGATTTACTGTCCATCATTAGGAGTTTTAATACTGTATTCACAACAATAGGTATTTTTCATAGTAGTTATGTTGATTGTATGCTAGCAGACAGTCAACATAACTAGTATAAGCACCTATTGCTGTGAATACAGTATTAAAAACTCCTGATGATGGACATTAAATCTGTCCGAAACATGTAGAGCTCTTTAATAAAATAAATTTGAGAAATAGTGTATCTCGTTGGCTTTCATTATAAGAACTTCTCCGTATATCGTTTAAAAAATCACAAAACTGAATGTAATACGGGACTTATTTTGAAGACCCAAGTCTTCTGGGATGTGACACTGTCTCGCTGGGCGAGTATTTCCGGATAGTTCTTAGTGCTTTCATCTTCGTGGACTCATAGACCGTGAAGATGAAGTCACTACAATCTCTTGAAACGTCGCATACAGCTCACCCACCGAGACATTGTCACATTCCAGAACACTTTTGTCTTCAACAACACCGCTGTGAGAACACCACATTTCGGGATTTATTTTATTTACATTCCAGTATTTTTAAGAAGCGGGTTGAAATTATTATTGTGCAATGTATACATCGAAGTTTAAAGCGTAATTTTACTCCGTTGTTCGACTGGGAATTACGGTCTACGAATCTGCACATTGCAAGATTAGGCTGCATCGAGTTTAATGGAAGGAATAAGGCAAATTGTGCATTATCATCATTAGATGTGCTTTATTTAATTATACGGCAGCCAGCTTAACCGCATCTTTTGTGGAGAGACTAAGATAAACTGTAGAAAACTTAAGGATAGCCAGAAACTTGGTTGAGGTTCGAACGGATTGGCACCGAGACACTCCAGCATATTCGGTGTGTTGAGCATCTTGAACACCATTAAAAAAATCTTGAATTTTCTCGACAGATGTTCGAAAAATCCTCAAATATTAAATTTAATAAAAATTAATTTTGTGGGAGCTGAGATATTCCATGCGGACAGAGAAAGATGGAGAATTGGACAGACAGACAAGACGAAGCTAATAGTCGCTTTTCGCAAGTGCTCGGGCGCGCCTAACAAAATCTGTCCATAGTATCGGTGTGCCTTTGCGTGTCTGCCTGTGGCAACCGTAACTCATACGAGAATTAAGAAAGGATGTTCAGATGTTCGCAGCAGTTTTAGGATGATTAACAGCTGTGAAGTGCCAAATGCAATCAAAATAGGCCTGTGGGATTAGGGTCGGGCTATGGGGTTTCTGTTGTGCGGAATTGTGGGTTAAACTTTACCGTAAGCAACATAAGCTAAATGCAGGCCTACCTCTTTAGAAAGTCTCGCTCTAGCCGACGTATACAATACGAGGGGAGGTACGAAAATATGCCTCCTATTTTCTTTAAAAAACTATAATTACAGCAATAATGAAATATATATATGTCATGGATACATTCTTTATAAAGCTGAGATTATTTTTCCACAAATTCTCCATTATCAAAACACTTTTTCGTCCTTTGTGTGAGATGCTGTAAGCCGGCTGCGTACAATTCTTTGCTGAAGCGTCGGAGCTCTTCACGCACGCTGTATTTCAGGTCGTCGATATCCGCAAAACGACGTCCTCTGAGAGTATCCTCCAGGGGGTCAAAAAAGATGAAAATCGTAGGGTGCTAAATCGGGACTGTAGGGAAGATGAGGGAGAACAGTCAACCCCATTGTTGCAGTTGCCTCCCTTGTGGGCATACTAGTGTGCCTTCTTGCGTTGTCATAAAGGAGGACTTGTTCCGTTTTCCTGTTTAGCCGAACCCTTCGAATTAGTTGCTTTAACTTCTTTACTACCTGCACATATCGCTGTGAATTGGTTGTGGCACCTCTCTTCAAGAATTACACTAACAAGATTCTGTAACTGTCCTAGAAGACAATAGCCATGACTTTCCCCGCAGAAGTCCGGGCCTTGAGCTTTTTCTTGCGTGACGACGATTGATGATGACATTCCGTTGACTATTTTCATCAGTGGTTCGTAATTATGAACCCAGGTATCATCAACGGTATTTATTCTCGACAGACAGACATGTTAGTCATTCTTACTGCGCTGGAGAACTTCTGCACAGATGTTTCCTTCGGGCGGTTTTGTATTCGATAGTGAGCATTTTCAACGCCCACGTTCTGCATACTTTTTTGTAGTCAAATTCTCTGATGATGGCCATAACTGCGGGTTTTCCAGTTCCTATTACGACACACAGTTCACCTGTCGTTCATCCCGAATCAGGGCATCAATTTGTCTTCGGTCTGCATCGTCGCCGTGGTAGCTGATTGGCCTCTGCGGGACTTGTCATCACTGTCCTATTTACGGCTTACGACGGATACAGCGTCTAACTGACCTAATATCTATGGCGTCCTCACTATACACGCTTCTCTGACGTCTCTGAATCTCTATTGGATTGGAGCCTTCCACAGTTAGAAAATCCATCATCATTCTCTGCCCAAAGCGTATGTCCACAACATCCGCCATTATGCACTGATAATGTATTTAACGCAAATGACTGACTTGAGCGCTGACTGGTGGAGATGGACAGTCACATTCCGGTGGTTAAGGGCAGAAACTTCCAGGCGCCACATTAAAAAAAAGTAGGAGACATTACTGTAGTACCAACCTACAAAAGAAACAGCTCATTCCTCGGGATTAAAGCGGCCGGAATATGTAACACTAACCAACAAATTCCAATGACGCTCAAGGAAACCCACTTGTGTGAGACGTACTTGAGATAACAAATACGAAACTCTCCGAAATATTGTTTCAACTGCGGTGAGAAAACTTTGTAAACCCCGACGAAATTACAAAAGGGTCCAGAAAATAAACTCAGAAGAAACCATTTCAAAGTGAAAATTGAAATATATACTCCAATCTGGAGCACAAATATCTTCCGACCGCAACATATTTTACTAGCCACGTTCCCGTTATATGACAGACTGCCTTAATATTCACGCACTGTTCCACGAGCTCTTTAATCACAAATTTCTTTACTCTGACACAAAATTAAACGTGAATTTGAACTCGGAGTGCTGATATCTGACTGTACTGGGTTGTATTACATGCTAGATGCTCAACACTGTCTTCAGCTTCAGCCTGTACCTGTCAGAATGGTCTGTGTTTTTCTTACAGAGTCTGAATTAAAAGTAATACGGAATCATATTTTCATGACATCACAAAATAATACAGATTGACTTTCTAGGACACAAGCGTAAATGTTCCTTTCCAGTTAGAATGAAGGCAAGGTTAAAACACGAAGATGTGTGACGAACTCTGTGTACATGCTGTAGGCTTCGTTTCGCGACCACAGAAATTGTCTCCATGTTTGCAGATACTGTGTATACATTTGAAGCTAAGCGTTAGTCTTCTTATATTTGTTACAGATTTTTATTAAAGTGTTCGACTTCTTCGCAAGTAACGGTAGTATATGAGAGATAGTTACCTACGAACGTTTTGGAAGAATATACTGGCTCACTCTTCGGGGCCAGTACTCTTCTGCCCCGAAGAAAGGGACACCAGGTTCTCCGAAATGTTGTTTTCCATGTACCAAACTACACGGTGCCAAATGCCTTAAGAAACAACACATTCACCGCCATGATAACCTAATATCACACAAAGATAAAGGTACGTTATTTTTCTCATTGTGCGTATTGCGAAGTCCAATTTGCCTTCATCCTAAGCAAAATAAGCTGATTGGTGTTCATGTGACAAGGCAAACGTGTTTTATTTTCATTCGTCTGAATTATTTTAGGTTTACATTAATATCTGACAAGAATATCGGGTACTTTACATGAGGACGTATGCAAATTATGATGATATGGCGCCGAATTCGTCTTAGAAAATCAAAACACACATTTTATGTTCAATAACTTTTTTTTTCCGATCGTGCCGTTTCAGATAACGTGGCAAAACATGGTACAGCTGGACAGGCTACAGATGATAGCACAGCAAGGCGCAGAAGAGATGTGAGATGCATGCCGGATATCTAAAGACAGCGTACAGACTCACAATCATAATATTTAACAGTCACTGCTCTTCCACTACAACAATGGTTACACGAACACGCCTCAGTGTTACGTTATACATATGTTGCCTCTCGTGTTTATGTTTGGCGTAGCACATCTCATAATCATCGTAAAACTACTTTCAAAATTTCAAGCTCCCATGTTTATTTTCCGAAGAGTTATGGCTTTCACAGACAAACATGCTCACATCCTATTATAGTTGGGTAAGTTGCTGTCAGGTTTTCAACAAATATGCACGCTGTAAGCCAGTGAGCTCACGCAAAAACAAAGCAGCAGCAGCAGCAACAATAATAATAATAATAATAATAATAATAATAATAATAATCTGTGTGTCTTTTTGGACAACTGTTGACGCTGTAATGACGAAAGAAATGCTGTTTTTTTGTTCCTTACAGTCCGATGGGAATTTAGACCTACTTTTTGTCCTCAAAACGGACGCTAAACTTCTAAACGAGCGACCCCTAACTCTGTCAACATCATGATACCAACCGAGACGTGCATCCAATGCCGCTTGTTGCTGTCGTTTGGTGGTTCTGACGTATGTGACTTGGATTTAAACTTGATTTACATGGGGAAATAAGATAATTTGACAGATCGACAAACCTAGGAAAAACAATTCCCGCTTGGCTAATTATATAGTCAGGTTTTCGTTTATGTTCAAATAGCATAGCACGTCTCAATTCTCCTCTACAGACTGCACGTTTAACGCTGCTGTGTGTAACAACGGTGTGTTAAAAAAGCCAACGACTTTTGTGTCGCACAATAATAGTAAAATAATTGAAAGAAAATGTTTAGTTTTAGTTATGCGTTAGTCGTATTGATACTGAAGGTTATTTTATCTTACCCATATCGTCGATCGCTTCACCATACAATAGACACGTGCTAACCGCGGAAGTGTTAGACGAAATTGGTGCTGAATTGGAGACTTTTTAAGACAGGAAACGGGCGTGTACCGTCAGCGTGAATTTCAACAAAACGGCTGCATTAGCGACCGTACAGAACAACTGTGGTTTACGAACCGTGTGACACAAATCGTGAAGCAAGAAAGGATTTTGTCAACTGGTACGGCAACTTCATTTGGTGCATGATGGACAAATAGACGCCACATTCGTTCTGTTACTCATCGGAGTTCGGTTTTATCTCAAACGGTACGTGAAATCTCAGAAAGATATATTGCCCTTTTTCGTCCACGATGTGGCATTACGTGATGTTATAGGTGGTGTGTGGTGTGCTCTGATTGCAGCTCTGATTATTGGGCTCCCTTTTTTCTGAGACCCTAAATCACACAGGTACATTTCACACATGGGGACCGCGGTAGCACAGTGGTTAAGGTGCTGTGCTTCAAATCGGAAGGTCGCTGGTTCGATTTCAGATGGTGTCATTGGAATTTTTCATTGACATAATCCTTCCGACTGCAATATGGCCTTGGGATCGACTCAGCCTCTAACAGAAATGAGTACCAGCAGCATTTCCTGGGGGCAAAAGGCGGCCGGTGCGTAAGGCTGACAATCTTACCACCATCCTGGGCCATTGTCACGTAATCTGGGAACCTTAACTTCCTGGAACCCTCTGGACACCTCGGGCCTGTAATGGGACTGATTTACCTTACATTTCGTATATTCTGACACCATTTTTGATATGATGGTACGATTTTTAAAGTAAATTCAAAGCGATACGTACAGGTGCTTCTGGTAGCAGAATACTGTTGAATGGATTGTGACACTTTCGATGGACCTGAACCGGAGGCAGTTGAACTAGAAAGATGTAACATTCGTGGCATCAATTCTTCTTTAGTTACCGAGGTCTGATATTGCTGTTACATTTCTTGAAAATGTTGCTGTTGAATGCAAGCTGCTGCTTTATGGGTACTCGCCTTATACCATCCGTTCAGATACCTTAACAGAGATTTATTAGGAGCAATGAATTTAAACTTTCGCAGTAAACGTTCGTGTTTGTGTTCGACAGATTGTCACATTTTTTTGTACGGTTGAGACTGTACCTGGTTTTGGCTCAAACGGATGGGGAATAACGGTCGGAGCATTTCCAGGGCACTGTTTTATTTCCAGTGCTAACTAAAACATTCTGGCTGGAAAGCAGGTAACAAGCTTGTTAATAACGTGTATTAGGTTAGGTGAAGGTAAAGTGTACCCTTGTACAGGCACTAAGGCTCTGTACAGGCCGTACGGTCCATAGGGGGAGTAGAGGTATAGCTCTACTCTTTCTTGACCACGGCACTAGAAGGGGTGAGGGGTCAGCGTCACGCCCCGGCCGCTCTTTACCCCCCTCCCCCGCCCCAGGGAGAGACACGGTACCCATTGTACAGGAGGCTGGGTGGGCCCCAGGGCCGGTCTGGACAGGTGCGGAAAATCTCGCCCCCACCGGGATTCGATCCCCAGACATCCAGCCCGTAGCAAGTCACGATACCGACTGAGCTCCGAACTCACAACGTGTATTAGGCTGAATTCTGATAAAAGCTTCAAGTAAAGTAACTTGTCAGTAATGATAGATATCCATCTGTTCTCTCCATCCGTTCTTAACCTTGGCTCTAGTGTGATGTGGTAGAGGCTAGCTTTAATCCTGGGCCGCTTTAATGTTGGGGTAGTAGACCCTGGTATCTGGTGGGCCCCACAACCTCTGTGTTAGAAAAGGAAACAAATCTCTTGCTTCTATCAAGTATCGAACGCGTTTCCTCGGCTTTTCAGCCCTCAGCTTACGCTTTCACGGCTCCGTACAAGGGCGTTTCACGTGCGCGTGAATGTGGATAAAACACGTAATATGTCTTGCGTGAAATTCTGCTCCGTAGCACAGACACGGGACTTCAGCAGTCGTAGTTGTGCAGGAGGTACAAAAATGTGGAGTCCACTAGTGTTAGTGCTAAGATGCCCGTCTTACCCCACGTCGAGTTAGGGAATACAAGTTATTGCTTTCTGGAACGTGAGAGCGTGTAATCCGGTAGGCAAGTACCGTCGTTTCTGAGAAACCGCTGCTTCCTTCTGTTGGGTAGAAAATGGCGGCAGCTTGTGTCTCTAAATAAAGGAAGATAAACAACCGTCAAAAACATAACTTTATAAAAATAATAAGTTAACCAGCTACATGTTTCGAACTTTTAGGGGTCATCTTAAGGCTGATATTGGAACATAACAGAAACTATAAAAACACGAAAAAACCCTGTATAAGAAGCGAGATCTTCCATCCGCACATCATCAGTACAGGGATATTCGAAATGATTGTCGGGGTTTTAACAACTTGTCATACAAAGTACACTTGAGATAGGAGTATATGTGTTTTTTTTATTTAATAGAACAACACTTCAAGTTTTTGTTACATACCTTACAGGTGCTCTATATGTGCACCGTT
>Ga0136643_10019840_pt1 | contig 10164 bp, 3 predicted proteins | sample TergutLab28metaG_FD_96883 | JGI IMG/M metagenome (GOLD analysis project Ga0136643, IMG submission 96883) | Labiotermes labralis P1 segment gut microbial communities from Petit-Saut dam, French Guiana - Lab288 P1 (version 3) (version 3) | ecosystem: Host-associated > Arthropoda: Insects >... | reverse complement strand
TATTTATTCTGTTGTGTTTATGTATTCTTATTGTTATATATGTTCCGTTATGTGTACTGTCTGTGTGTAAATGTGTACTGTACTGCTGTCACCGCGTGTCAACACAACTGCAGTTAACAAAATGTATCATATCATTTCCGAAAACTCGCAGTGAACTAAATAATAGAGGAGCAGCCCTTCAAAGCCTGACAGTACGTAAATCTTCGAGTACCTAATTACTCACGGAAGATTAGAATTGCATGCTGGGTAATTAAGTCGATGAAAATATTTTGCGTTCATTGCTTTAGACCGGATTCACCGTTTTGCTTAAGATGCGTTTGTTGTGAAGGGTAAATATGGCAGCGTGCAACAGCTTATGGTGTTTGCTGGATTCTAACTGCATGATCGTGTGGCACTTCCTTGTTGTGGTGTGACGTAGTTATCATACACAAGTAGTCGTCGTGCATGGGCGTCAAGATACTGTGCACTTATGGCTTATGTACTGCCATATATGGACTATGTACTAACATCTATGGTCTATGTACTAACATTTATGGCCTATGTACCAACATTTATGGACTATGTACTAACATTTATGGACTATGTACTAACATTTATGGAATATGTAATAACATTTATGGAATATGTAATAACATTTATGGAATGTGTAATAACATTTACGGACTATGTAGTAACATTCATGGACTATGTAGTAATATTTATGGACTATGAAGTAATATTTATGGACTATGTACTACCATACATGGACTATGTAATAACATTCATGGATTATATACTAACGTTTATGGACTATATACTAACATTTATGGACTATTTACTAACATTTATGGATCATGCAGTAACATTTATGGACCATTTACTAACATGTATGGATTATAAACTAACATTTATGGACTATATACTAATATTTACGGACTATGTACTAACATTTATGGACTATGTACCAACATTTATGGACCATGTACTAACATTTATGGACTATATATTAACATTTATGGACTACATAATAACATTTATGGACTATGTACTAACATTTATGGACTATGTACTAATATTTATGGACTATGTATTAAATTTTTTGGACTATGTACTAACATTTATGGACTATATACTAACATTTTTTGATTATATACTAACATTTGTGGGCTTTGTACTAACATTTATGGACTATTTACTAACATTTATTGGACTATGTACTAACATTTATTGACTATATACTAACATTTATGGACTACGTACTAGCATTTATGGACTATGTACTAACATTTATATGATGCATAATTATGGAACAAAAAACAAAGGAAATAATTTTGCAAAATATTTATTGCTTATACCGCTATGTATTTATATGTAATTTGTTATGAATGAAGTTTTATGAACGTGGTTTTAAATTTGTGGGGAATATTGATTGTTTTTTGTATGCAAGAAATTACGCAGCATTTCGTTGGGAAATTATTTTTAATTTCCTTCTTAACGGTAGAACTTACAAAATAATACCAAACTATATTTGTAATAAGTTATTCAAAGCAAAATAAAAACGCATCCTAATTGTACATTCATTCATTCAGTAGTCTGTCTTACAGCAGTTTCAAAGACCCTTCCAAATCAAGCTCTCCACACAGTGCGATCTAGAGCTTCCTCATTTTAATAACAGTATCCTCTCTTCCCTTAAGGTCATCCAGTAGCTTCCTACGTCAACCTTTGTCTCAATATTAAATGTACTCTTTACCCTTTGCAGACGAAGCGCAGACGGCTTTATTTAAAGACCCAATGCTTACCGCCCTGTAAACACTTTTCATCTGGGTTATAAAACCGATCAGTTTATGCTGTAAGTGGCACAAGTCGCTGTCTGTTCCCAGATAAATACAAAACAAATAAATACAGTGTGGGCAGAGCGTACAGTTGTTGAATGTTAAACTGGTGGTGCATCACGTGACCGGTAGGCTTTAAAAGGTTAAACTGAATTATTATCTGTTACCTTCTAGATCACATATTCTCACATTTACTGAATAATATTGATGGTGTATAGGGAAGTATAAGATAATTGGATGGGTAAAAGTATTAAAATTGGAATCTGAAAAATGCTTAATTTTATCGAAATTTTGTTGATTACGTCAAAGAGAATTAAGTGGGCTGTGCAAGTAACACGCATCAAGAACTGCGAAAATCCATAAATGTGTAGAGAGAAAACTATAATCAAATGGCACGTTTTTTCTTATTTTAAATGAGAGGATAATATTAAAAATTAACCCTAGCATGAAATTAACTTGAATTTATGAACTGGTATCATTTAACCCAGTACAGGGTATTGTAGCCAGGTGTGATAAAAACCCAAATGGAATTTTGGGTTTCATAAAACGAGCGGAATTTCTTAAAATATTCAATTGTTACCAAAATATACCTTCAGTTGACGTCGATGAAGAAGGAGGGATATTTACGTTGATTAGGTTGCTTTGCCCGATAGAAGTTTGTCGGTTTATTTAAAAGAATTATCTCCTTCAGTTTTCTGTTAAGTGTGGAGAGTACCTTCAACACCTGCTGCAGCGTTATTTTTCCATTAAACAGTCACACATCAATTCGTTTCCTCGTCACATAATTATTCGAATTTTTTAATTTTGTAAATTATATTTTTTATCAAAATTTTCCCCACTTATCTTAGTAATTTACCAACTTAATACACAAATTCTTCTTTTATAATAAGTTTATTTCATGCCTCTACATGTTTCGAGCACTGTTGTGCTCATAATCAGGAGGTCAAAATTGCATTACACAACATCTGTTATCATCACACTGAAACAAGTGAGTGGTCGAAAATTACTAAAATACAATTCTATAAATATGAGCACATAGTAGTGAAATTTATGTATGAATTATTCGGCTGTGATTACTGTCTATTGCTTACTATAAACAAGTTATGTCATATAGAGGTTATGTTTATCCAGTTGTTAAACTCTTTAGAAAGGTACTATGTCTATTTATACTATATGTCCATATTTATAGTTTCAGTGTGATGAAATGAGATGCCGTATAATATAATTTTGACCTGCTGATGATGAGCACAATAGTGTTTGAAACATGTAGAGGCATATTATAAACTTATTATAAAACAAGAATTTATGCATTAAGTTGGTTAATTTCTAAGATTGTATTGAGATGCACAGTCAGCAAAACATCAAAATAACCCCCTCTCAGTTCTCTCTCAATTAATACAGTAACATCTGCTCTGCATTCTTTAGGATTACTATTCTGTAAACAGACATTTGAAGCACCTAATCTACCCACCACGTGTCAGTGGTTTAAAATTCTTATCTTCCCCCAACCCATTCGCCCCCCACTCGGAATTTCGTAATGACTCCCCGTTTTGTGCCAAATTTTTGCGTCTGTAACTACAATGGCTATCTGCTTTATACAGACCCCAGGATATAACGCAGACAAACCCGCATGCATGGCCCTGATGCACATGAAAGCAAGTCAGATTGTGTCCCTTTGTGATCCGGATACAATGTTCCCGCATACTGTAGTAGGCTGACTACTCTCGGAATTACAAAAGATAAAATATACCTAGTAGTCGCAGTCATTAACGTATTGTGCTGTTGAATCTCTCAGTCATCACGCGCCCTCTCAGCAGCATTTTCGCTTCTAGTAGTAAAATTTTTAGAAAATTAATTCTTGCATATACCGGAAAATTTCCGTATTCCTAGGGGAAATATTTTTGTATGCGCAAACATTTTCGTACTTAAGATATGCTTCTTAAATTATTCTTTTTAAAATTATCATAACATTCCCTTTTTTCTCTCTCGAGGAATGTATCTCTTATTACTCGCTAAGGATTTCATTTTTCGGGGATGTTCGCAAAACTACGAAAAGCGACTATTAGTTTTCGCTCAAGTCTGTCGTCCCTTCTGTTCTTCCACGTGGAATATCTTGGTTCCCACTGGACGGATTTTCATGAAATTTCATATTTTAAAAATATTTCTAAATTCGGTAAACAAATTCGAGTTCTACTAATACCTGACACGAATAATATATACTTAACATGAAGACTTGTTCACATTCACAACACTATGGCACTGAATTTTTGTTCGAATGTGAAAAATTTAATTTAAAACATGTAGGCAAAATCTACAGTGGTACTGATAAGTCCTTAGCCGGACCAGGAACGAAAGAAGTTAATATTTCTGTCAGAATGACGTGAATTTCGTTCAGCGCCTTGCCTTGTGGGGGAACTTGATGAGAGCTCGCGTCTAGATGTTGTTGAAATCGCGCGCGTCCCTGATATGGTTCCGAGCTTGTTTCGTTCCTGGTCGGGCTAAGGACTTATCAGCACCGCAGTAAACACACATTTCATGTTCAATAATTTTTTTAAAAAACTCGTGCCTTTTGTAACATAAAGTGCACAAATATGTTAGAGCCAGACAGGCCACAGATGACAATATAGCGCATGCGCATTGCGTGCTCGATACCTAATGCTACATACATTCACTCAGAATATGTAATAATTATTTCTTGTCCACTGCATCAATAACTACGCTGAGGCCTCTCAATGTTACGTTATACGTGAATTGCCTCCCTTTCCATCCAATCACATTTTATTTAGATGGTATGGTTATCCTGAGGAAGACCAGGAATGCTAACCAAGGAATTATGTATCTTATTATTGGCGGATCAAGCACCGGAATAATCTGTTTAAAACTTTAACGAACAAAAGTAATCTGCTTTATATTAGGAATCATTCCGTACCGCGCTGTTAACACTTTCCACCACGGTTATTTAAAGACCAAACATAATCAGCTTTGTATGAGGAATCAGTCCGTACCGCGCTGTAAACACTTTCCACCACGGATATTTAAAGACAAAACGTAATCTGCTTTATATAAGGAATCAGTCCGTACCGCGCTGTAAACACTTTCCACCAAGGTTATTTAAAAGACCAAAGGTAATCTGCTTTATATAAGGAATCAGTCCGTACCGCGCTGTAAACAATTTCCACCACATTTATTTAAAGACCAAACATAATCTGCTTTATATAAGGAATCAGTCCGTACCGCCCTGTAAACACTTTCCACCACATTTATTTAAAGACCAAACATAATCTGCTTTATATAAGAAATCAGTCCGTACAGCGCTGTAAACACTTTCCACCACCGCTATAAAAACCAATCAGTTAATGACGTATAGAGAAAAGGCCGCTGTCTGTTCTGATATCCGTACAAAACACTGAAGGCAAAGCGAGCACCATAGAGAATTTTTGAATGTTAAACCTGGCGGTACGTAAAGGAACAGATAGGTTTTAAAAGTTTAATGCACATCCAAGTACACATCATGGCCTGCGAGACATATTGTTTTTAAATGTAACGCTTGCAGAACTTGTTTAAGCAACTCGTAGGAGCTGTTACTGCTCAATGAAATTTGCAAGGAAGCACAAACCTCTCAGGACTACACAACGTGGCACTTAATCGATTTTTGTTCATTTTTTAATAATCCCTTCTCATTCTAAATAAAACCCTTTTTTCAGATTTTATTGTTTACGTAAGGCAGTAATTTAGTCACTAAATTATGAAAATGAATAAATTTTTTTGTAATTGTTTTGCGAACCTACAAAAGATGAAGAGTCATTTTGCTGGAGAGGAACTTTTGATGAGTTTTCCTCTCTCTTTCCAGATAATGACTTCAAAAAGCTAAAAATCTCATTTAATATTTGAGCGCTTTACCTTTATTTCGCATTTTCCTAGATGGGTATAAAATTCACTTGCATGGAATTTATTTCCTGGTATTTACATGCTTATAAAATTCTAGGTATATCTGTCATTTGGACGGTCATCGTGCACTTTTCAGGTAATTTTAGCCTCTTGAAACATCCATTTTCTTCTACCGATCCTCCATCTCCAAGACCAGTCTTCATTTTGTCATCCCACTGCATAATATTGTGGCCTGGTAGCTCAGTCGGTATGCCGAATGAGCTTCCGGGCTGGACGGTCCGGGATCGAATCTCGGTGGGGACGAGAATTTTCGCCCATCCAGACCGGCCCTGGGGCCCACCCAGCCTCCTGTAAAATGGGTACCTGGTCTTTCCGTGGGTAAAGTGCGGCCGGGGCGTGCTGCTGACCACTCACCACCTTCTAGTGCCGCGATCATGGAAGAGTAAAGCTATAACACTACCCACCCTCTGGGTCACACCGGACCTGTAACGGGATCATTTAGCCTTTACCTTTACCTGCCTCTGCCTACCGGTCCCAGTGGGGGCGCGATCTAAAACGTGAGTCTGCGTCTGCTCGCTATTGAGATTGTGGGTTCGAATACTGCAGGAGGCAGGGATATCTTTCTGTTGTGAGTGTTGTGTGTTGTCACATACAGGTCTCTGCGACGGGCTGATCACTCGAGAGAGTTTTTCTTCCGAATGTGGTGCGTCGTTTTGTGTGATCTAGAAACCTCAAGAATTGGGAGTCCATGGCCAACTGGCGATCTGTTTTGCCAAACAAAAGACAAACAAACCTTCACATGGCTAAGTGGCATTTTACTTGATATTCCCAGTACAAGATTCTTTTCAACGTTTACCAACAAAACAAAATACATTTATTAGTTACACACAGATAAATATAATACTACTCGTAAATCACTAATCCACAACATGTATTTGTTCTAAATAAACAGTCATTTGAAATACAATACGACACAGAATGTACGATATGAAATTATATTTATATACACATTACCTCAATAGGAATAGAGACTTGCTACGGATTGGAAGGTCGAAGGATCCAATTTTACTGGTGGGTGAAGAATACTGCACAAGTCCAGACCGGCCCTTGGGCACACCCAGCCCCCTGTGAAGCCATTAACATTACTATTCATTGCCCAGCTGAAGGTACATAAAATTATTGTGCAATTAGACCTGTAGTTAGCAATATTTGTGCAACTTCACGTAACTTTCCAACGTTCCTTAACAGCAAGGCACATTTTATATAACGAAACGCCAAAATGTATTTATCACACAGAGCAACTCTAAAAAACTTGCATGTGACGGAATGAAGTTACATAAGAACATGTAGCTAGACATGCTGCATGTAAAGAACATACTTTTCAACATACATATTAAATGAAAGATTACGTATCACCGAAACACTATCGGCTTTAATTTGGTTACTTACTTGCTGACTTACTTATTTACTTACTTAATTAATCACTCACTCCATGTACCAGAGTCCTGCTTAGGAAGATAACGGGTTCTCCCCTAGTCAAGAAATTCTCCACAATTTATGGAACACAAAGGTTCATTACGGCATTCACAAATGCCCGTCACGTGTCCATACCTTGAGTCAGCTCGATCCAGTCCATACCCACACATCCCACTTCCTGGAGTCCCAACTTAATATTATCTTCTAATTTATGTCTGTGTCTCCCAAGTGGTCTCTTTCTCTCAGGATTCCCCACCAAAACCGTATATACGCCTCTCTTTCCCATACATGCTACATGCCTCGCTAATAGCATTCTTCTCGATTTTATCTCCCGAAGAGTATTTGGTGAGCAGTACAGATCATTAAGCTTCTCATTACATAGTTTTATCCACTCCCCTGTTACCTTGTCCCTCTTAGGTCTAAATATTCTCCTCAGCACCCTATACTCAAACACCCCCTAGCCTACGTTTCTCCCTCAGCCAGAGCGACCAAATTTCACACCCATATAAAACAGCAGGCAAGATTATAGTTCTGTGTATATTATTGGGACACAAGGCACAAAAATAATTCAAGGTCTGTATGTTATATTGAAACGAGATTATTTCCAGTATTCTATAAAGCTGAAAATCCAGCAACCAAGTCTTCCCCTGTTCCACGTACAATAGACCAGATCTCTGTACAGTAAACAAGATTACCCAGTTTTCTCTCAGCCATGTTATATTACTGGTTTTGACAGTATTTACCATTGAATTACAAGCGATAATTAATCTATACAGCTGGTGATTTAGATAAGACTGTACATAACCTTAACTAAGACATACAGAGTGTAATAATGTTTATATTTGTATTTCTAAATGTCACTCATTATTATTGTGTTTACAGTGCTGTGCAGGTGAAACTTACCATTTAACAAAGACAGTATTGTTTGGCACCCTATACTTTCTTTGGGAAATGATGTCTCATGTGTTTGGGCCTAAAGTTAGTAGTTGAAATATGTCAGAGTTACAGACATTTAAATCTTAACCCTTTACACACAAAGCGCAGACTGCTTTATTTAAAGCCCCAGTCCGTACCGCGCTGTAAACACTTTTCATCAGGGTTATAAAAACCAATCAGTTTATGCTGTAAGTGGCACAAGTCGCTGTTTGTTCTCAGACAAATACAAAACACATAAATACAAGGTGGGCAGAGCGTACGGTTGTTGAATGCTAAAGGGGTGGTGCATCACGTGACCGGTAGGCTTCGAAGAGATAATTAGTACAGTTAGTTTGTAATAAATATTTGTATTGCACGACAATTGCATGGGCATTTAAGGCAGTACGTACATTTAATATTGAAATTTGTTTGTCAGTAAAAAGTTAGACAGAGGAATAAGATGAAACATTCTGAGGTTATTTTTGGCAACTTTACGTATGAAGATACTGTTCTTAAGCAACAAATTACAGAAAGAAATAAAATTAGAGACAGAACAAACATAAATATTACTAATATTCCACCGAATAAAGAATATGTGCATTGGGAAAGTATGCCTGATAAAATCAGCTATAAATTCCATGCATGTGGAGAATGAATAGGAGATATGAAGTTTTATTGGGCTAGTGCGCAGTTTCCTTCTGTTCGCCCTACACATCCCTCTCCCCTGGCTTAGAAAATGTCTAAGTCAGTCGTTGTCGTGCATGTCAGGATAGTTCAATATGGCGGAGGTACAAAAGTTTTTTGAAGTTTTCGTAGTCTTTGTATGCAGGTATTGTTCGTGAGTGGGGCGTGGAATTGGCTGGACGAGGAGTGGAAGGCTGTACGGTGCACTTGTTCCAACAGCCACCACGAGAAAATTTTTCGAAGTGAGTACACGGTCTGCTGTGTTATTAGAGGCGCTGTGGGCTACCTGGTGGCCCAAAATTAAACTCATTCCGATTTAAATTTAACAATATTCAAGAAATAAAACTTGTTTGCGCAAGTCCTTCCACTTCCAGTAGAGTTCTTACGTAGGTGTGTTCCAACAGAAGCGTTTTATAATCCTAAAAATCCTCTAAAGACTAAGTGCAGACGGCTTTATTTAAAGCCCCAGTCCGTACTGCGCTGTAAAATCTTTTCATCTGGGTTATAAAAACCAATCAGTTTATGCTCTAAGTGGCACAAGTCGCTCATTGTTCTCAGATAAATACAAAACACATTAATACAGCGTGGGCAGAGCGCACAGTTGTTGAATGTTAAACTGGCGGTGCATCACGTGACCGGTAAGCTTTAAAAGTTAAGTGCAGACCGCTCTATTTAAAAACCCAGTCCGTACCGCGCTGTAAACACTTTTCATCTGGGTTATAAAAAGCAATCAATTTATGCTGTAAGTGGCACAAATCGTTATTTGCCCTCAGATAAACACAAAACACATAAATACAGTGTGGGTAGAACGTATATTTGTTGAATATTAAACTGTCGGTACATCACGCGACAAGTAGGCTTTAAAGGGTTAATATTCTTCATCCTCACTTACTTTGGTGTTAGTCCATTAACTGCTGTTTGTCAACCAACAGACAGAAAAGGAATCACACTGCAAACAGGTGGCCTGCCCAATATGTAGCTCGCGTGTTACGTGTGGCCCGAGACACTGCTTGATATCCTTTATCCGACAAACGCACCCGATCCTTTTAAGTCGGTATCTTACGAACGCAACAAATGGGTGCGCTGCGGCCATTTAAATGCCCCGCACAGTCATATACAGGCTTAGTATTATAGCCCCACAATTTCTCTCCACATTATATAATATTTTGTGGTCAGAATCGCGCTCCGTCCAATTTACCCAATTATGTACATATACACGTAATGAATAGCAGTTTATAGACACCTTGTAATCTTTGGAACACTCCCCCCCCTGTTCGTTTTCATGCTAACCCACTGACTCATTACCCTATGGAGAAATGTTTTGCACTGGATCTTCTTTCCTTCGCCCAGCACTTAAGGAGACCACACGCATATCACTGTGAAGCTTCGT
>Ga0136643_10019838_pt1 | contig 10164 bp, 7 predicted proteins | sample TergutLab28metaG_FD_96883 | JGI IMG/M metagenome (GOLD analysis project Ga0136643, IMG submission 96883) | Labiotermes labralis P1 segment gut microbial communities from Petit-Saut dam, French Guiana - Lab288 P1 (version 3) (version 3) | ecosystem: Host-associated > Arthropoda: Insects >... | reverse complement strand
TTGTTGAGGTTATGTTACTCCCTCAGAAAAGAATAGCATTACATTAAATTAAATGTTAGATGGAGGGGGGGGGGGGGGGGAGGGGGAACTGCACACACTTCAGGCATAGCAGGGAAATATCTTAGTTGATATTCTGACATCAGTTCCCTTGATCCAATGCACAATATTTAATTCAGTGTAGCTACACAACAGTATATCCAAACACACATGAAATTACTATACTTCTAGAAACAACTTCTGAAATATACACACATACCTTTGTTACATATAATGGTCATTTATTCACCCAACAATAAACTAATCAATCCACACAGCACAAGCACAGCTATTTGCTAGAAAATTCACCTACAATGCAAGTCAACAGAACGTTTCAAAAGCCACACTAATCAGGTGTGCATGTGAGACTAAAAACCAATTTTCACATTACAGACAAAATGGTGTGCCTCTTACCACAATGAAAAAAACATTAAGCACGTTGTCTTTAAAGTTTGGTTGTCAACCTAGTACTTACGGAACCTCCTTGTGAGTTTTGTAGGCTTTATGACACATATAAATAAATAAATGTACACAGCTGAGGAAGATACAGTTTGGACGGCAGTTTCGACATCCCTAACCCAGCTTTAATGTCAAACGAATAACAACGAAATCGGTTAGGTGCATACACACTTCGGCATGCTCTGACCACCAGTTTTTGTCACACCATATTATTTCTGACCTATGCTAACTTCAATATAAAAACAAATACCATCAGAAAGTTGGCAAATATTGATCCGCTTAACTCTCTAGGTTTATCATTTTTAAAACTGATCAATATTTTCCTTTTACAGCTAGAATTCTTTGTCCATATCTCTCAACTAACCTGTGAATATATAAAAGAGGAAAATCGTTATCCCTAAACTGCTTGAGACAGCAGTTCCACGCAGTGTTGAAGAAACTCACATTAATGAAAATTATACGAACTCTGTACGTAAGAAATATGATACAACTTGTTCGCTAAATGGTTCCCACTGCGTAACATCAGAACCAAGCTTCCATTTTAAGTTACACCAAATGATTCAGCTTTCCCCACTCCCAACCCCGTACGCCGTACCGATTGCGTTACCACTGTCCCATTCCAATGCCCCCTTTGCTCCCCGCACAGCTAGCGAACACATTTCGACAACCATGGCCGTCGCCAACGACCCTAGCTCCCTCTTGTACCAAACTAACCTTAACCACGCCTACATATAACTCTTAACCAACCAGGGCAAGATATTTCTTGTCTGGCACCGCACCCAGGGTTGCAAGTCAATAGCAACAACTTACATTTTCTTTATAAATGAATGTATTGTTTCATAAGGAAACGACAAATTATTCAGGAAAGTGCATATTCTGTTGGCAATTCTTCCTGATTGTACCTGTTCATAACAAAACATACGAACATTCACGAAAGAGACCGATACTTACTCGTCACGATTTGACAACTTCAGTCACGTGACCACATTACCAGCTATTATTGGATTTTCGTCAGTCGCCGAGTTTCGGGTTTTCTTGTATGTGACGCAGTTAGAGTGAAACAGCAAAGGTGAAGAATAGAGGTTGCGTGGTTGAAGGCAGATGTTTTCGTGTATATAATTTTTCGATTGTTTGTAAGGTATAAATCGCCACAGTATAGTTACGCCTCTGTAAAAGACAGCACTATTGGCAATTATAAGTAATTTTTAATGTAATAACTGCAAGGGTGTTTGAGTTGACAGTTGCAACTGCACAAAGACGCCATTTTGTTTGTATTCATCGATGTTTATAAAAGTTGTAAACAGCTGTTGTTACAACGCTTGCAGCTGTGAACTGAATGTATTGTGGTGCTAAGATTTGTGATAATTCCCATAAAAAGCAGTGGAAAAAATCGTACAATGTGCAGTTATCAAGCCTTTCCAAGGTCAAACTGTAGCGTTCGAGCGTTGGCCTACTGAATGCTCATATGTAATGGGAAAGATGGGATATCTACGTGCCGAGCTGTAGAACTTGTTTCTTTTGAAGTTCGTATGTTAAGTACGGCAGAAATGGTTGAAAAAAACGCTGAACACAGTAGCGAAGGTTCCCATGGCCATAACGGCCGTCATAAGAACCCTCTTACGCCAAGAATATCAAAAAGCTACTCCTACTGTCAGAGTATCATCACCCCATCAAGAGGTAAATTCCGGAAAGTGGAAAGTAATTTAGAAGAGGCCAGTGAACAGCAATACAAAGTAAAATCATATGAAACCGCAGTTCAGTTGTCATTGGATACCATGAGACAGGGCACCCCCAGACTGAAACCGAGAGCTAGTCCGTCCAAGGAAGGGAGCCCAAGAACTTCCCCAACACTTGGAGTTTTCTATGCTGGTGCCAAGTTCAGTGAACCACCATCGCCTACCGCACTGCCCAAGCCCCCTACACATTGGACATCTTGTATGTACATGGCATCTGGGAACACATTCCCTCTAATTTCGCCACAGAGGTCAGAGAAGTGTAGGGAAATATCAAATCAACTGAAAGTGCTGTTGAATGTCTCGGCCTGACTTCTGATGCAGGTCCCTAAAGGGTGGACTCTAAAGAAGAGTATGATGTGCAAAGATGTTGACATGTATTTTAGAATATGTATAATGGGAAGCTAAACTGAATGTTTTGTAGTTTTCCTTTTATGTGGGAAGGTTTTATTTACTGCACAATATGTGAGCAGGACAATGTTGAGGTATCTTCAGTAAAGTAGTTTTTAAAAGCTGCAGTAAGGAATTGTGGAAATTTTATCTTTTTGTATTAAATACTGTAATTGGCAAATTAATGTGGAAAGCTTTGCATTCTTTCCAGGAAATATAAAGTTCATTGTTTTGCTCACTAATGTAAACATGAATGTGATCTTTGTAGTTTGTCTGCAGCAATAACTTTACAAAGATTGCAGTTTTAGTAATAGGGCAATTTCATTGTAGGTTACTTAGTTGTGAACATTTCGAGTGTGGGTTTTATGTTCAGATTTTTTAAATTCAAAATCGTAGTTGCTGTACCCATAATACGAATTTATAAGATTATCTTCACTGTAAGGAGCTGGATTATTCTGAGAAGGAATTCCAACAAATGAAATGAAAGGAATTATATGGTTTGGAATTTAAATTTCTATTTGTCATCAAACAAAACTCCGCTTGAGAGGTTATTCATCTCTTCTGAAATTTATGTAATGAACTCTTTCCTTAAAATGTGTTTTCCAGCTCTGGATAATTTAGCTCTGTATAAATATTTGTTATCAAATTTCAATAGTCTATAAGTGTAGGTTAAGTGGTTCTAATTCAGATACAGTGATTAAAAATGGCTTATGCCATTCAAAAGTTAAATCAGAGGTAGACCCTGTAATTCAATAGTTTGTGTTAGGAAGGTTCTCCAGATCACCGAACAGTTGTAATGGCATGTAATGACATCTCAATGCTACATATTTTCATATAAGTTAGTGTTTCATTGTGTCCAAATGACCTTGAGAGACTGAGCGAAGATTTATATTAGTATCTAGTCAAAGAGGTCATTGATTTTATATCATGTAAAGTGTAAATATTATGTAGGAGACATATGCTTATTTTTTAAATTGTCTGTGATGATATGAAAGTTGCCTGTAAACTTCAGTTGTATATGGTATGTTTTTATGATCTGAGGGAGCCACCCTTGTATTGTAAATGACTAGGAGGAGTCATTTGTTACATAGAGATACTCAGGTTTTACAGTTCCTTCCATGTGATAACAAGGTACAAATGCTTGTCAACTGCCTCTCAGAAGCTAAAATTCATTCAGCATTCATTCCGTAGTTGTTAAGATCTGTAAATTTGTGCCCTTGGACTGTATGGGACATGTCTTCCCCTTCCCCTTGGAATTTAATAGCATTTGGAAGTGGACATGCGTAAGGTGTCATGAGTGTAAGCTTTGTTAGGAAAGGATGCTGCACTGTATCAGTGACTTGAGGGTATCACAATTGTGCAAGAGTGTTCAGATGAACTGTTGTGAGAACAGCCTCTGGACTGCTGCTGATGGACATGTAACATTCCATGACGTGACGTGGGTTTGCTCTCCCATATAATATCATTACATAAAAATTCAGTTCATTCTCACCAAAACCATCTACATTCAGTGAAAGTTTACACGACAATTTTCACCCACCTTGAGGACAAAGTGAAACACTAACTTCACCATTCCAGCTTGAAATCTCATCATCACATCCAGATGTAATCCTGTGCAAGCTGTATGAAGAGGCTTCTTGTCCCTCAGCATTGTCACTGTATTGGGACACTGCTGACCCACCGTCATCAAATCAGTAGAAGAAAGCCAGTAATTGGAACTGTATAAAATGTGTGTGAAGAAAAACTTGGAGAGACAGTTCAGAAGAAATTAAGGTCATTGTGTCTTCCACAGGAAAAAGTTGCTGTGTGCAATATTTTAGGCCTAGTAGAAAATGATGGTGGTTGCTGTAATTTGTGTATGTCCTGTGTTCCGTAAGATTTTTTGTACTTCCTGTATCAATACTCGTCCTTTCCATATCAATTCATATTTCCCCATAACATTTTGCTTTGTCCTTTACCCAAGAATAATTTTATTTTGCCCATCACCTTCCCATCCTCCTCTTACATATTTCCATAATATCAGTGAATAGATAAACCTAACTTTTCCATTTCCCAAAATAGTTTGCCTTTATTTCCTTTCTCCCTCCCTTCCTGGGCCCTTTTGAGGGCCCACCAAATTGATGATGAAGGAGTAAGTTTGTCATGTACAAACCAGTTACATTCTATTTCAGTGATGTGGAGGCTGGGAGAAAGTGTGACATACTTCAGGTAAGTTTTGTGTTACTTGATCCGCTGCATAGTGTGATTAGTTTGTAGCAGTATAGCGAATGGGACTATAGGTAGAGGAGGAATAATGTGGTCTTCATTTGTTAATTCTCATGTATCTGTTCTGCACATTTATATAGACTTGCATGCTTATAAAATTGTGGGGGGAGGCAGGGAGAGGAAGGAGAAATGAAATATTTAATATACGAGTGCTTTCTTGTATTTGTTTGCATTAGCAATTTACATGCAAGGAAGTGCAACTGAAGATAACCGTTATGACAGTGGGAAGAGTTTCAGATAAACTTGGTGCGGTGGCAGGTGCATTTGAGAAAACTTGCCTCAATGGATCACAAAGTTTATGAATATGAACTATTTTGTGGAATGTTTTTTTGTAATTTTGACAAATGCGCACAATTGTCAGATTCACAATAGTATTTTCTGAAAAACTATTACATGTTTAAGATCTTTTGTTCTATCAGCAAGGAGTGCTTGAATTGTCATGTAAAACTACTTTGATCTACATGTGACAAGATGCAGATCTAAATGTCCTACTTTTTACACTACATTACCATCAATACCAACACATCTACATGCCACTCCAATTTACTGGTATGTACTTTTCATAATATATTTGTATTTCTCAATATAACCCAACAATTTTATTCTACTTTCACTGTAATAACTGTCCGTCACACATATTTACGCCACATGTAAGAGTTTCTATCAGTTCTACAGTAAGGTCAGGAACATGTAGGAGTTTAGTGTTTTTAAAAATGTTGCGAATCTAATGACATCTGTGTGCATTAGTGGTTTAAATTACAGAAATTGAATTATAATACACAAAAAGGAAGGTATAAAAAACTTCTGGGACATGATGCCGAGTAGTGGGGTAGAACCCTGAAGCTGGACGCAGGATGTTCTCAAGTCCCGGTAAATTTTGTGTCGTATTTCATGATGTCGCATTCCTCACCATGAGCGTACAGAATACACTCATGTGATGCTCTGCACATTCACAATAGGACAAGAAATGGAATTTTTAAATACAGCTGCTATTTTGGTGTGTGAGAGAGAGATTATGTACATGAAGTTCAGGGTCATCAACCAGTCTTAGAAGGTTGCTGGGCTAATGTCATGACAACCAGGGGTGAAAGAAAGAGTTCTGGATTTATCAGTTCACCTGTAGTGGAACTGAGGACACCATTTTCCATTGTCACATTGTGAATGAATGTTGAATTTCATTACAAACTTTGGAGAAGGGTGAAAAGAAATTCTGGAAATTGTGTATAGAAATCGGTCTTCATCTTGTATGTCTTTTAATGATTTGAAATATTCAGTAGGACACAAGAAATGATGTAAAGATTGGGTGGTGATCAACTGCTTGAAACCCATTGATTTGAAAAACGTGGTGATGTGGTGGCCAGGAAACGAAAGACATGAAAATTTGAAATAGCTGATGATTTACAATAAGTATGTACCACAAACTCACAGATAAACAAAATGAGCACTAAGTCACAACTTGTGAAGACTAGTCAGAACATCCACACTGATGACTCCTGGGATGTTTCAGTATGATCTTAAAATGTAAACCTGGAGTGGAGAACGAATAGGTGTCTCCACCTTCAGGGCCACAAAAATGTTTCACAAGTTTCTCAAACTTTTAAAGCTGAGCTCTTTATTTCTAAATGAGTATGATTACCATGATTCATGAATAGCTGAACATATTATTGCTGAAATTAACTGAGTAAAGGTGATCCATAAATTCTAATGAACATTAATATAAGTAGTGTGTTTTTTAAAAAATAAAATTTTTTGGGGGGTACTATTTGAATCAGCAATTCATCTTTCAACTGTCATATGTTATATGCTTTTGGACCCAAGTCCATATGACTTTAGGTATAGAGAGTATTTTTTTTTATCAATGGAACAGTGGGGAACATAGTTGTTTATAGCAGCTTCATCCCATCACCTATGCATGGAAGATTCTCAAGTTGTAGTTCGATAAGAAACCTAGATATGAAGGGTGCTGAATACTTAATTACTTACTGCATGGAGCAGAGTCCTTCTTGAGAAGCTGACTGTTTCTCAGCTAGTCAAGAAAGTTACTGCATGTTCTGGAGCTCAAAGGTTCATTACCACATTCACAACTGCCTGCTGCCTGTCCCTATCCTGAGCCACATCGATCCAGTCCATGCCCTCACATCCCACCTCTGAAGATCCATCTTAATATTATCCTCCCATCTATGCCTCGGTCTTCCAAGTGGTCTCTTTCACACAGGAATCCCCACCAAAACGCTGTATATGCCTCTCTTCTCCCCCATTCATGCTACATGACCCGCCCATTACATTATTCTCGGTTTGATCACCTGAACAATACTGGGTGAGGAGTACAGATCATTAAGTTCCTCATTATGTAATCTTCTCCACTCCCCTGTTACTTTGTCCTTCTTAGGCCCAAATATTCTCCTCAACACCCTCAGCCTACAATCCTCTCTCAATGTGGGCTACCAAGTTTCATGCCCATACACAACAGGCAAAGTTATAGTTCTGTATATCTTAATCTTTTAATTTTTGGGTAGTAAACTTGAAGACAAAAGATTCTGCAACAAATGATACCAAGCATTCCCCGACTTCAAACTGCTCTTAATTTCTTCCTGAATAGCATTTTGATTTGTTACATTGAAGGGTACTGAATTAAACCATTATGTATAGCAGAAAAATGTTTAGTTTCCTTGTTTGGGAATTGGGTACCAGCAACCAACTAATCAGTGTAAAAGATCCAGCATTTTATTAAATCTTACACAGGGCTTCAGATTTGGATTGACTCTCTGGAATGTAAGCAGTGGACCACAACAGCTATCTATTTCTGTACCTCTACTGTGAAGAAGTATATGACAGAGCCAGGTATTAGTACCTAATTGGCTAAAGTTAAACGTTTATATATGAAACGACACACCTTCATTTGTTAAACCAATTCCAGGTTACAGTGCTTTGTTTTAATGGGCTAGTGTTGCAATCCACCCAACCAAAATTTTATTTTCGCCTTATTCAAGGTCTTTGCACCACAGGTTAAGGGTGCATGGGTGCATACACACAGTTTGTTATATTATTTTTAAGTTCGTGCACTACTAGATTTATAAATATTTATTTACACCGTAACAGTACAACTTGTTAGACATAACAAATGCATGTAAATCTTTGAACAACCTAGTCTTCGACTTTGCGGGAAAAAATTGTTTGGCACCTTAGTATACTGTATGATTAAAAAAACTCCCCAATAAAAACACATTAAAAAAAAAAAAAAAAGAACATGGGACAAAAATTCTCTTGCCTTTTAATCTGGTTCACAAAACGAACACTACTGAATCAAGCTCACAGAGAATGATAGGACTAAACCAGTGACCAGAAACTGGGATAGGCGGAGTGGGCAACAAAAAAGTGATCACTGTTACCAGCAACTGGATTGAGAGGCATGTATTTCCTACCAATGACAACAGATGTCTGCAAAGTCGCAAGTCACATGATTGCCTTAGCTGCGGCCCGAACCAATCCCAGGACGGCTACTACAGATTGTACAAAATCATTTATGTAATGAACCTGTGACAACTCTGTGAAATAGTATTGACCTAGTCTGGGTTGAGTCACCTTGCACTGTGCTGTTTGCAGTCAAATGTACTGTTTCCCTGTTCAAGAGAAGCAGTGTTCTTTGCACCTTACACTAGGCACAGAACTCCAGTACACATGACTTCATGAACAATACTACACTACAGTCACTTGTGTGGTTGGAAATTAAGTGGAATTACTTTCAACTGACTAGTGTACTCTGCAGGTTTGAGCAAGTGATCTCGAAAATTGCGTATATGTAAATATCTGATTTGTGTTATGTACCTGTGCCTTTCTTTGTGACTAATGTGTGTTTATAGCAAGTGTGTTTCAAAATTATTTATGTAATGAACCTGTGATAACTCTGTGAAATGGTACTGACCTAGTCTGGGTTGAGGCTCCTCACAGTGTTGTTTGCAGACAAATGTACTGCCTATGGTTGGTAACCAGTACTCTTCAGTGTAGTCCCTTGCATCATAAAATGTCTGGTTATGGAGGAATGATTGGTGACATTCTGACAGTGTGTTGATTTCTGATAAGCCTCCCTTTCAGCAGCATTGAAATGATACTTCAAAGCACAATTCCTTTATTTTGTTGATGAATTGTTTAATGATTAAAGCAGTGACAGGTGTGTATGGTTATAAGTTCATTTACAAATATGAATACAAATGCCTGTGATCAAAAGAAATTAATGTTAAAGATTTGCCTGTCCTACCTCCATTTACTCATTATGAATTTCAGTTTCGTTTCCACGGCATGTATTTCACACCGTCAAGTATGTTTCAGTAAGAGGTTTTTCAGTAGCTGTTAATGTAATCTTTGTTCACATGGACACACATTTAACACATTTAGTTGGCATCAAAATGTGCCTGTCAATAAATGACAAAAGTGTGGTGGTGAGTACAAAATACCACGAAGGGTTGACATAGTACTTGGCCTGATATGTTCCTTATCCATGCATTAGAGAATATTTAAACTTATGTAATAAAATCAACAAAGTCATATGTACAAAATATGTTTCATCACATGTTATTAATTACCAACATGTATAGATCACTTTTTTCATCACCATCAGGGTAGCATTAAAAGAGTAGTAAGAAAAGTGTGTAGGTTGAAGCACTCAACATTTGAGGCATTTATTCTAACATTGCATGTTTCCTGATATTCCATGTGGCACATTATTGTATTCTTTGTACTCTTGTAAAGCTACGCCGATGATGATCGCAAAAGTGATGGAAACATGTTAGTAATTAATAACGTGATGAAACATATTTTATTCACACACATTTGTTGATTTTATTACATAAGTGAAATTAGTATATGGCTGCACTACCGACCGGTCTACCGCTACTTTCGTTGCAGGAGTTAGTAGAAATGTTTGTAGCGTTATCGTTGTTTTAATACTGTGTGGCCACAAACAGATGGCAGAATAATCATTATCGCCCATCCTATTATCAGTCGTGAGAAGCCATTCACCCCCACAGGAAGGGTACGTTACAATTGGATAGGAGCCCAACCCCACGCACCACCACTCTAAAGAAGCCGGCAGCCACCTCGTAAGACTAGAGAAAACAGTATAAAGACCGCACCACACTTCAAGCAGAAACAGGCAGGAGCGCAAGTGAATGAAACAATAAGAAGAACCCCCCCCCCCACCGGAAGAGTCACGTAGTGGAAGAACGGCCAGCAAATAGCTTCAATCACACCACGTGCTTTATATTACAATAGCATTGTAGATAAG
>Ga0136643_10019832_pt1 | contig 10165 bp, 8 predicted proteins | sample TergutLab28metaG_FD_96883 | JGI IMG/M metagenome (GOLD analysis project Ga0136643, IMG submission 96883) | Labiotermes labralis P1 segment gut microbial communities from Petit-Saut dam, French Guiana - Lab288 P1 (version 3) (version 3) | ecosystem: Host-associated > Arthropoda: Insects >... | reverse complement strand
TGTATGTGTATATATACATATATATATATATATATATATATATATATATATATATATATATATGTGTGTGTGTGTTTGTGTGTATGTATATACTTTGCACTTTTTCTCAGAAATAAACTTACTATAAGAGTCTCTTCCTACATATATATATATATATATATATATATATATATATATGTAAGTTACATTGTGATTTAAGTCAATATGAGTACCTTATATTTTAAATGTTTCATGCCTACCTTAATGGTTTCTTTTTAATACAGTCATACTGAGCAGAGACTCAAAATAGAATCATGCAGCTTTACCGTGTGTTCAGAACGTGGGTCATTTATTGTGATGTACACTCTGCATGAATGTAGAGAAATTATGTTACATGTAGTTACTTCCTTGCAATACAGTGCATACTGCTGCTGCACTACTGCAGATCTCAAAACTGGTACTACTGATAGTTGAATGTTGACGCCTAAAGGTCATTTTGGTAATTTGGACGTTAATGGGACACAGGTTAGGAATTTCAATTTGAAAATAGAAAATTAAAACTCTTTATACAAAACATTTGATATTAATTTATTTCATTTCAAATGTCTGGTATTATGTGTGTATTTATTGCAGATGTGCACTGTACTGCAGAGATCTTTTATATAAATTCATCTCGCTGTTCTCATATAATTTTCACAATAATGGAGATTGTGAACATAATGTGAAACAAAAAGCTGTTTGGAATGGAAAGTGAAGGCATTTTGTGATGTTATGGAGATGATTTTCAGAAACATTTTTGTATTTGATAGCATTCTGTCATGAAATGCTTGAAAATTGCTTTATGCAATCAATTTTAAATGTTTTGACGATCCATAGAGAGAGCATGCAGGTACGAAAATATCCCAGCTCTAGACTTTGTTAGTGTTTGAGTAGAGAAGCTGAACTTGGAGGAAAGTGACTTGTAATGTTTGTAACACTCAGTGAAACTGTGTTGTCCCGAGAAGTTTCCTTATTTTCTTTTTAAGTCACTGGTTTGTGGTTTTTTGACAAGTTTGGTTGAAGTGATGATTGTTCCTATAGTTTTGGAATCATGATGCAATTGTTGCACTTAAAAACTTAATTTACTTAATTTTTACAAATATCAGTTTAGTAGTAATGCTGCTGAATGGAACAGTGCGTGTGTGAAAACTGTCTGTATTGTCCTCATTGCACTGTATCACCCTCAAAATGAAATACACCACCTAATTCATATAAGTGCAAGATGTAATTTAATGTGTGTGTGATTTGGGATCTGTAGGAGGGTGGGTTAAGAATTTCATTACACTTCCCAAACACAATAACTAACCATGATGCAGGGTCTCTGTGATCATCTGATATGTATTGTGGAAGTCAGCTGTACTAGGATGTGACGCCATGTAATTTGGCACCTAGGTACTGATGTGTTGGAGGAACCTGATGCTGCTGCCATCTTCAGGTCAGATGATCAGGCTGTGCAGGGAAGCTGGTTACCAATATAATGGAGGACCAGGCCTGGGGCTGAGAGCAAACTACCTCCATTCCTTGTAACTTTTGGCATATGACATACTCTTCCACCTTGTGGCAGTGGGTTACTCCTGCATGCTGCAGTCACTTCACAGAAGAGTGTAACCTCTGGACACCACCCTGAGTACACTAAATGTCACAGAGAAGACTTGGAAGATTCAAGTTGTCTGAGGTTTAATGCTGTGTCAATGGGCAAGTGGTTCCCATCATTTTGAAGGATCCAGGTGCCTTCAAAACACAGAATTTCTCACCCATTGACAAATCACATTTCACGAGACTTGAATGTTTGGCAACATCACTATGAGAACCTCAAATCTTGCAAGAAAGACCCTGTCTTTACAGAACATGAAGGTTGAATTATGTGGGCAAGAAAGCCCACCATTGTATACAGATCACATCAAGTCCTTTGCCTCCAGACTTTAAAAAATTTTATTATGGCAGTCCTGGATGTGTCCGGGGCTGCTGTTTCCTATTTCACCCAGGCATGGATACTTCATTAACATGTTCTGGTCATACGACATTTTCCAAAGCACTTCTAATTAGACGCTATTGTTGTGTTGCATACGGCAGGGAGGATGCAGTCGTGTAAGCTTACTGGTAGATGGCATGTAAGATCTAAAACATGTCAGGTTATCTTTCTGGGGATATTTTAGGTAGAGGGGCTGACAGGTATTGAATTATGCCTTCCTACCTGGCAGACACTGTCCGGATTATGTTCTTATCTACATGCAGATCTCAGGTTCTTGGTTTTACCACCAAGACTAAACTCTTGGAATTATTACCCCAAATTTTCTCTTTGTCATAGTTAACATACATATACAGTGATAAAGGTTCAGTATTATACTTCAGCTTAGATGTGGCAGTTAAAAACAGTTATTCACTCTACATTTTTATTTGTTGGCTTTTGGACAAAATGAGAAGTACTGTATTTACCGGAATGTACCTTCACAGAACACATTTACCTTTGTGCCACCCCCACCCCCACTTTTTCAGAAGATTTATTATGAAAAGAAGTATATATTAAGGTATATACAGTAGTTGAATAAAGGGAGACCAACTTGATGTCACTTGCTTTATTATTTCATTATTTACTGCTCAACATGTTTTGGATGTTAATACATCCATCCTCAGGAGCTTGCAACTTATTTGATGAGTTAATGCATAGGTTGTATTGTTCTGGTTCGATGTGTGTTGGTGTTACGTTGTGGTGGTGTGGTATCCGTATGCAGGCTTCAGCCTGCATACGGATACCACACCACCACAACCAAACCACAACGTAACACCAACACACATTGTACCAAAGCAATACAACCCATGAAATAAGTCATCAAATGAGTCGCAAGCTCCTGAGGATGGATGTATTAACATCTGAAACATGTTGAGCAGTAAATAATGAAATAATAAAGCAAGTGATATCAAGTTCGTCTCTCTTTATTCAACTATCAAGATGATGCACGGTCCAATAAACATAAGTAAATACAGTAGTTTCAATATAGCATGAAGTAGGCAGAGTAAGAATAATTTATCCGCTTCTGTCACATCAGAACTTAGGGCAATATATGCTAGAATTTATAATATTTTTGTGACCATTTTTTTGGTTCAGCTAGAACATGAGAAAATAGGGAACCAAAAGTAAAAGGACTGCATGTGAACTTATGAGATTGTAAATCTGAATAATTTATTTTACAATTTACTGATACCTATGGTTACTAATCTTACTATATACATTTTACACAGATGGGTCCATCCTCTCTGATATTAAAAATATAATTCAGACATACCTGAAAATATCTTCCTGTTTTATTTCATCTAAGAATATCTGATCATGGCATTTATAACATGCTGAAACATGTATAAGTTCATGTATATGTGCTGGTTCTTGATGGAAGTGAATATGATTATTATAATCAGGCGTAATGGTATGCTAGAGTTTAAATTGTGAAGCATGTTTGATAGCCAGTGGTTTGTTTATACAATAATAACTGATGCACAGTTTGTTCTTTACCCGTAACTTGTCATTCATGTCCGCATCCTGTCTCTTGACTCCTTGTAATTTGTTAGCCAGCCAGCCTTGAGCCATCAGTGTATCAGCATCCAGACAGCACACATTACATCACAGCTACATATACAAGTTTATTCTTTGTAACCTCATGTGACAACAGTATGCACATTCATTACTACTGTTACAGTTAATTTCACTGCTTTATAGTGTCCTGCCCCTTTGCTGTTTTGGGGCTTTTCTCTTGACTCGGCTCCATCTGCCTTACGACATATTCATATCCCTGTCTGCTCCATTCAGTCGTCTTATTAGGAAGGTTACTCAAGAATATAAATGATGCAATTACACCTTTGTTCCAGTAATTCTTTGCAGTGAAGCAAAGTTCATCTACCTTTGGCAGTTCTGGTACCTGCAAAACCAACATAGATTCAAAGCACATGGTCATTCTTTGTACTATGAACCATGTAACCCAAATGTGTAGTGCTTTTAAGTGCATTACTTAATGACACTGTCAGGTGCTAAGATTATTTAGTGCCTGCAATAGACGAATGAATGGGTATGGAGCATTGGAAGGCACTGACAGGGAAAAACAAGGGTTATGAGTAAACCCAGTCCCAGTGCCATTTCATCTGCTGCAAGTCTCACAGGGACTGGCCTGTCACTGAACCCAGGCCTCAGTGAAATACTGGTAACTAACCCTAGAGTAAAGAAAGAATAGCATGAAAAATTATACTGGCAATGAATTTAATTCACACACTAATTTTAGAAATACACTTACTGCACAATATGTTTTATATTTAGTGGTTACTTTTTGTTCCTTTGCCCAAGAGACTAAGAGGTTACCTCTTAGAAGTGGGGTTGTTTTGATCAATTCCCTTTCCTTTCCAGGTCCAGTCATGTGGTTCAAGTACTATACCGAGGCCAAAGAATGAAGTCCCATGGATGGTGACAACAGCATCCACTTTTTTTACTCTATTTGTATTAACCTGCAGGTCCTAATGGCCTAAGTTATCAGCCCAAATTGTATGTGACTGGTAGAGAAGCCATAATAACTCAAGGGTAATTGGAGGGAGGGCAATCTATTGTGCTTCTACATCTTCAGTATAGTACAAGTGTACTTACATGACCAGCATGGGGCCAGAGCAAAGCCAGCCCAACTGTATCACAGGGGAGGCATGTGGCATAACTGAACTGGGAGGAAGAGCCTATCAAAATACTGACTTTTATTTAGAACTGCAGAAATCATTGACTCTAAGACTTTCATGATGTTTGATTTACAAGGTTTCTTTTTGGCTCACCTCAAGGTGGTTATATTGAAACAAATATGTACTTCTTATAGACAAGTGCACTGGCATTCTTAGCACGACTGTACTCTTAACATCTAGCAGTGGAATCAGTGTCACGAATATGAATAAACTACATGCTACAACAACAAATACTTTCTTTTCAGGGAAACACTACCTCAACAGGCACTTCCTTTACGTATGGTGCTATATTTTTATAGATCTTTGAATAGAGTTCTGTTGTTTGTTTACTGTCCCTCCATACACCTTCCTCTATGGTACAGTAAACCACACCACCAACAATACCAGCTTTAACTCCAAACCTGTAAAGCAAATGTTTTATCATGCATTATAAAACTACAAGATGAGGATTGTAACTCTGTTGGTGTTTTGAACCTCCAATGAGGATGCAAAAGAAATTAATACAATATTACATTCCATATTTAGTCAAACCATTAGCCATAGTACTTAACTAAATATTAGCAAAACATCCTCTGAATATTTGTATGATGGAATAAATTTACAACCTGTCATAACAGGCAATGACAAGCATCTTATTATAATATTAATATTACTTCAAATGTAGAATGATCTGATAATGCCCATATTATTCTTCAGATGATTATTCAGTAAAATATATTCTTAAAATATAATACTTCATGTTTACAAAGCAGTGTGGGTTGTGACACCATGTGTCTTGCCCATGGGTACCAACATTTTGGAAGAAAGTGTTATCACCACCTTCACTGATGGAACAGGGTGAAGATGGTGTCATGTTTGGACGTTCAGTCCATCCCTGAGCCATATAAATGGTACAGTTCATCCCACTTAATCTGCATTCCCATGACTGGTGGCTAAAGAAATACCACTAATAAATATTACAGTTTTCTGGTATGTGACGCTGAGCAGTCTGGTAGCGTTCAAGAACTTTTCAGAGGAATCTGCTGTCTATATCGAGGTTGAAGATGGTTGAAGCCGGTTTCTCCAAATTACTAGTAACGAGATAGCAGGCTAAACAGAATTACATCCCAGAAGACAAGAGTCATATCACCGCTGTGGAAATCTAAAATCTCACGGTTACTGATAACATCACCAGGTTGATGACAAATAGTATTTATTACGTGGAACGAAAGAAAACCTAGAGATGAGAACAAATCAGGGAATTCGTATAACGAAGAAAGACTTCTGTGTCCTAAAATGACACTGTGTACACAGTTCGTTGTCCAGCAAGGGCTGCCCTTAAAATAGACAAGCTCCTTAGAAACGCTGGTACCCATATACCAATCCACATGGTCCCATATCGCGAAGACTTGAATTTACATTATGCAAACTCCCTACACGGTGGTATGATTACTCTCAAGATGGTAAAAGCAAGCTCCTCCCTCTCACCACCGCTCCCATAACCTCAAATCTTCCAATTTATAAAATGGTTTACACACTGAACGTGTCCAACGTGAATGGCACACATTTTCAGTACTCTTACAGTTAGCTTATCAAAAAAAACTCTGGGGAACATCTTCCCCCCCCCCCTCCCCAAGAATTGGGACAGGAAATAACCATTTATTACAAACCTCAACAACCTAAACGCCATCTTGCACCCACAATGCCCGTTCCGTCACAACCTGCTGTTTCAATCACGTAACACACACCACGGTACACACTGCTCTGTTGCATTGAACTTACCACTGGAGAACCACCATATACCACGGATTAAATACATATACAAGTACACCACTGACTATTCATGTTGACATTATGTCATTCAGTCCATCCAGTCACAAATTCAAGCACACTTTTAAATGATAACGACATCACCCTAATTCAGTGTGGAATTATAGTGACGGACGACAAGAGGCTTTTAATGTACGTCACGTAAACTCATATGAGACGGGGTATACCAGTGTTACTTACTCAAAATCGTGGACGTAACCGTACGTACCACCACGGATTAGAATCTACCACTTCCTTTGCATACATACACCTGATCCGTACCACATCTCGAGTGACGGCAACGTCAAACGGGTCAGCAGAGCTGAGACCCGGATCCGAGATGTTCGTTCGCAAATTTCTGATTGTGGCCCGTTCACGTACGAGTGATTAATCGGTAATTGTGCGTTGTGTTGGAGGCGTGGAACATTTGCTTTGCTTTTGGAGGAGTCCTTCATTCACATGGGTTCCTGAGAACTGTATGCTTCAGAAGTTATAAGAATTGTGACTAAGGTCAGCATACTCTTAAGACAAATGAACCATTGCTTTTGAAATAATTAAGTAGTCAAAATTCTTAAGGGTGTTGGGGTGCCATTTGCATTAACGAATGCCGGCGTTGCTGTTTTGGATTTATTGACACTTCATTTACACAGATACTATAGTTTTTAAGTAGTGTGTGCTGTTTAATGACAAAGTGCTCTGTATCACAGGTGGACCAAAAGTTTTGTAACTTAAAACAGTTAGGTATAAAAATATGGCGGATCGCAAGGCTGAACTTGAAAGGAAGAAGGCAAAACTTCAGGCCCTTCGCGAAGAGAAGGAGAGGCGTCGAATTGAAAAGGCGCAGAAAGATGTAAGTGCAGTTGGAATTTTGCTTTAAATCTGCAAAGAGAAATGTAAGGATACGGTATACAAAGGGAAAGTATGTATATTTCAGGCGGAAGAAGTAGCAACCAGAGCTGTCAGCACGGACAAAGATCAACGGAAGGAGCTGGACCAAATGTTGAGCTCTCTCGGCGTGGCACCTGTTTCAGATGTCCTTTCAAGTCTTTCCAGTTTGTCAAGTCTGACACCAGAACATAGTGCAAATGCTACTCCTGAATCCAGTTTGCAATTACATACTACACCTCCTGCTGTAAGGTAAGTAATTTTTGATGAGAGGCCAATAATCCTATTACGAATACAGTAACAAATTATTGTATGAACTGTGCATTTTTGTTAGACCATTGAAAAACAAGTGTCACATGTACACAGCATTCTAGTTAGTCTTCTTGTTTCATGTGAGAGCTCATCATAACTGGTAACGATAGTAGAAGATTAGCTGTGTTTTCATGGGCTTTACACAGACAAAATGAGGACATAAGGTCATGTGGTTACAGCAAGCGACGGGGCTGTCAGCTCAGTGTGGTGAGCGTACAGAGCACCAATATTCCTCCACGTGAAATGGTGACATACTGCAAGCAGACACAGACTGCTTCATCAGGCCATGAGAGGGACGGTGAGTATGAGCCAGCACCATTGTGCACAAGATAGACATATGATGCATATGTGTGCATTCTCAGAACATAACTATTCATACTTGCATTTAGTTTATTAAAATTTGACTAAATACACTTATTATTCAGTATTTTGTATAGTGTTATACACTAGGTGTATATAGTTGGATTTTAATAAACAGTGAAATTTTACATGAACAATGCAAAACATTGAGTTTAGTTTGTCAGTTATGATTGTCAAACTGCATAGGTACAATATCATTTGTATATCAATCTAGTAATTGTTTGAATTTTACTACTTTTTCCCATTTTAAGTGGTTTTTTAAGGCTGCAGTGGCAGAAAATGCATTATATTGGATAGATATTGATCTTTGGACAGTGTCCACCATAACATAACACAGGTTTGAGATAGCAAAAAAATGACATTTGATGGAAAGTCTGATTAAAAGGTGTGTTGCATTTACAGCAGTATCTCATTTTTTATTTTTAAATGGGACATTGGAATCTATTGTTAGAGTAGGGTTCTAAGAACTTATGAAATACCAGTAATAGAAATGTGCAGTAACCTCAAAAGGCACACAATCATGAAAGGTTGTTTTACTGAAATACAAACATTTTTGGAAACATAAAATTAAGTAAGTGACTGAGGGAGAGTCTAATACCATAAAGTATGAAAGCAGTCAGTCTCCATTAATGAAATGCAGATCTTGACTGGGCTGAGAGTGCTGTGCAGTAGAGGGAGATGGGGCGAGACTGACTCACCAGCCACATGGTCTCATTCTGATGGGTCAGAACCACTCACAGGTCAAGACAGTGGTATTAAAATGGGTGATTGCAAAGGGTGGAAATCCTGAACAATGAGGTTCATGAACACGAAGAGTGCTGTAACCATGGCAATATGTCATACCTATGTTACCATGGGTGTGGGATGTCATGTTTTGTTCAATACACTTATGTGTTTTTTGGTTGTCTTAGTGTTTGAAGTATTTTTTCCTGCAAGAAAGTAGACTTCACCAATGTACATATCACCAGATATGATATTCTAGTAGCATAAGAAACCCAAACAGTTCTAGGGCACAGAAATACCATAGTTATGGTTATGGTAGCCATCATATGTCCACAGCTACTTTAATGTCAGTACTGTCATGTGAAATTTATAGTGGAGCATGACTTGTGGAAGGGTACAGATTGTTGGCTTCACAGTGTTATATGCACATGTTGTAAATTATGAGATTGCAGGCAAATACTGGTACAGTTCCCTTCCCCTTCCCATGTGGGTATCCCATGGTATAAGTAGAATTAATGGCACAAGTTGCATCAGTGATGAAAGCAGCTATAACAGTGTTTCTCAAACTGTGGGCCGTGGACTACTGTCAGTTCTCAAACCATTTTTTGCCCACAAAGTGTTAGAATTGGTGTTATTTTTGTAACGTTTCAACAGTTTTTGTTATCACTGAACATATTTTTTAAAATAAAAATTGTTTGATTATTTAATTATGGAATTAACATTTTTTATTAGTTGTATCGCTGATACCTACTGTAATAAAATGCTTAGTCAAGTAAGGGAAAATGGAAGTGGGAAGTGACTTCAAAACAGAATCATTTTTGGGGGAGGGGGGCAGGAGTGGTTGAAGACTGCTCATCCAGGATATGATGCCACAGCACTGGGTTAATGGCTCCTGATGTTTTGAAGGAGCAGAGTTTGTTTAATTTGGCTGGTTCTAGAAGTCGAGGAAAAGCACTGTGTTTGTTTGAAACATCGAAGCAGTTATGTGGTGAGGTGGCATCGTGTCTGAGATCGGAGTTCCTGAAGTGTAACCTAGGTTCTGATATTGGGTATGACTTTTTTTATGTATCTAAGTCATGTTACCAAATGGGGTGAAGTTCAGTTCAGTTCAGTTCAGTTGATTACTCGGTGGCATCTTGCACCAGTTTTCAAGTATTCATATGGGTCTTCCATGTCAAAAGCATGAGAAACACTGGTCAATGATATTTAATTACACACCAACATGTGCACACACACATACATATATATATATATATATATATACATACATACAGTGATACCTCGGCTAATGAAGATAATTTGTTCCAGAATCACATTCGTTAGCCGAAACATGATTTCCCGTAGGTATGTCTTGAACGTAAACAACCCAGTC
>Ga0136643_10019828_pt1 | contig 10166 bp, 5 predicted proteins | sample TergutLab28metaG_FD_96883 | JGI IMG/M metagenome (GOLD analysis project Ga0136643, IMG submission 96883) | Labiotermes labralis P1 segment gut microbial communities from Petit-Saut dam, French Guiana - Lab288 P1 (version 3) (version 3) | ecosystem: Host-associated > Arthropoda: Insects >... | reverse complement strand
CAAGTAAGTGTCTCAAAAATTTCATCTGTGCTGCTTCTAAACGTTGTTCCTCTCTTTTCTTCAGTACCCAAGCTTCACTTCCAAATACTTTTTTTTAACTTGACTATTGATAGCTATAAGATCTTATTTAGTGTGTAACTTAACTCATTATTACTATTCATTACCTTCTTGTCTGTCTTACTTGTATTTTACTTTTAATTGTTTTATGACAAATGCACTGCACACTTTTATGTATTATGTATTATTGTGACTGTTTCCATATCTGTAAAGATCTAAAGGAAGGTGAATAAATATCATATATGATACGATGATATGACATATATGATATGATATGATATGTGATGATATCCTAGTACGTCTGTTTTTCCCTGTCACTATCATTTCACTTGTACTCCATGCTCATTATGTCATGTATATTCGACGCTATAAAATCTCAGCCACAGAGATCGTCATTAAAAAACACACACTTCACCTCACATTGGAACAGCAATTCTCTTGAGTCGAGCACCGCAGTACGAAAGCTTTTCATTAGATACAACGCTGAGCCGGTTCAATTCACAAACCATCGTACATAATCCAACTAGTCTTCTTGCCGTGCTCCAAAAACAGCACCCTTCATACAGATCACCTGATCACAATACAAAATTACAAAACGTAGGCCCACTAAATTCTACAAATTGAACGACTGCACCGAGTACACAGTCTTTCAGCCTTTCCTTGACTGCATAATTATGTAATATGGAGCAATATTCCGCAAAACTTCGAAATCCTTTCGCTCCTCTCCAAATAAACAAGCTGAATACAACTTGGGCCAAGCTAAGCTGTCATATGGTTACATGGCACATCATAGCGAAAAGTTAACTTGGCACATGGTTGACATGTGACATTATACCATACATTCTCGTGTATTATAGGCTATATTGCGCAAAGACATGCATACGTGTACTAACGAGTGAAAACATAATAACAGATAAAAGTGCACGCACATATGCTTACATGCACATAGGAAAATACAAATGCGAATACACATAAACTTAACCAAAATGCTAAATGGACAGAATAATTCACTCAGTTCAGCTAATACGGGCGAATCGTTAACACGAACTGGCTAGATTGCGATTGACGAATTGGTGAACGCTGTTTGTGTAACGCAAACTTCCGCATTCGCGAGTTGACCATCACGCGATTTCAGCGACCGGTGTGAATATATGAGTTAGAAGTCGGGTCAAGTTTTTCTGGTCTGAACCTACTTTCATTGTGCAATTACACGAAGTCTCACAATAACGTGACTCTCGCGTCATAGTAGAACTGACTATAGGATGTACGGCTCAATATAAAATGCATGCATAAGTTCACGGTCATCACCGTCATAATCAACATCAACAAGCTAACTTGGTGTTGGGCCACTTTTTGACCCGTTGCGGTCTCACACGTTTTGAAGTCTCCGTAATGGTTTATTTTGCCTGTTGGTCTGCAGTTTTTTATTACCTCGGTAATCCGCTACAAGGCATTCTGTTTGTATGTTGCACGCACAATTTCTTCTGTATTCCTATATTTTGTCGGAAACTGGGGTTGTATTCAGTTCTTTTGCGATCTCTGTGTTTGTTTTTTAATCTGTCCAAGTGTATACCGCTGTTTTTATCCTATATTTCATCTGTGCTGCTGTGATTCTTCTTATGTCTCTTGCTTTAGTGGTCCAGTTTTCACTACCGTATAACAAATTTGGAAGGGTTAGTGCATATATTTACACAGATACACATATATTTACACAGATACACATATATTCTGTATCCAGAATGAAGATTCTGAGTACGAAGAAGAGGGAAACCTTGTGAAAACACAGCAATGCTTTGCAACGCGCTCATACTGCAGGATCGTATCGCCACAAAAACTTGGAATTTGTTGCGGGTAGTCATTTCATTGAGCACCTTGTGATTCATGGGAAATAAAATTCGGCACTGAATGCACAACAGCTAGCATCGTGTGTTCCACAGTTTGCAAGGGTGTAGCTACGGGGGGGGGAAGTGCAGCCTCCACCGCCGGCAGAGTCAAAGAGGAGGCAAAAATGAATTTTATGAATGAAAACATAGACTTTCTACCTCATTTTTTTTAAATTGTTGAGCCAAACGAACAGAAAATAACTAATATTTTTTTTTCAAGTTCGTAATTTCTGTTACGGTCGAACACTATTGTTACTCTTTCCGGGCGTCAAAATCTACCTACGTCACTGAATCTAAGAATATATGTTAACAACTGCAGCTGGATTGGAAACGTTACGAACAATAAAGGGAAGATGTACGATTTCAGGCTTCCGCTGCGAAGCAGAAAATAAATGCGCTGTTCTGGGTTATTACGCAGCGGGTAGTGGTAATTTCTTACAGACGTTTCAGGACAATTTATCGGTCCCTTCTTCAAGGGTCAATAATCCAAAAATTACCACTACTCTCTGTATAATAACCCATAAGGACGTAGTTCTAAATAAAGGGACGAATATTTACAGCCATATAGTTACTAAACCTCTCTATTTATTGGATGTTTTCCCCTAAACATGCACAGTGATAGGCATCGTTAAGGGAAACAAACTTTCAAGTTATAAAACACAACTACTAGAAGACTTCAAAGCGTTCAAATACCAGCCGCAGATCTTGTTGGTGGGATTCAGGAAGTCAAATTCAGAACTCCTGTGTCCGCCCCCAATTTAATTATTGCGCAAATGATTACATAACAAAAGTTATTTGCACCAAATAACTTTTAACACAACAATAAGACACTGTTCAATTATACGGATATTCAGCTGTCATAAGCTCCCATAAGCAACCAATTTTTACAGTCCTTGTAACTTAAATTTATGACCCGCCATGTAAAAAATTATACACTTACGAAGTGGATCCTCCAGTACGACTCGCAATAATTGCACAAATCGAGCTGATTAGTTGACACCGACGACTAAGGAACCTCGGTTCGATTCCAATGGAGGAATAACCGGAAAGCCAGGCAGGTAACTACTACAAACCTCTCGTGATTGCGCCTTAAAATGTGCTTTGGCCTCACGTTTTCGTCAAATCCCTGTTTAAAAATTGAGCTTATAAAGTTCATAACGTGTTACACAGGCTTATTAAAAAACTGTAGTTCAGCACACGACATTAAAAATCTGACGTAACAGGCCACGTCACTTGAAACCTTAATTTACACTTCTGTATCTAGGAAATTGCTTCTCAAGTACTTACCTACAAATACGTAAGTTTTCACTTCACGTGTTGATTATTTAAGAGTACATCATCCTGTATCTGTGTTCTTGCTTGAGACTCATGTCCGTGCTCTTCGAATTCGAATAAGAATTGTATTATGTCAAATTTTAGACATGAAAATTCGCATTTATTAAAACCCATTTAACCACTTAGAAATCACCACATATGGATACGCTGACTTATACACTGTAACGTTTTCACATCTGTGAACCCACTTAAAATATGGCCGCTCCTATGTCTTGCAAAGATTAAATTTGTCCCTGTCCAAGCCATGAAGGCTTACAGGGGCAGTAGAGTTATAGCTCCACTAATACGTAACCTTGGCACTAGATGGAGGCGAGTGTTCAACTTCGCGTCCCGGTCGATTTACCTCCAGAAACAAAAACTTCGGCGTCGATTACACAGGAGGCTCAGCCGAAATGGACGTTTCTGGATTTCTCTGCTTTCTCCCCAGCAATTTCCAAAGTTTGCTCTTCACTAGAAAAAATCTGTGGCCCCTCTCGTTTGAGTTTACATGTTTATTCGTCCTTGTTTACACAATCAGGTAAGAAATACGCCAGTTTTCATTACGACGTCAAGCAAGTAATCGAAGAAGCCTGACAAAATACAAATATTTTCCATTAAGGAATACAATAAGGTGAGTTCGAATTCCAAGAAAAGAAAGTCATACTATTCTTTGACTAAACAGTGCGTTGTAGCACGCCTTTGTTATTTTTCAACGGCAGACAAGTTTATGAAATAACGTCAATGTCTGTGTATCCGTTTGTGTATTGCAGACTGCCTCCACTGATGGTTTCTCTAGCAACCGACAGATCTACATTAATTTTAGTACTAATGGAGTCTGTGTACTCTTAAACCCCCAAATCTTCGTAGCCCCTAAATCCTTGCCATCAATATAACTAGTACGATGACCATACTAGTTTTTTATATGTAGAAAATATTAATATGATAAGTATTTGGACCTAGGAGGGACGAGGTAATGGGGGAATGGAGGAGATTGCATAACGTGAAGTTAAATGATTTGTACTCCTCACCCAATATTGTGCGGGTGATAACATCTAGAAGAATGCGATGGGCTGGGAATGTGGCGCGTATGGGTGAGGAGAGGGGGGTGTATAGGGTCTTGGTGGGGAAACCGGAGGGAAAGAGGCCACTGGGGAGGCCTAGACGTAGATGGGTGGATAATATTAGGAGGGATCTCCAGGAGGTGCGATGTGGGTATATGGATTGGATTGGGCTGGCCCAGGATAGGGACAGGTGGCGGACGCTTGTGAGTACGGTAATGAACCTTCGGGTTCCGTGAAATGCGAGGTATTTCTTGACTAGCTGCAAACCAGTTAGCTTCTCAAGAAGGACTCTGCACCATGAAGTAAGTAAGTAACATTAGAAGTATTATGTCTCACACTAAATGTTATGCACTCGCCGGCCTTAAAAATTAACACTTGATAGAATCTTCTTTTTAGAGGGGAACATAGAACCAAATGGCAGCGCGATGACCTATTAATACATTTACAGCTCCATTTGGTGACGGCAATACAGGAATTACTGAAGGGAAAAACACTGACTGCGGTACGGAGATATATCATATACTCGTACACAGTTACAAAATGTGTACCGATCATTTTTGTGTGCTTACAATTGCAAAGGCAGAAACAGAGCGAATTTATGAGGTCTCGCCGAAAAATTTAAGGATATTAAAATCCTGTTTATGGAAATTACGGACACAGATTTCTCAATCGGCACTTAATGTTTTTGTTGAAGCTGCGCTTTAGATGTGGAAAGACAGGAAGAAGCTTCCTGTTACTAAAAAAACTAACTACTCGCGAAAAGGAAACATTTTATATGCAAGTAGTTGGGCTCTTAATGACAAAAAAATGATACGTTGAACAGAATGAAAAATATCAAAATAGGAAAAGTGTGTTGTGAATTAATCTGGGAATGTCTTGTCTGAGACACTGAAGTCCAAGGATCACTTGCCATCAAATCGTAAGTCACTCGAATGAGTTAATCGCGATATAACTAATGCCAGCATGACAAATATATCTGCCTCTTCACCCAACATTTTTTTTCGGTTGACAGTATCATGTCCTAGAGTCCATGCCTTCTTCTTCTTCTTATACTTCTTCTTCTTCTTCTTCCTCCTCCTCCTCCTCCTCTTCTTCTTCTTCTTCTTGCGTGGCTCCAACATCGAAGAGAATAATCGCCTATTCAGTTGCTCTCCTCCATCCAACCCTATCCTACGTTACTTGTCTTCAATTAACATTGCCCATCTATCTTATGTCATTTTCTACATCATGTTTCCAACTAGTCTTGGGTCTCCCGTTGGGTCGTTTATGGTCTAAGTTGGCTTGGTATATTGTATTGGTGTGTAGAGTTAATGTACTGATAAAGTAACTGTTAAATTACAAGCCCGTCACAATTTAGAGTGTAACTATGAAAGTATGAAAGAATGGATCCCGTCCGTCATACCAGCTACCCTGCTTTGGATGAACCCTGAGTGCCGTGATCAAATTCTCAAAATTCCTGGCCGTTCTTGTCCTCTAACATAGTGTTAAATAAATCCAGAGCAAAATCGTTACACCAAAGTAAACATAGGCTACATTATGCCGATTATTCTTCAGGATTTCAGTTTTCCTGGCTTAATGGCTGGCCTTACACACTACGTCCCCTTTCTGTGGCACACTGCCAGTAGAAGCACCCGGGCACCGATCGATCTCAGAGTTCACTGAGACAACTCTTCACCACAGAGCATAGAGGTTACATCTAAAAGGTGTCTACAAAACTTGCGGAGTGAGCTGTATATACATTGCAAAATAATACGAAGCGTTTATACTCACAGCGATCCTCAAATCTTCCATTAAGACTTAAGCCGTGAAAGAATTTTATACTGTGATATATTCAGAACAGGTGCTGAAAGTGTTCTCGGTGAGAAACACTGCACTGCTGAACACATCGTATTAACTGTCGAACACATCCAAAGATGTCAGGATTTTTGCCGATAATGGGACAGTTTGCCGCTAAATTATTTATGTATCATTAATAGCAGTTAAACAAATAACTCTTTCTCTGAGTGCTTCCACATCAAGTACTCCAGACAATCCAAGTAAGGTGAGCGCGGGTACACAACTGGGTCCTCCACGACCAATCCATCGGACACGGTAGGTGCTGCTCAGGATATCCCGAGGGACACCGCTGTGATGGAACTTCTTCAAGCATGGACAACATGAAATAAGTGCCTCTGGTGCTGGAAAATCGGCCGATATGAGACACTGTGTTCACTGTAAATAGTAGGAATACACGTGCAGCTCATGTAGGAACATGCCAGAAGTTCTTCCATCGACAACAGAACTCTCCTCAGTACGGTCCCACGATCAAGGTGCTCGGATGACTTGCTCTCTCCCTGACTAGAGATATACGGTCAGCGTTTCACCTTACATCAAAGATCACTATCGGTAAATGTTCAATGGTTTGGAAACCGTAGGCTGAGAATTTTCACAGGTACAGGCCCATAGCCTCTCAATTATTGCCGGGCTGTAACTAGAAATGAAAGCTTTTGCAGACCTATGTTCATATTAAGTGTATGTACTACTTTGTCATATATACTGCTAAAAAAATGTACAGAAATTTCAGGTATATCCTATTTGCTTTAGATGCCAGTAACTAGGAAGAGGTCATCAGTGAAGGCAAAGAATGTTTGCTTGATTTTACGGCTCACAGTGTGTTATGAGAATCACGCAAGCGGTGAATATTAGGGTGAGCGAAAATATGAAAGCTACACACGTCAATTATATTACATTGTAATACATTACGCGATTATACAAGTGAAAATACTGGGACAGAGAGAAATAGCCGCACGGCGCCATTCAGTTCCCTATCAATCAAATGCAAATACGTTTTTAGGTGAGACATTCCCGTTTTGTTGGTCAGATCACAATTATCAGTAAAATGTAGTCAAACACAACTTTTAGCACTTACATCGCTAAGAGGTGGTTCATATAGTTTGTCGTAACAGCTACATGTTTCGGCCTCTATATTGGCCATCATCAGGCTGTAATCTCTCTTATTATAAAGTAAACTACACAATATACAATATTTTTGTTTTCCGACGAGATCTCGTTCACAGCTATAAAATTTTGCAGTTAAAATATTTACAGTTGCATTTGAATTAGAATTATTCTAATATAAAAGTATTCTAATATAAAAATATAACCAGTACAGGAAAAAATTTGTGTTGTGATCCCTGGAAGGGGGGGGGGGGGAATTTTGTCAAACTTGGGATATTCTTGTTGACAATGTTGGTTTCTTTTTTTTCTTTTTTTTTCTGGCAAAAACTTCACCACGGAAATCCAAACAAAGAAACCAATATTGTGTTTGACTACATTTTACTTATGCTTGTGGTCAAAATACGTGCTGGACATCTGCAGTTATCAGTGAGATTTCTGAAAATCGGGGAGGTCATAGCCATGAAACGGGCCGAAGAACCATAGGAAGGCGCAGAATATTTGAAACTCTTACACCCTCAGTCATGAAGCATCCTTTACCGAAATGGCACTTTATAGAAGAGCATGAACCATGCTTCAGGCTTTGATCCGTATCAAATTCCGCGTTTGCTTAATACGCACAATTAGACACAGTAATAGACAGTGTCAGAGTTAGCTGGGGTTTCTGGTCGTCTTAAACTCAGAAAAAAACTCTATTACGCGACGCACAAAGAGTCGATTGGACAGAAAATTTGGCTCATTAATTACTGTTTTAATTTGTGTTATATAGTGTCACTGTAATGCCATATTTTTTTAATCACTACAGTTATACTTTTATTGTGTATATACAAAAATACTCAGTTCATTTAATCTGTACTTATTAAAAAATTATTTTAAGCTATTATTTTATTTATACTATATATATATATAATTACGCTTGTAGGTGATATACATTGCGCAAATGTGCGCATGAAAAATCGCGCTCCGATATATTTAACCTTGGTTCCCCTTGTACATTAAGTGCACATATCTACCGGGTTTGAATCCCAGTCTAAATTCTACCCTGATTAAGATTCTCGTGTCACCTTTCTGATCTTCAATAGAACAAGACATCTTCGTTCTCCGACCATACCAAATCATCATCAACTTTTAGTAACAAGTTACTGTACCATTAATTTCTGCGCAAGACTTCTGTTAATACTGAACAAAAGTTATGCCAAGAACCTAAAAGCAGAAACCTATACAAAGCTACAAATTTCATTACCATCAGAGGCAATAAATAACCGCGCATCTTAGAGATCCACATAAACTGCTACTACGTAGTCAACTATCTCCAGTAGCGTGTCCAAACAAAACCGGCCAGTCTCCATATAAACCAATAAAGTATGTGCAATAGTCGTCCCAGCTGCTAAGAAGTTCAGTAAAATAATCCCTGAACACACTGCCGTATATTTTACGCTTAGTGGGTTTTTTTAAATTTTATTTTTAGGTTCACTGTACGTGTCAGTTGCGTTGGTAATTATTCAGTGTTTGCGTGTTGATCCGAAGCAGATAAGAGCAACACAATCATTTGAAACGGTATTGTTTCAATTGTAAATGTGTCGCCTGGGTTACCATATAAATCAAGAATATGCAAAGAGATTTGTTATTATTAAGCTACTGTACGTTTTTCCTAAAATAAAAACGACGTTCTTAGAATTCTGTAGTGTTTTATGTCCGTGTGACCTGCATCACTGATACAATAATATAAATAGCCAACTAGATGCAACAATTCTAATGTGCGTCATTCCCCTTGTGTTTTGTACAATAGTAAGGGGTTAGGTATGTTAACACTTACAGTCGAACACAACTATATTTGTTTTATTACAAGGAGTTTACAATTAGCAACCGTGCGATAAGGCAACTAAGCACACTTTCTACAGCCCTTTCCATGTCTTTTCACAGACAGCTGAACCACACCACCGCATACTGCAGGTAGTAGATAAGAAGTAGCGGCCCACGATTTACCAACGGGACTGGCACACTCCACCTAAAATCTATCCCCACCACACGGGCAAAGCTACAGCCAGAAAAATGACCAGCCTCAACTCAGCTGCATAAGCACACCCCCCGGTCAACATAAAATTAATCTTTTGGCGCCGGAATTATTTTTTAAATTTCAACACACCCTGTATATAAAATATGAATAATACAGGAACCAAATACGTTAGAATTATGAAACAAACTGAATTTTTAAGAGAAAAAAACCGAGAGTATATACCATGTTTAAAATATTCAGTACCTATATTTTTTTAATAAATGTATAAAATGCAACTTTAGAGGTTAGCGGTGCGGTACGACCATTATAGTTGACATTAGGCGTCAAAAGGTTAAACATGTTAGAAAGTGATAAAGAACAATAACAAGGACACGGCTGGACCCTATCTCAGTTACTTACCGCCGCAACACAAGGCGTAACCTATATTATTCTCACTGATTGCAACTATTCTTGTCCTAGCTTAAGTATTTATACTCATACATTATATTATATTACACCCCCTAGCATAAGATATAGTCCCTATGGGAAATAAAGAAAAACGATATCCAACCAGATACACCCGGGAACATGGTACCCTGTGATATAGTGAGATCTCGAACCTGCCCCATTACGCCCCAAAACCACTACACGCATGCTAGTATAGCCTAAGCTGAAAGTCTAACCACAACCTGATGATGGCCCACATATAGGGCAGAAACATGTCGTTGTTGTAAACTCCTTGTAATAAAAACAAATATAGTTGTGTTCGACTGTAAGTGTTAACATACCTAACCCCTTACTATAGATGTAACAATAATAATTTTATTAATAATTTCAATCAGCTCGACACGTTTCGGGCGATAATTTCGCACATCCTCAGGAGCAGTAGACTGTGTTTACAGCTTGTGGTATAAAGCACCT
>Ga0136643_10019827_pt1 | contig 10166 bp, 5 predicted proteins | sample TergutLab28metaG_FD_96883 | JGI IMG/M metagenome (GOLD analysis project Ga0136643, IMG submission 96883) | Labiotermes labralis P1 segment gut microbial communities from Petit-Saut dam, French Guiana - Lab288 P1 (version 3) (version 3) | ecosystem: Host-associated > Arthropoda: Insects >... | reverse complement strand
TGTTATTTTTTGTGTAGTTCATTGGTTAATTGTGTTGTTCTATGTTGTTCTTGTGTGTAAGTGTGTACTGCCACCGGGTGACCACCCAATTGCAGTTAATAAATATTATTATTATTATTATTTACAGTGGCTGTTTCGGAGTCAGAACTTATAACTTTATTTAATTTGGAAGTGCAATCAGTAGACCTGTATGGGAAGTGAAGTTTTATAATATGAAGTGACAGTGTTGCTTCAGTTGCTGTAACCTGTTCTTGTTCTCGTTTTTTTTTCCCCCTTTTCTTTTCTTTTCCCCTTGAATTTTGTTTCATAAAGAGCTCACTGACCTTTGGGGTTTTACAACGCACCTGGATTTGTTTCTTCAGCTTGGTCGTGTTGATATGTGAACTTCCTTTGTGTGCCATAGACATGAAAGATTCTGCTTCATATTCATTTTTGTCAGTTTAAAACAAGGAAGTTTTGGTTCAAGTTCTTTGCAGAATTTACACTTTCACTATGGCATATTCCTGGTTAAAAGTACAGAAATTTATACTTAACAGAGTATATTCAGAAGATGGAAACACAAGTTTATCAAAAATCACAAGAGCAAAAAACCATCCTTCCATTACAAAACAACATTTGCAATCCATGCTTGGGCACAAGCACATCAATTTCTTGGCTTCTGTCTCTCAAGAAACGTGTTCAGCATTCATAGCCTTACCAAATGTGAGCAACTCTTTGCAGATGTGGAAGGATATGGATCAAAAAGCCTCAGTGCCCAGAGTTGAGTCACACGCATACATTTCCTGAATGGAGTCCGTGCTTTGAAGTGAATTGTCATTTTGTGATATTTTTTATATCAGTGGAAATGTGATTCTTGTATTTTTAACCAATCCAAGTGGGTTTTCACATGACAGTTTTATTCTGACTCATCCCATTGTATTATATCATGCTGAATAAAGATGAAGTATTACAGCCAAACACAACACTTTAATTTTTGCCATCTGATGCTACATATAGAATTCCTATAAAAATCTACTTCATGAAATACACAAGTGTTTTTTAAGAAGAACAGTACCTCATGAAATTATGTTCACTAAAGATGAGCAGGAACTGAACAACTAACAAAAACACAGAATATTGATTTCACCTGAGGTATTATAATCATCCAATCAAAAACAAAACAGTGATGTTTTACAAAACAAAGACTTAATTTTATATAATACTAATAACATGTGGTATATTTTAATAAATACTTGAAAACTAGTGATCTCATTAATCAATAATGCATACTGCAAGTGTACTTATGTTTTTTAAATTTTTGTAAAGTAATGCTTGATGTTGGATCACTGAACCAAAACATGTAGCACTGGATGACAAATATTAACTGGTGTACAACTGTAATACATCATTGGTATTCAATATTTGACATGACATTGGTTCTTAAATTTAGAATATGTTTCCTTTCCATGTTTTTTATTTAGTGCAGCAATGAATGGATAAATAAAACATGGCACTTGCAGTTTTAAAATTGTTGCAGGTGTAGGTATGTAGCCCTGTGACATTATTTCAGCCATGCTGTTCATGACACACATGATTTCAAAAATGTGTATCTGACATTGTTTTCATGTACAGTCTCTGTAACACAGCATTGACTTTTGGATATCACAACATAAGACGTAAGTCTGTCAAACATACGCTAATGTTTCTAAAATGGTGTGCCTAACATCTTTCCTTTCTTACAGTAATTCTTTCACCAGTACTCCAAAAGGAATGCTCACAAATGTACAGTTACAAAACATTTGAGGGGATTGATTATTGAAGATCTTAAGTACATATAAAGTGCAGAGAGGAAGTCATTTTGTTAGTTTAACAACAAAGAGCCCAGACATTGTCGTACCTTAAAACCCAGACAATTTCAGAACACAGAGGATGTCTAGTCTTTCTACCATTGTAACTGCCTATCAGTCCTTGTGCCATGACAGCCGCTACTTGCTCTTTGTCTACCCAAGTGATGGGCTAATTTTCATTAATTTAGAATTACTGTCATGAAGCTAGCCACCTCTTCCCCACCCCCTTCAAACTACTGTCTGGTAGAAACATGATGTACAAACTCTGACGAAGTAGTGGCATTATTACTGTACATAATGTTTAATCTTTAGAATATGGCCTTTGAAATACCAATTTTGTGCTGTGGCCAGAGCACTATTCAATTTAAATGCCTACTGCAGGACATTGTTTTCTGATTTGGATGAAAAAGACATAGATTTAATGGGACATTGTCCCTGTCATATGTTAAAGATTAAAAAAAAAAAAAGATACACCTTTTGTTAAGGTCAGTTTATAGGTACGTTTGCATAATTGTGAAAAGCAACTAGTAGTTTTGTCATGTCTGTTCGTCTGTCCGCATGGAACAACTTAGCTACTACTGGACAAATTTTCATGAAATTTTATATTTGAGTATTTTTCAAAAATCTGTCAGCAAATTCAGGTTTCATAAATATCAGACAAGAATAACGGATACTTTACATGAAAACCAATGTATATTTTTGATAATATCTCGCTTATATCTTGTTATAATGACAAATGTTTCAAAGTTGTAGAGAAAATCAAAACACGTTTTATGTTCAATAACTTTATTTTTTGAAAATCATGCCCTTTATGAGATAATGTGGAAAAATGTTGTACAGCCAGGCAGGCCACAGATGAAAGTATGGTGCATGTGCATTGGATGCTGGATAACCAAGGCTACAAATACACACTTAGAATATGTAATACTTATTGCTCTTCCACTGCAACAGTGGTTGCATGAATGCACCTAAGTGTTACATTATACATATGTAGCCTGTCTTTTTCTTTTTAAGTGGAGAGTAGTATGAGAGGAATTACACAAAATGTGGATTTGGTTTTTAATTTGAGGACTTGTGAACTTGATATGGTGTGACATTCAGAGCATCATGTTAAACTCTTTCATGGATACATTAAGAACTTACAGGTATTCCAACAATGCACACACCATGTTAGAAGGCCTGATTTATCTCCAGGATATTGAGTTTGAAATTTTGTTAGGCAATCACTTATCCTATTGGGATCATCATGGTTCTTCTCAGCTGTTCCATAGAAATGACAGGTACCATGATATAAAAGAATATATATATGATGACTCTTCTTCTGTCATTACCAGTCCAACTTTCTCAGATCTCAATTAATGGTAAATAATGTTAGCATAACTGAACAGCTTCTGTATAGTAATAAAACATAGTCTAGCAGTACCCAGTGTGAATCTTGACATGGGAATGAATTTTCTCCATTGGCTTGTATACCAGCTATCCTGACAGGTTTATGTGGTTTTCTTCAGTATTTCCAGGCAGATGCTGAGATTATGCCATTAATGCCTTCCTTCCCCATCTGTTCCATTTCATTAATCACATAACCATCAATACTGTGTAGCAGGGATGGCCAGCTAGATGAACTTTGGGAGCCACAATTTAAAAGGCAAGATCCAGCCATAGATAAAATAGAATTTTTATACTTATTTGACAGCTTCTGATTTCAATTCGTCCAACTACATTAGGTTAGTTTCAGTTACTTAAGGGTCACCTTCTTTATAAAACATTTAAAAACTCCGTTTGCATTCTGCCTCATTTGCACATAACCTAAATATTATTTTTTTACAGGTAAGTTGCACAAGCAGCACCAGTGACATGCACAGGCCACATAGCACCCCATGCATATAGTCTGAACTACTGAAAGTGGAACTGCTGAGAGTGACACTAAATAAACAAAGAATAAATGAATAACAATTTTTGACTGCTTTTCCTCCTCCATAATTCAGTTCTTTATGTATTGATGTGTTGACTTATGAGCCCGATGTTGAGTTACAAAGTAGCATGACCAGAGAAACAACAAACAAACAAAAACAAGACAGAGCAAAGCCCAAGGCAAAACAAAAAGCTGTACAAATTCATTTGTTAAAATTTGAAGTCAGAAAGAAAAGAAATATAATATTGACACATTGTTATAACAAATATGTTTAAACTCATGATAAGGACATGTTACTAGATGAAGTACCAGTGAAAATAAAATATGATTAATGGGAAACATTTCTTCTTTAAATAGGTCAGTGTTTCTGCAGACAACATTAGCAGTTGATGCACATAGAGCAGGAGGAGAGTTGTTTCATGAACAGCTAACACTGAACATAACAAACATTCTCTGATTTCAAGTATGAACTCTGTGAGCTATAGCACATCCTCAGGAAAGGACAGAATTGAGTCAAAGAATGTTTGTGTGTGGCCTTTCACATAAGGTATGCAATTTTAAATGGTATAATGCAATAGCATAGTTATAATATATGTGGGGAAGTAAATTAGTGTAACATTGCTGCTAACTTCTGCTGGATGTATTCCAGTTTGTTGGCCTTACTGGACATTATGGAATCCCAAATTACAGTGAATTAACCTAATTTAGCTCCAATGTAATATGTAAAAGGTAAAGTTCACCCTAGAACAACTCCCAGAGGGGCGGCAGAGTTATAGCACCACTCTTTCTTGAACTTTGGTGCTAGATGGGGTTGGGTGGTCAACACCATGCCCTGTCCGCTCTTCCCCCCGGGAAGGAGCCCAAATACCCATTGTACAAGAGGCTGAATGGGACACAGTGCCAATCTGAATGAGTGTGGAGAAGAGAAAATATGTTTTCTGCACCACCGTTCAAACCTCAAACCGCCCATCCTGTAGCAAGCACTATTCTAACTATGCTATTCCACCCCCTTTCTCAGTGACAAGAGTCCTAGATTTTTAATTAAAATCTGCAAGTAAGGCTTTGTGTGCTGATAACACAGATAACTGTGACCTTGTGTGGGGTAAAAGTCCTAATTGCTTTGAGGGCTGAAAAATTTCATTTAATGAAAGTCATCACAGCAGAATGGTAGATACTAAATTAACTTGCGGTTGTCATACTGTTGCCATGAAAACGTTGTTTCACATGATTTTCCTTTTTAAATTTTCAGAGAAATAAATTACAGTTACTTTGTTTCTCAGCATTGCACAGTTGATGATACAATCATAATAGACTTCGACTGGTTTTTATAGAAGCTATTCATGAAAATTAGCGTAGGAATTACGTGTGTCAAAGTTTTTCAATTAAGTAACCTGAAAAACTCCATTTTATTAGGAAATGATCTTATATGATTAATGACACAGACATCTCTTACGAAAATATTCTGTCCTTCCTCTGTACAGAATTTAATCCATTGGCTTTTGTTCTCTTGATTTCTTTGAGTTGCATCACATAATTTTTTGACTTCCAGAGAAGTGGAAACACTGTATCTTTTTCATTTTGTAGATGATTTCAAAATTTTTTTATTTCAGTGACACCAAGATCTTTTGTTTGCAATACAGTGGTTCTTGATGTGACTCCTGTCCCGTGCTTACAGTTCGTTAAATACACAAACCTATTATAGAAACCAGTTTTTAAAAGTCTTGTGATTACATTAAGTGACACGGCAAATGAATGCGAGTATTAACAAAAGGTCACAAAAATAAAATTACTTAGCCAGCTAATATATCCATAACCTTCTTATTCATGAATATAAGTGTAAAAGTGCAGAAAATGGAAAACATGCCTGGGGCCCTCACTTGTTGGGAAGGTAGCACTTGTTTAGCTTATGCCAGTTTCTTACTGAGATGTTGAAGCAAGAGTGTACTTCTGCATTTAATGTATATGACTCCAATGCTCTGTGTTGAAGACCATGCAAGTGTTCACACACATATCTGACTGATGCCCTGTCATATATCTGAGCTACAGGACTGTGAAAACTACATTTTGTAAGTGTTCAAATACACCAGCAGAATGTCTGTTTACACAGACATCATTAAAACTAACAAATCCTTAACTGTACCATTATGAATAAATGTCAACAATGAGAATAAATCATTTGAATATCAGAAGTCCCATCCAGCAGTTTGTTTTCAAATTTCATCTACTTTCACTTCATGGAAGCCATTAATCAAATTGTTTATAACAGCTAATGGTGTGCCTCTGAAAAAGAGTGAATGTTTCTCAATGGTCATCAGTAAAACACAAAGTTAAACGTACAGTCCCTATGCTTAATTAAACACCATGCTATGATGACATTCACAATAGTCATAATCTTTTAGTTGCATAAATTTTATGTAGTTGCTTCTGCTAGGATGTGAATCAGATTTACCATGACCTAAAACAGAACCCTGGGTTTTACCGTCACCAAATGACATCAGCAATTTTGGAATTTGTTTTTATGAAATCTTTTATTGTGTTCTGAGTTATGAGACGTACTTGATTTTTGCCTGTTTGTATGCATGCTCGAGGTTAGGTATAGATGGGCAGGGTCTCCATCTTTTGTTATCCTTAGTTTTCCATTACATTCGCATAGAACTGGGTGTTTTAATAACACTTTCATAAATTAAATCCAAGTTATAGTACACCAGTGCAACCATGTAATATGCATTATGAATATGTATGTGCAACATGTTTTGACTTACAATTTCATCTTTGGGTACAGTCTGTTATAAACTGTACACCATAGTTACTTAATACTTACACCATGGAGCAGAGTCCTTGAGAAGCTAACTGATTCTCAGCTAGTCAAGAAATTCCCCATTTTTTTTGGAATCCAAAGGTTTATTACTGCATTCACAAGTGCCTGCCACCTGTCCTTATTGTGAGCCAGATTAATCCAGTCCATGTCCCCACAACCCACTTCCTGAAGATCCATTGTAATATTATCTTCCCACCTAAGCTTGGGTGTTCCAAGTAGTTTCTTTCCCCCAGGTTTCCCCACCAAATCTATGTATGCACCCTTCCTCTCCCCCATTACATGCCCCACACCTTATTTGATCACCCAAATGTTAGGTGAGGTGTAAAGATCACTAAGTTCCTGATTATGTAGTTTTCTCCACTCCACTGTCACCTCGTCCCTTATAGGCTCTTCAGCACCTTATTCTCAAACCCCCCGTCTCCTCCCTCAATGTGAGCGACCAACTTTCACGCCCATACAAAACCACAAACAAAATTGCAGTACTCTTTTTAGTCTATTTTTGGATAGCAGAATGGAAGACAAAAGATTCTGCACCGAATGAAAGCAATAAAAAGAAACACTTTTTACAATGTAGAAATTCATTTCAAGTTGACTGGAATATACGGGTAGGTTCCTCCGAAAAGCCGATACATTTTTACCAGTTTGCACGGGATCACATCCCTCTTCATAGTCGCCGCCTTCAGAACCTAAAACCATGCATTCATTTTGGTTAAGAACCTGGATGAGTAATGACAACCTACGCAATCTACAAGCTTTTACCGACACCGTCGTCTTAATTACGAAGTATAAAATTCCTTCCTGCAGGCGAACTGGCAACCTCGTCAGCGAACAGGGGAACATTGCGGCGGGAAGTGTTCGACAGTTGATCCGTGGGTAGGGCAATAGTTAGGTAATTGGGTTGGTACTATTAATATGTAATTGTAATAATAAGCAGACCAGTTAAATCCAAAATTCGCCTCTAGGCCAGGTATAAATTACATTGTTACTATTTTAGTGTCATTCGTAATATCGTTGCATGGAGGGGTCTTGTTCTCGTGCGCACAATTTGTGTCAAGGTCATGTTCAATGTAGTTTGGCTATAGCACATGTACTAGACTTGGCATATCAACAAAGTGTGGGGGGCGAGTGTTTTAATTACACGTCACGAATTAAGTAATTTTGCAGGCCGTAGTAATTACATAATGTACTTCGGATACACATTTGGGAATGAAAATGCAGACGATGTCTCTTGAAATAAATACTAGATTCGCTTTGGGGTAGGAGGGCATTGTTCACTGCGATGTCGGTACGAATAGTACGGTTGGCTAGCGAGTCTGCATATTTGCTAATGTGACGTCATTGTGCTTTAAATGGAAACTGGGTGAAGCTTGTACACTACCGGCGAGAGTTGTTATACGAAGACTCTCGTTTTGTGGGTTTTCTGTGTGTAAGAAACAAAATCATTGTGTGAATGTAGTTCAGAAATTATTATTGACGATTTCGTGGTATTATGACGATTTTAATTCGACAATGAAAGCGAAGTATTTTCAGATGAAACGTCCTCGGGACAGCTCGCTAGTAACCTAAGAATATCGGGTAAGCATGTGAGCCAAGAAGAAAATAGTGTGCTAATGACGTATGTGTGTCCGAAGAGTATTAGTTTGTGCGTCTTATACTTTTTTTTTAATTCATGAAATACATATCCGAAGGTGAATTTCCATATACGCCTGTTTTAATTTGATTTCCTGTTGGAAGTTACGCCTACATTGTGCAGTTGTGTTTTGGACTAAAAAGTGTCCTATACCTTTTGTGTAGGATTTATTGACATTAAAACAAAAAGCACCTACAAGTCAGATTTTGAGCATGTTAGTTAATTGACCGTCAGTGTAGCCCAAGGTCTTAAGTACTCTGTTTTTGGAGATAAAAGAGTGTTAAGTCGGAAATAATACTAGTGGATTGGTGTGTTTTGTTTTAACCTCATTCCGCAGAGACTTCAAAAGACGGACACCACCAATATGTCAGTGGTATTGTGTCTGGATTATATTTTACCTCTGTGCCTGCTTTGTGCACCAGCTGCTGCTATACTACTATCCACCAAACCCACTTTCACTGTCACATTGCTTCATAGTAATAATGGTAAAAATTAACTCCAGTTTAGAATATTTTTTTTTGTTACTCAATATATGCCATTATGCAGGAAGACAGTTTTGTTAAAAGTAAGGCATAATGTTACTCTTGTTGGACTAGAGTAACGAGACTGCATGGGTTAGTGTCTGTTAAAATCTTCTGATATTGGGTTACCTCCCATTCTCACTGCTCTCCATACCCCCAGCTACAAACATGCAATAAAGTTTTCTCTGTTTATTACTGTTCTTTTATAGCTTTGTCTCTGACAAAGGCACAACTATTTTAAAGGTGACAGAACCTTGGATGCATGATCCGCAGGAATCGTGACTGTACCTTTGAGTGTCAAGTAGCATAATGATGTGACTGAAGGTCTGTTTCAGACTAGTAGTAGTTTAGGTGGGAAAACATAATGGAAGTCCGTATACAGCATTGGACATAATTCAAAATGCGATGGTTGCTGTCAGCTGACGTAACGTGGCCGGGTGGACATAACAACTGCTATTGCAGTAATGTGACACCTGTATTATTAACTTAATATTTATTTTATAGCTAATATTCTATGTGCATGTGCCATAAAGTTGTGTAGAATAGAGTGATGCTTTTTGAAGCTTTAGTTGTAACCTGTGCATGAAAAGTCTGTTTATTTCAGATTTATCCCTGATACACACATGTTCATTTGCAGGGAAGAAAGATGATTTCCCCCAATGAAATAGTATGTTGAGCTGTACAGATCTTGTTTCTTACTTTCTCCACTTACAACATTGTAGCAGGCTTCATGTGGAACTGAGAACACTGGCAGCCCCAAAGATAGTGTGATCTGATGGTACATTCCGAAGGTTAAGTTAAAATCGTGTAAAATTGCTATTTACCAGCTTATCTTTATGTCATAATCAGGGGTTGAAAAGTGTGTGTAATTTTGGCTGGTGTCATATTTTCCAGGTAGCATTCGTGAGTTGGGTTTTGTACATTTCGAACAAATCTTGACTGCTTTTGACATATGAAATGCTGAATCACTCATAAAGGAATTAAGGTCAACAAAATTAGTAATAACAGTCATTGTTGCATATTTTATTCTGTTGCCAGTATCTGATGCCTGGCCTGCATTGGTTTGGGACAAAAAGTGCGACAGGAAGAAATTAATCTTGCACACCATTCAGAGGTGGGAGCCACATTAAATTGCCCAAAAATGTTAATCATTTTTCCTTTGATCAAAATATTTGTGTGTATAGAAGAGTTTCAAAAATTCATTACCCGTGGCCATAAATTCTTCCGAGAACTACTGTTGTTAAATGGTGAATCCCTGGAAATAATATGGACTATCTGAAAGAAAAAAAAAACTCTGTGGCCTTAGTCCGCACGCGAACTATACCGACAGAGCAGACGCCGCCGGTCGGCGAAGTTAGTGCCAACTTTTGCGGATAGAGGGGTGTCACGTGGTCAGCGCAACGGGTCCCCACAGCCGTTAATCTCTGTTTTCTAGACCTGGAGCTGCTACTTTTTTCAT
>Ga0136643_10019826_pt1 | contig 10166 bp, 9 predicted proteins | sample TergutLab28metaG_FD_96883 | JGI IMG/M metagenome (GOLD analysis project Ga0136643, IMG submission 96883) | Labiotermes labralis P1 segment gut microbial communities from Petit-Saut dam, French Guiana - Lab288 P1 (version 3) (version 3) | ecosystem: Host-associated > Arthropoda: Insects >... | reverse complement strand
TATAACGATTATTTAATGGGAGCCAATGGGGCGTGGCAATATTTTTCTGATGCAAAGGGGCACTCTCTTGAGCGTTTTTCAGACGTTTATGCCCCATCGGCCCGGGGGATGGACATGGTTTTGACGGTTGACACCCGCATTCAAGAAATTGTGGAGCGGGAAGCCGACAATGCTATGGCACGCTATCGTCCAGATCAGATTATGATCATTGCCATGGATCCTAATACGGGGGCGATTTTAGCCAACACGTCCCGGCCGAATTTTGATCCGTCCAATTATCAGGCGTACGATCAGGAAATCTTTAATCGGAATTTGCCGATTTGGTCCACGTTTGAGCCGGGATCGACTTTTAAGTTGGTCACCTATGCAGCGGTTTTAGAGGAGGAATTGATGACGCTCGAGGACGAGTTCAATTGTGTGGGTTACTCTATGATTGAGGGGACACGAATCCGGGATTGGAAGGCCGGTGGTCACGGGACACAGAACATGCTGGAGGTGTTAATGAATTCGTGTAACCCGGGGTTGATGCACATTGGTGTAGAGCTTCTAGGTGTGGATTTGTTGTTTGAGTACATCGACCGCTTTGGCTTTAACGAGCGGACGGGCGTGGACATGATTGGTGAGAGTCAAGGGATTGTGTTTGACCCTTCTGCTATTGGACCCGTTGAAGTAGCGACCTCTGCTTTTGGTCAAGGGAACTCCATGACGCCACTTCAGTTAACGACCGCGGTAAGTGCCATTGTTAACGGTGGAGATCTGATGACGCCTCACATTGTTTCGGAAATCCGTCACCCTTATACAGGTGAAGTTTTATTTGCTCGCGAGCCGGAAGTTCGGCGTCAGGTCATTAGTCAGGAGACCTCGGATTTGATGCGTTATGTCATGGAGAACGTAGGGACCAATGGGAGTGGTCGTGGTGGTTACATCGATGGTTTCCGTGTCGGTGGTAAGACGGGGACGGCGCAAAAGCCAGCACCAGGTGGTGGGTATTTACCCAACGAATACATTTTGTCCTTTATTGGTGCGGCACCGATGGATAACCCACAAATCGTCATTTATGTGGCCATCGATAATGCACAGGATACCATTCAGTATGGGGGTGTGGTAGCGGCGCCGATTGCCCGGAACATTTTGGTTGAGGTGCTACCTTATTTAGGGATTGAACGTAGCGATGAAGGGATTGAGAAAGAGTACCGTTGGTTGGATCCGATTTACATCGAAGTGCCAGATTACATCGGTGTGGAGAAGTCGGACATTAATCGTTATACTACCTACCGCATTGAGTTTTTAGGTAGCGGGACCGTGGTGACGGATCAGCAGCCAGCACCTGGAAGTCGGATGGCCGAAGATGGAATCCTGCGGCTTTATTTAGGGGAGTAGGGGATAAAAACACCCAGATACCATCGGATGAGCCCATCGATGGGTGTTTTTTCACCCCTAGGCCATCGTATAAGCCCATCAGGAGTGTTTTTTCACCCCTAGGTCATCGTATAAGTCCATCAGGGGGTGTTTTTTCACCCAGAGGCCTCCGATTCAGGCTATAAAGGGGTGTTTTCACATCCAGTTTAAGAAAATTAGCGGTATCTACGGCGGTTTTGGCAACGTATGATTTTTAGTAAATTCCGATGCGAAGTGAGGGAAGGGGGGAGCGTCCATGATCAGAAAAAAGCGCCGGATATTCGATCAAGGCTTCTATTGGTTATCTTTTTGTTTCGCGACCCTCGTGATCTTGTTGACGGTAGGAATTCTGATGTTGGTGGTGTATCAAGGCATTCAACCTTTTCTACCAGGAAATCGGTACGGGACATACGGGGTATTTTCATTTTTGGCCGGAGACGTTTGGCGCCCATCGTTACGGATATACGGCATCGGCTACATGATTTTAAGTTCCGTCGTTGCGACGTTTTGGGCAATCGTTATTAGTGCACCTATTTCGATTGCGACTGCTATTTTTATTGTGGAGTATGCACCGACGTGGCTATCTAATGCGTTACGGTTCGTTATCGAGTGTCTAGCTGGGATTCCCTCGGTGTTTTATGGGATTTTTGGCTTTATTGTGTTACTACCGCGAGTTGCACAGATTTCTCCACAGCCACATGGGGAATCACTGCTAGCCGTTGTCATCGTACTAGCAGCCATGGTGATGCCGACCATGACGCTCATTAGTATGACGGCTTTGCAACACGTGCCACGTGCTTATAAAGAAGGAGCCTTTGCTTTAGCATCATCTAGGAGGCAAAGCATTGTGGCCGTATTGATTCCAGCGGCGAAGCCGGGGATCGTGGTTGGCGTAGCGCTAGGTGCTAGCCGAGTGATTGGGGAAACGATGGCAGTTGCCCTTATTGCCGGCAACCGGGAAGGCGGGTATACAGGTAGTATTTTTTCTACGGTGCGATTGTTGACCACAAACATTGTTTTGGAACAAGGATACGCAGCGGAGTTACATGAGCAGCTACTTTGGTCGTCGGCGCTTGTGCTGTTGTTTTTTATCATGATGATTAACGTGGTCTTAAGGTGGATGAGGTCGGGGTCAAGCAGGTAGCTTCAACTAGGATGAATATCCGACAGAGTTTTATAAAAGGGGATTGGGGTGAAGCAGATGAATCGAAAAGTGGTAGATGGTTTGTTTTTCGTCATCCTTTTGTTGTGTTCTTTTTTATCGGTGGTCACTCTGGGGAGTATTTTTTGGTTTATTTTTAGTAATGGGGCAGGTGCTTTTTATACACAGCTGTTTCGTTTGTCGAGTCATGATCTGTTTGCGACGGCAAAGTTGCAGGCGATGTTTGTGTCTACGGTGATGTTGGTTTTGTTGACCCTTGTGATGATTGGTCCTTTTGCAATTTTGGCCGCTGTCTATTTAAACGAGTATGCGAAAAGGAGCAAGTTTGCTGCTGTGATTCGGTTTTTAGTTGACGTGTTAGCAAGCATTCCTTCGATCATTTATGGGTTATTTGGGATGGCTGTTTTCACCCAGTTATTGCAATTTGGGATGTCCATTATTTCCGGAGCAATGACATTATCTTTGATGTTATTACCGATTTTGATGCGTCAGACAGAGCTTGCTTTGTCGCAAGTTCCTGCCTCCTATAAGGAAGCTTCTTTCGGTTTGGGGGCAACAAAGTTTGAGACCATTTGGGGCGTTATTCTCCCCAATGCGATGCCTAGTATTAGCGTCGGTTTTTTATTGGTGATTGGTCGAATCGTAGGTGAGTCGGCAGCTCTTTTGTTTACGGTAGGGTCTTTTGTTCGAATGCCGGTTAATCGAGGAAGTGGCTTGCTATCCATTTTTGAAGCAGGGACGACGTTGACGATCCGGGCTTTTATTGAGGTGAAGGAATACGGCAATGTGGAAGTCGCAGCCGCGATTGGGATTTTGATTTTGGTGACGGTGGTCGTTTTGAATTTGATGTCAAAGTTGGTGATCTGGGTAGCTGGTGGAAGGTAGATTAGTAAGAGAAAGGGGTCTAGTTTTATGAGAAAGGTGGCATTGTTAGGGCTGTTAACCCTAGGGATTCTTCTGTTTTTTGGCTGTAGGGGTGAGAGGGATTCGGGGATCGCAGTGGTGAGTCGTGAGGATGGGTCGGGTGCGCGGAGTGTGTTTGAGGAGCTGGTGGATGTGAACCTGCGTGCTGACGGGCTGATGACGCAGGATGCGATTATTAGTAATGGGAATGGTGTGGTCGCTAATTCCATTGCCGAGAATCCGCTGGCGATTGGGTATATTTCCTGGGCAACGTTCATGGATCTACAAAATGACCTAAGGGGGCTGTACATCGATGGTGTGGCGCCAACGGCGGTGAACATGGCGTCTGGGGAGTATGCGTTGGTTCGGTCTTTCAATTTTGTGTATGCAGCCGCCAACATTGGCGAGGTTGAGCGAGCCTTTATTATGTTTGCGACGTCTCGGGAAGGTCGAGGGATTTTGAGCGAGGTAGGGGCCATTGTCGACCCTCTCGGTGCTTCTCCTTTCAACGTAGACGCCTTTGATCTCGCTGCCATTAATCAGCAAGCGGCCCGTGGGAGCATTGCCTTTGGTGGCTCCACATCGACGGAAGCAACGGTTCTTGCTCTCATTAGCGAATTCGAAGTGTTGTTCCCACAAGTAGACATCACTTATGAGGCGGTCGGCTCTGGAACGGGGCTACGTGGTGCACAGCAGGGCTTTTTTACTTTAGGATTTGTTTCGCGTGACCTTTACGAATCAGAGCTGGCTAGTGGCCTAAATAAAGTGACCTACGCTTTAGATGGAATCGTCATCGTTGTCCATCCAGATAGCGATATTGAAGAGTTGACGCTGGAACAAGTGAGAGACATCTATCGAGGTGTGATTACCGACTGGTCGGAACTTAGGTAGGGGTGGTTGACCATGAAAGTAAAATTTAATGTCCAAAATTTAAATTTATTCTATAAAGATTTCCAAGCGCTCCATGACGTTAGTTTGACATTGTACGAAAAAAAGGTGACGGCCTTGATCGGCCCATCTGGATGTGGAAAGTCGACGTTTTTGCGTACGCTTAATCGGATGAACGACCTCATTGACGACGTCAAAATCACAGGCAAAATCCTGCTGGATGCGGATCAGGACATCTACCAAAAAATGGACGTCATCGAACTTCGTACTCGGGTTGGCATGGTCTTTCAGAAGCCCAACCCTTTTCCCATGAGCATTTACGACAATGTGGCTTACGGGCCTCGTCACCAAGGAATCAAAGACCGCATGAAGTTAGACTTCATTGTGGAAGAAGCCTTGAAGCAGGCGGCCCTTTGGGAGGAAGTGAAGGATAAGTTACGAACATCGGGCCTTCAGTTATCTGGGGGTCAGCAACAACGGTTATGCATTGCGAGAGCCATCGCCATGGAACCGGAAGTGATTTTGATGGATGAACCGACCAGCGCCCTTGATCCTATCGCCACACAGAAAATTGAGCAGTTGATCGGTCATTTAAAAAAGAAATATACGATCATTATCGTCACCCATTCCATGCAACAAGCAGCCCGGATCTCCGATAAAACAGCCTTTTTTCTCATGGGAAAGCTGATCGAATTTGATGACACAAAAAAAATCTTCCATCAACCTGCTAAGAAGGAGACGGAAGATTACATTAAAGGTCGGTTTGGGTAACGTTCCAAGCATAGCCAAACAATTCGCCACCTTTGGGATGTAATTGAAGAACGTTCGTTTGCTGTAAAAGAAGTTGCGCTCCTTTTGAAAAGGAGCTTTTTTTGTCGAGGGAAATAAAGACTTGCTTTTCGGTTTCAGTGTATAATTTTAAAACGGCTTCAAGGGTGTGGTCTTCAATTTGTTTTAACAAGACTGAATCGTGAACAAGAACGGGTAAATCCGTCATTTTTAAAGCTGTTAAATCGAAAACGATTAATCCTTTGTACTGCGAGCCCGTCCCACGATCGTGTGATGTAGTAAAGGTGTAGCGATCGGCATCTTTGATGGTCAATTTTGGCGCTGTCTTTTCATCATTAATGCGTTGATTTAACTGTTTCATTGTTTCGTTGATTTCTTTTTCAGCAAAGGCCATGACCTCAAGGATCAATGTGTTTAGCTGTAATTCTAAGGCCTCACGTTTTTGTTTCAATTCCTTTCTCGTATCGTATGTGGCATTAGCAGTCTTTAGCTGATCCAACTCTTTTTGTTTTTGACAGTGCTCACTTAAAATGATTTGCGTGACATTGGTGAGACTTCCTAAAGCCGTCATTTTTGCTTCTAGTTGACTAATTTCTTTTGAACTTAGGGCAATTGATCTTTCTAATTCAGAGCACCTTTCTTTAAACTCATCTTTTAAAATTCGATCTAGTTTTCGGTGAAAATTTTCAATGTCTTCAAGCTTCTTCATGTTAACCTCGGGGAAAAAGCTTTGTAGTTCTCTAAAACCTTTTTCAAAAGAATTTCGCTTGATACGATCGATTTCCATGTGCTCTAGTTCACTTACCAAATCAATGTATTTTCTCTTCGCTATCTTCAGCTGTTGTCTTAATTCAGCGGCACTTTCTATTTGCACACTTTCTCCATCAATGGTACCGTTCAGGCTCTCCGCGACTAACTTTTCAATCGACTGCTCTAACTTCAGGATACGCTTTTCATTTTCTTTGTACTGGACCTGGTTAGACACCTTTGGCAAATAGCGATACTTTTGGGCATTTTTAAAAGTACTCTCTGCTTGCTTTGCTTGGTTGGTACGCTCTTTTTGCAATTTGACTTCTAAGTAATGATTGAATAACTTTAACAAACCTTCGATGCTATCTCTTTGAGGCTCCCGCATGGCACTTTGCAAAGGGTACTTAGGATCTAATGTTTCACGACCATAAATACGAAAAAATCGGCTAACGGCACTTCGAAAGGTCAGTTCTGGTAAGTTCAAGTTAAACTTTTGCCTCAGAAACTTTAAATACTCATCTTTAGAGAGGGTATGCTTTACATTATAATGCACATCGCAAACGTTCACCTGGTTCCAGTCGCTGGTGTCGCGAGAAAAATGATGAAGTGTGCCTTCAAATTCAAAGGTAAAATTGATCACATGGAAGCCAATGTTCTCTTGCACATCAATCAACCTTCTAAGATAATCATCGCCACCAAAAGCAAAGTCAATAATCATTAGCATCGTTGACTTCCCAATTGAATTCGAACCGACCTCGTCTCCAAGAACAGTGTTAAGGCCAGGCTTAAACTGGATAGGTGGCCGCACTTTTCCATCTACCATAAACTTATCACATTGAATCATTTTCAACATAGCCCAACACCTCCTCATCTAGAAAATCAACTGTATTAAGAGCATAAAGACAACTTAAAACAGCAACAAAATCTGACACACTCCCCACCTGACGCTTAACCTTCTTATATAAAGTAAGGGGGTTTACCGGGCCTTCTCTTAAGGCAGTTATCACAACAGGTAATTTGGCTAATGTGCTCTTTTTATAAGGCGTTACTTTATTCGGTAATCTCATAAAACACCTCACAATTTTGAATAAAAAAAGCGACGATGATGCGACAAGATTGATGGTAAACCTTTGATAATTTCGTCTTCTCTAAGACCCAGTCACAAAGGAAGTGGACGATCTCATCTTGTGTGGAATAAATACGCGCTATCTTATGAAACGCCGTGTTGATTTCGGAGGCAATCACATTAAAATTGTCGATGTTAGAAAACGACTTTTCAATGAATCGATAATAGGTCAAAACATCATGATTTACCTGACTCAACAATAGCCCATTTTCGGGGAGAATTTTTTTATCAATCGTTAGGATGTTTAAAGAAAAATCCTCTAACTCACGATCCCAAGGGATGCTTCGAAGTGCTACGATGACTTCCTTAATATCATCTTCTAAACTAGCAGATGCCATTCTTTGTTGTAGTTTGGCTTGATTGATGTACTGATCCTTAAGTTTGGATAATTCAACGCTTTCAGCAAACTCGGTGTCGTAAGAATACTTGGTTGAACAACTTGAACACAAAGCGAGCTTATTTTGGTAGGAGGTCAATTTAGTATCAAGTTGAATGTCGGTGAGCTGGTAACCTTGTAACGTCATTTTCCTCCCTTGATTAACGAGTTCTTCTTCACAAAGGGGGCATTTATTACCGACTTCTAAAATGAAAGGAACGTCTTCCAATTCAGGGGTGGCGCCTACACCTTTGTTGGGTCGACCCACTGCATACAAAAAACTTCTCGCAAGAAATTCCCCAACCTGTTCGTTTTGATAAAAAGAAATCAAAGACTGACACGTTTTTTCAGGAACGGTTGGATCGTTAGTAAGTAAAGTGACGATTTTATAGCAGGTCTCCTCCATTAGATGGGGATTCAGATCAGGAAGTACAACGTCTTCAAAATAATGAATCGCATTGGCAGTGACTTCACGTTTAGCCGATGCTTTTTTAATGGGGTCAGGTATTTCTCGGTTTTGTTTCATTAGATGGGTGATCATGGAAGAAGAAATATCAACATATTCCTCGGTTGTAATGGAAGCAATTAGAAGCCTAAATGCAGCTTCTTGTGTACTATTTTCGACTAATCCAGCTCTTGTGAACTGAATAAATGCGGAAACGTTGTAGTTTATCACTAAGCTTGAACCTCACTTTACTTTCAGGCTGTAAAAAAGATGTAAAAAACGTGTAAAAAACATGTCAAATACTTTCAAAGCAGCATCTGCTATCCTTAAAGCATCACTTGATGATAGCCAAACACGTTGCTTATTTCGACATTATAGCACTAAAATCAGCACTTTCACAACCACTAGTATAGCAAAAAAAAAGATAAAGATTGACATCAAGCACATTTCAAATGTCATATTTTACCAAAAAAAATTTCATTGCTTTAAAAGCTATTTGGAGGCGGATCAAAAAGAGATTGCAACACGTCGTTTGTAGTGGTTAGACGTTAACCAATCACTAATAAAAAATAAATCGCAGGCCTGAGTACGTATAGGGCATGGGAGATAAATATTGAACATTCATTGGGGAATTTTCAGTGAATGTAAAAATATGAAGACCCTGCTTTAAGATGCGCTACTTTAGGCCTTTTGTGACCTCTAAAAGCCAAAATATGTCTTTGTATAACCACTTTATTTATCTTCCAACTTTCTGCGATGGTAGAAAGGAAGGAAAAAAGATGAAAGTAACATTAAAGTATGACCAAGGGGTTAAAGCAAATGAGGTAATAGGACTAGAAGTACCAGCACAAGAATTTGAAACGATGATTGAATTTGATTATCAGGAAAGATTGGCTAATGCCAAAGAAGACGAAGTCATCGAAAGACGCACACCACAAGAGATTTTCAACGAGTTAAATCGTGCAGAACGAAACTCTTGGCAAACCCATAACAGACGTAGCACATCCTATCAAAATGAAACGGGTGAAGCCCATGATATGGATACGATGGACATGCTTCCTGACTATTCTCAACTAGAAGAAATTCAGAAGAATGAAGATTATGAGGAGCAGTACCAAAGAATTAGAAATGAATTTAAACTAAAGCCAGACCAAGCGGATATGATGATTGCGATCTGCTTGGACGGAATGTTAGTAAAAGAGTATGCTGAAGAAATTGGTGATGATTCTAATCTGGTTTCAAAGCGTTTTGTGTATACCAAAAAAGTGTTGAAGGAAATTTTATCAAAAAATTAGTGCTTATTCTTATATATGGCAAAAAGGGGAAAGGAGTCAGAAAACACTTTCTTCAAAGAAATTTTCAGAAAATTCTCCTTTTTGACCCTCTCCCGTGAGATATAAGTAGAGGGTTAAAAAATCCTCAAGCTAAAAAGGCAAAAAACGAGAGGAGGAAAACCGAAATGAGAATCATCGATTCAACACGAGTGAGTATGGGATGGAACAACCCATTCCAAACAAGACGCTTAGATCAAATCAAAAAAATAGGGATTCACCACAGTGCTACCGCAACAGGAACAAGACAAGCCTTCGAAAATCATTGGAGAAGCAAAGGATGGCGAAACGGAGGTTACTCAGAAATCATTCATCAGAATGGCGATGTAGAGATCTGTTATGTCCCAACGGTTGTCACCAATGGTGTGGGAGGGCATAACACACCGACTTACAACATCTGTGCGGTAGGTAACTACCGAAAAAATGGGACACAACCATCTGCGGCTCAAATGAGATCGTTACTAGAACGCATTCGCTTTAACATGAACCGCTTCAATATACCGCTAAAAAAGGTAAAAGGTCACAACGAGTTCTTAGGTCACTTTGCCAACATTTGTCCAGGAATGCGAATGAAAGACATACGCAATCAGGTCAACCGACCAGCTACACCAGTAGCGCCACAAAACATTCGCTTTATGAATAAAAGTGTCCCACTAAGACAACGAGCTAGTGCCAATAGTACAGCCATCAAACCTCTACCAATCGGTCAGGAAGTACGCTTACTAGGAAATACATCCCTAGCCACAGGTAACTTAGGCAACTGGATCAACGTTCAAGCGGGGAATGTAACTGGCTGGGTGCGAGAAGGGAGACTAAGCACCACCCGACCAGCTAATGCAACCCCAGCGATTCGAGTTAACGGACGTGTTCGAGTGAACAACAACGCTAGTACGTGGTTAACAGGACAACCGATCCCATCCTGGGTACGTGGAGAAATCTACACCATTCAACAACTTCGAAACAACAACAACGAAGCACTCATTGGTCGCAATGGTGTA
>Ga0136643_10019822_pt1 | contig 10167 bp, 4 predicted proteins | sample TergutLab28metaG_FD_96883 | JGI IMG/M metagenome (GOLD analysis project Ga0136643, IMG submission 96883) | Labiotermes labralis P1 segment gut microbial communities from Petit-Saut dam, French Guiana - Lab288 P1 (version 3) (version 3) | ecosystem: Host-associated > Arthropoda: Insects >... | reverse complement strand
TTGAGGGTATATTGTGTAGGTATTGGCTGTATTAAGGGTATATTGTGTAGGTATTGGCTGTATTGAGGGTATTTTGTGTAGGTGTTGGCTGTGTTGAGGGTATATTGTGTAGGGAACTTAAAAAAGTCGCAGGATCAAATCTTTCCCTTACTTTTAGTTCATTTTGAAGTCCAAACGCTATTACGCTAACTAAACGTTAGAAGTTGTGCGCAGACTGTCCGATGTGTTTGTAGAAGTAGCTCTCCACATTAATGATTTGTGAATCTGCGAGTAGGGAGTTCGGTGCTCCCTGTTGGCGGTGACCGTGTTCTTTAGTTGAGGGTGCTCGGTAATAGGGCGTTGGGGAAGGTATTTTTACCTTAGAAGGGGGAGTGATTGGAAGTTGCAGAAAAATTGCACAAAGTGCCGGTTCGTGATGTTTACTGCGCGCAGAATGTTATTCGATTGATCAAATAAACGAGAACGAGATGAGTGGGATATGTAGCACGTATGCGGGAGAAGATGAATGTGTACAGGACAGTTGTGGATAAACTGAAGGAAAAAGACCAATTGGAAGACCTAGATGTAGGTGGGGGATAATACTAAATTGGATCGTGAAGTAGTGGCGAACCGTTTTGAATGTTCGGGTTTTATAATATGTGAGGAATTCGTAACGTGTTTAAGAACCGTTAGCTTCTCAAGAAGAGGTTACTTTCGTGTATTTAACATTGTAAAGTTGCCTTTGTTCTTGGTGTGTGTCTAGATATGTTCTGTGGCCATAACGGCTGATACCTACCTAGCTGGAGGTATGACTTCATTTTTTTATATCGAAGGACACGTTGGGTGGGATTTCCAGTTTCTCCCGATGATGGGATGAGAGTAGTAGAATGTGTTGTACCGTAGGTGGGGGACTGCGGTGAACATGGAATGCGCAGCGCGGTAGGGCTTGGTATTTCCCACGTGCGTGTCTTCATCTGGAGTTTGGGTATTTCCGACCAGATTTAATCCGCACTGTATGGATCATTCTGCTTGGGAAGTGTAATGCCGTGGTCCAAGCGGTCAGTATTCGTCTTTACACAGCGGAGCCCCGTGTTCGATTCAAGGCCAGTGTGTGTGATGTTTGTGGTGGACAGAGTGCTGCTGGGACAGGTTTCTCTCCTAGTACGTCGATCCTCCCCCCCCGCCACCGCCCCCCCCCCCCCCCCACCGGTAATATTCGACCGTTGTGCCGTACATTTCATTTCCTTACGACCTACGCCATATAATCTCAACAACTGACTGCGGCTTTCGAAAGAAACCTCTGTCTGCTATGCTTGTCCAAGTCCATTTATTCGAGCTCACGTGTTTTGTTGTTATCTATACGTAAAGGTATTTACTGAGTCACATTACGAAATGGCTATCTGCCTGCTAACACCAAGTTTTCTACAATGCACATCCCTCATGTTAGTCTTAAGTTCTACATTGTTCATGAAGTGTTCATCTTAACCCTTTAAAGACTAAGCGCAGACTGTTTTATTTAAAGATTCAGTTCGTACCGCGCAGTAAACACTTTTCATCTCGGTTATAAATACCTATCAGTTTATGTGGTGTGGGGCAAACGTCAGTGTTTATTGTGAGACAAATACAAAACACATAAATGCAGTGTGGGTAGAATGTAAAATTCTTGAATTGTAAACTGTTGGTGCATCACGTAACCAGTAGACTTTAAAAGGTTAAATTTGTGTATGATCCTTCCCGTTGTGTTATGTCATATTAAAAACTGATAAACGTGGAGCGTGTGTTGGCTGGACTGATAGCATTTGCTGTGCTTGACGACTGTACGTTTATCAATTTTTAATATGTTATTAATCTTCAATTCTGCATTATTTTGACGTTTTGCTGACCGTGCATCTCATTATATTTATATTTATATTACACAGCCTCTGGTATCATCACACCTATAGGTGTGATGATACCAGAGGCTGTGTAATGCAATTTTGACCTCCTGATGATGAGCACATGTGCTAGAAACATGCAGAGGCATGAAATAAAACTTACTATGAAACAAATTTTGCGCATCAAGTTGGTTAAATACTGATATAAAAATCTGCATAATTTGTCCAATAGTTATTTTAGTTTTCAGCTGTCGCTTTGAGTTTCGATTTCTAGGTCTAAGCAATAATTGTTTATTGTTTACTTTCCTTTTAAATTTTTCTCTCTCTTTTAACAGCCGATCGATCCTACCCTACACGCAAAATAATTCTTAGTCTCCTTCCAGGCTTAAATTATCTTCTCTTCATTTGGTATTCCCATTTCCTTTTGATCTAATATGCAAGGGTTACTAACTTTCTCAGTTCTATGACCTTGATACCAGAGAGCAGCTTCCTTGGTGTTCTTTCTTTATTTATGTTTTACCACTTTTAGTTCACCAGATCCTCTCTCAACCCCTGTTATTACCGATTGCCAAAAGTTGATCATTTGCTGTGACGTTGATTGATCCTCTAGTATCGAAATGGTCGCTGATAGCGTGAGGCGTCGTTGGCATTCACGTCCACCTGTTCGCTCAAAGAGTGAATGCACAACTCGCTACAGTAAGTGCGGACGGTCTTAATGCTCGACGTCCGTTCTCTTCACATGCCCATCGACTTAAAGCGGGACTTTATTAGAGAGAACGTTACGCGGTGGCTTCGGTTTCACTTCTGTGCCAGTGTTTTCCCCGCGTTTCCGCCTCTATGTTTTTGCCGTCACCTCTCTTTTCGCCATTCCAACATATACGTGCTTCCCACCCTTTACTTTTACCCCTTGTTTCTCTGTGTTTAGCAGTCTGCATCAAAGTACGGAATTAAATTAAACAAGAGCGCGTTTGAGTGCGGTCGCTGTTGCGTGCTTTTGCACCACCGTATAGACCAAATAGACCCATATCCTAATAATTTAGAATCCTTCAACTAGGGGCGTGTTGTGTTTGTAGGTTTGCACTACTGATTATCTGTTATTTAACAGTGGGGAAAATGTGCCACAGTGGTTTATTGTTATATATGAACCGACTGTTAACCGGTGTTGAAGGAAATGTCGTGTGGTGAATGATGATTAGATTAATGAATTCCATAGACGCCTCAGTTTTCACATTCTTGTGTATTTACACGCCTTCAGATGTAGATTCCTTTACCCAGTTACCGACTCGATGAGCAGAAGGGCGATAAAGCGTACAAATAAACAGCAGTGTTGTCAATCTTAATATGCTATAAATCGATATGATTTTCTCAGGAAACTGCGCACAAGTTGGACAAATGGAGCGCGATTCTTGTTGGGGACTGTAAAGGTTTCTTCGCCACGGCGCCCAGAGCAGCGTCACATCTTGCACGTGTTTTGCAGTGATTATCCTTCACAGAAAGCTAGTAATAAGTTTTTTTTTTGGCCACGTTCGCTTAACCGCAAAAAGAACCTATTACCTTCGTCATGTCCTTCCTTCTGTCCGTACGCGCAAATTGGCGCGGCTCCCACTTGACGGATGTACGCAAAATATGACACTGGGGACTTCATAAAGATCTGTCGAGAAACTCCTAATTTGGTTAAAATCGGACAGAATTATCGGTCGCTTTACATGAAGACTTAAGTATGTTTTATTGTCGTCGGCGACATTGGAGCGCACTCTGCGAGTGAGATTGTATCAGGCTTGTATGATAGCCGAGGAGGCATAAACATTACGCGAACGCGCCGAAGTGTTGCGTTATAAGTGCATTGCCTCTCTTATATGCATACTAGAGGTCTTAATTTGGTTTCCTCAGGTACTGTTATTAGTGATTAGGTTTTTGTATGTGTCTCTGTATGTAGCCTATGTGTAAATACATATACATACATGCCGATGTGTGTGTATATACAGCTATAGGCGCATATATATGTATATGCATATATATATGTATGTGCAAATATATATAGGCATATACATATGTATGTATATGCACATATATTTGCCTTTCAATGGTTGGTGGCGAAATGCATTCTGCCATCTCTCTGTGATTCTTATTTTTAATGGTTTAGTGTGATATTCTCCTGTCTGAATGTTTTGCATGCATAATCGAGTTATATAATCATGTGATTATCTGTATCTACAGATCGTGTACCATTGCTATTGTTAAGACATGTGTTATTTAGCTTTAATGTCCTTATTTTGAGCACTTGGATTTTGAGTTCGAATTAATGTCCGTGAGCGGTTGTGTTTGTTACTTTTGTTTGTGTTTGAGTTGATTTTAAGGCCTATTACGGTCCAGCGACTCCTGCTGTATGTGTCAAGAATCTGCCCTTGAAAATTAGTTTTGCAGAAGTTCTAGCTTCGTTGTGGCTGCTGTAGGTGTCGGCGACATTTAGTGTCTACCGTCACTGGTTACTATATTGTACAGTACGACGCTTGGTGTCTGTTGGGATTACTTTTCGAATCTAAACCTTACTTTTATGTGCGGCATTTATTACTGGTGTTTAATAATAACTATCGTTTTTTTTTCTACTAGTAATTTTGAAAAATTCGTATAGCAACAAAATCGCACTTTATTACGCTGATTTGTCATGTATTTGTATATGTATATATATATATATATATATATATATATGTGTGTGTGTGTGTGTGTTCATTTGCTTGTACATAATTAAGTGGGAGAACAAGAAAAATAGTTATGGCTAAATTATAATATATTTTTTCTGGGTAAAAGTTTCAGAAATTAACTATTGATACTGTCATACATTACATGTTAAGCTGTTTGTTTCTACGTAACAGTCACGAATTTCGACCTAGGAGACTTTTTGCCTTGTTGTAATGAGAGGTGAAGAGCTGAAACATATCGTGAAAACCTTCCGCGCATAGCCATGTCAGAATTTCCTTGAACGTGACTGACGAGAGTAACTGTTTAATTTCTAATACTGATACTGGTTTACAAATGAGGAGTGAATTCGTTGCGCCTCCATTCTTGTGCTCAGCATCCGTTGAGAGTCTCTTAGACTGTCACAGGTTGCGGAATACAGTTCAACCTGCGGACAGCTGAAGAGAAAGTTACTGGCAGGTTAAATCCTGTAACCTCTTCAGGGTACCATCATACCATACCATTTGCCTTCTATATCCCTCACTAATCACGTATGTTCTGGTTTGTCCACAGAGGCTGACGTGGTTCTCACCCGAGGATGATGTCAAAATGTGCATCGTTAAAGGAAAAGACGAGGTAAGAAAGACAAGTCGCTCTTCGTCATGCTATTTCTTCAGTAATTACGTTTAATTAAGGTCGCAGAATGTAGCCGTCTCTTACTCTGTGCTATCTCCATTCGGTTATTGCATTTTACTGTGTCACACTGGCTGCGAGCCAGTTAGTTCCTTACTTTGAAGACAGTTATGGTAGAGTCATTAAACCTAAAGGATATGGTATCGTGAAGTTAGGGTAAGAAGCACAAATATAATTCTTGCCTGAACGCTCAACTGGCAAGATCATTACGGTGAAACAGATACGAAGTAGCTGGAAAGAGTCCAACTTGTTACCATGCGATGGGAACAAAACACTTGCTCTGTGTCTAGACTCCATCGTCTAGTATAACAGTTCTGGTGATTATTCCTTAACTGCTGCTCCATACAAGCAAATGAGGCCAGTTGAGACTCTGTTCTTTCGAATACGATTCCTTGTAATCTGGTAGGAAGGTTGCAACATTTCGATGGAACCTAATGTTTGTCTCCCTGTAGGTGGAGACACCAAGGTTTCGGAGACAGAAGCCATGGTGTCTGCTAGACCACACGGCATCACGTCGTAGAAGAAAGTAGTGTTGATATTCATGGCGGCGCACTCGCGCATGCGCATGTCATACACGACACCAGATGGGCGTTTTTACGTGCGTGTAAACCTCACGTGCATTGGGTTTTGGCTTACTATTTTGAGGTGCTGTCACTTAATATGTTAAGTGATTTTTGATGTTTGTGTGACCGCGCATCTCTGATGCAGTAATATAAACTACCAACTAGATGCAACAATAACAGTTTATTGGTAATTTCAATAAGCTCAACATGTTTCGGGCGATAATTTCGCTCGTCCACAGGAGCACTAGACTGTGTTTACAGCTGGTGGTATAATGCACCGAAGAAGTTGCCTGATGGTGACTAGGTTGAGGCGGAACTGCAAACAACCAACTAGATTCAACAGTAACAATTTATTAGTAATTTCAATTAGCTCAACATGTTTGGGGCGATAATTTCGCCCATCCTCAGGAGCACTAGACTGTGTCTACAGCTTGTGGTATAATGCACCGAAGAAGTTGCCTGCTGGTGACAAAGGTTGGGGTGGAACGCAGTAAACACAGTCTAATGCTCCTGAGGATGGGCGAAATTATCGCCCGAAACATGTTGAGCTGATTGAAATTACCAATAAACTGTTATTGTTGCATCTAGTTGGTAGTTTATGTTTAAGGTTATGCGATTTGGTCGGCCTGTTTTTATGTCATGATCACCATGAAGTGCCGATTCCAGTGATCGTGAGGTTCAAGGAGTAGGTCTGCGGCCTGTGGCCTGCTGAGATTGTGGGTTCGAATCCCGGCGGAGACATGGATGTTTGTCTGTTGCCACTGTGGTGTTTTGCCAGATGGAGGTCTCTGCGACGAGCTGATCTCTCGTCCAGAGTAGTCGTACTGACTGTGTTGCTTCGTTATTTGTGATCCAGAAACCTCAAGAATGAGGAGGCAATGCCTCGCGTTGCACCGCAGCGCCAGTGGACAAATAAAAATCACCTTGAAATAATCATGTTTAGGTTTAATTAGTTGTTCCTAATTCTTCCAACTTCACTTCATCTCTTTATCTTCTTCTGGCGAACATCTCCAAGTTCGATAGTTTGTATTACTAACCGTTTTATGGTATGCTGTTTTCCTTTACTCTGTAGTCCTGTTCCCTGTGATGCAGTCAGTTGTTGTAGCATGCAATTACAATAAACATGTTTCGATCTTAGTGTATACAAAGTCTGTGCTTCTTTGGCAATCTGGTACGTACTGTCATACCTTATAAAGGCCCTTACAAGCCTCATTTGTGCCGTCCCAAGCCTTTTTACATACTCCACACAATTAACTCGTTTCAAATTCCGAAAAGTCAGCTTCGCTGAAACCTTTATATATGAACATCAACACACACAGGTCTTGCAGTGCTGTCGGTTGTACCAAACATTGCTATGTACTGGCTCTTGACTGCCGCGGTGACAAGCCCTCTCGGTACTGGTGTATCAGAGCGAGCAGTCCATGCTGCAGCGTCATTCTTGAGAAACTGTTATTCGCTCATCTGGTCAAGAAATTCGCTTTAATTTTTTGTGTCTCAGTTGCTCCTGTTCGTGTCCACTGGAGCCTGCCACTGGTTTCTCATCCCACTTCACCACAATGCGACTGCTTATTGCAATTCAACACAGCCGCCTTCTCTGCAGTTTGTTCTTCATTAATTTTCGAATTATTTGTGTAGGTGGACGTGCTGCGAAGGTAAATCTGTGCATCAGGTGTATTTAGTGACCTCGCCGAAGAGTTAGACTGACTCCCTGTTTCAGTAATTTCATTACCTGTATTTTTCTACGGCAAATATGAAGTAAGGGTCAAGTGAGTTGTGGCCGGACTGCAGATGCTTGGTTGTGGTTTTGCCACCGATGTTGGGGTAAGAAGAATGGTTTAATATTTTTGCCAGAAAGTTGCAGTCCGTCTTCCCATGTATTATTTTATGTTCTTATTCGAGGAAAAAAATCTTTTGTCTCCAGCAAACTATTTTTTAAATAATTATCTAAGTAACAGTCGACACAAGCAATATATCCCTTGTTATATCTTACACACAAATCTATTTAGTCTGATGGACACCTGTCAAAAAATAAAAAAAAAGTTGCAGCAGTGTATGCATATATACACAGTTGTGTTGACTGTTGTTAACTAGAAACACAACTATATGCCCAACCTTAAAACTTAACTATTTTTGGCGTTCCATGTTCGATTCACGACTCGAAGGCTGTCCATCCTGATTGGAATTTTCCTCAGTTTCTCAAAAAAAAAAAGGTTGGGACAATATCTTAGTACAAGCTACGGCGCTGTTTGATCCACAGACCTGAAGCCCTTCACGATACACACCTAACCTCTCAGACAATGCAGATATAACTTGCTGACTTGAGAACTGCCATCAAAGAAAGCAAGATACATTTTGGACTCTGCGAATTCAACCAGATGTTGCAGCAAGACTGATACAAAATCTTGCCATGGGTCATGGCCCTGAGCAAGGAATGTACAGTACATTTAGGCCTGTCGTTCGCAATTTTTATTTGAGTTGTGGCTACTTGCAGACGGTTTAAAACACTAAAGAGTAATTTCTTTCCTGTTATAGTGAACTTGCTTTTGTTTGTTAACTGAACACCACAGTATAAACACGTACGCTTAAAACGCATAGCCTCACGTGTTCTTAACATATGAATTAGACACAAGTGTGGGGTCGTCTTCCGTCTGTACTTCTGGACAGCCCGCAGTACCGTCTGGAAGGAAGGCCGGATTGTTCCAAGATCAGTTCTGCATTGTCCGTGTTAGTAACCCGCTTTTGGTCGTCAAAGACATCATCATGCTTACTGTAATTGTTCCGGCTTCTAAATCACTTATACACTTACTTTTGTGAACTATCTCCTTCAGGCGTCCTTATTATGATTAAGATATTACTGTCCTCCAAACGGTACCGTCTTGTATTTTTATCAAGTAAGAACTTCATGCAGATTCTGGCTTCAAGTAATTCTCTTTCTCAGAATTAACCAGACAGGCACTGTACATGCGTATAAACATGGCTTTGAGGCGCATTCATGCAATCATTGTTGCGGTGTGAAAGAAAGGTTAACATATTCTGAGTGTGTTTGTACCCGTAGGTATCCAGTCTGCCCGGCTCTACAGTGTTTCTTCACGTTATCTCGTAAACTGCACAGTAAACAAAAAAAATCTGTTACACATAAATGTATATTTATCTCAGTAATTAATCAACTTGATGCACAACATTTTTGTTTTACAATAAGTTTATTTCATGCCTGTACATGTTTCGAGCACATGTGCTCATCATCAGGAGATCAAAATTGCATTACACAGCCTCTGGTATCATCACATCTCGTATAGGTGGCCGTCTTGTGCACAGGTTGAGAGAAGACTGGTTAACCATGAACGCGGCACTAGAAGGGGTGAGTGGCCAGCAGCACGCCCCGGCCGCACTTTACCCCCGGGAAAGACCCGGTACCCATTTTACATGAGGCTTGGTGGGCCGCATGGCCGGTCTGGACGGGCGGAAAAATCTCGTCCACACCAGGATTCGATCCCGGACCGTCCAGCCCGTAGTCAGTCGCTATACCAACTGAGCTACCCGGCCCACAATTTTTAATGTAACTAATGTCTTTTTGAGTGTACGCCTGTATGTAAATTTACAGTTGTATAAGAGTAATTGTTATTATATGTGAATTGTAATTGTAATAACTTATTATGTAGATCGTAGCGTAAGCATTTAAGTAATATGTCTGCAGGCCTGCATTTTGTCTTGAACTGTGTTTCCTTCACCTGCACCACACACCTCGCTGCGAATGACTCCCGTTTATAACGACACAGTTTATTCGGTCCGTTTCATGATGTTGTAAGCCAGTTCGACCTATTTACCGAATTTAAGAGACTTCTGAATTTGACGTAAAACTGGCACGGAGTGAAGTGCCTTGAAGGAAAAGTGAGCCTAAGGCGTTGTTTAGGTGGGGGTGTTTTTGAACTGCTCTCCTTCCGTAAGATCACTTAGCTATGTTTGTGTGTGTGTGTGTGTGTAGTGTATTTATGTATGTATATTTGTCTGCAGTATTTGATATGACGCATAAATTTGCAGTACTTGGGCGAGATTCTTGTGGCGTGAAACAGTACCTCCGTCTTGCTGTTCGTTTCGTACGGAGGGATGGGAAGAACAGGAATAACGAGATAGAGTGTGCTTGATAAGGGTAATGTTGGGACCTAAGCCAGAGGAAGCAACAGGAAGGTGGAGAAAATTACATAATGATGAGCTTCATACTTTGTATACTTCACCAGATATTGTAAGGTTTATCTAATCGAGGAGGATGAGACCGTGGAATGGGGGGGGGGGGGGAGGGTGTATTGGGGGTGGTTTAAAGTCTGCAGGGGGAGCGGGGGGGTTGATCGGTTTGTTTCTTGGGTTTGGCAGGGGGTAAAGCTCTT
>Ga0136643_10019818_pt1 | contig 10169 bp, 7 predicted proteins | sample TergutLab28metaG_FD_96883 | JGI IMG/M metagenome (GOLD analysis project Ga0136643, IMG submission 96883) | Labiotermes labralis P1 segment gut microbial communities from Petit-Saut dam, French Guiana - Lab288 P1 (version 3) (version 3) | ecosystem: Host-associated > Arthropoda: Insects >... | reverse complement strand
GTTCAATTCTCCCGGAAGATGACTCAGTAAGAGTCGAAACATGTAGGAGATTTAAGATAATAACAATTTTAATGTTTTAATTATTGGATTTTAACATTAATTGATATTGGTGCATTAAGTTGGTATAAAAAATACTAGAAATCAAAAATGCACGGTGAAAACATCAAAATACATAAAAAAAAAAAAAAAAAAAATTACACTCTGCTGTTTATGTCACAACGGGATGTCATCAATCAAGATGAGAATGCGTCGTCGAAGTTTACGATTTAAGCTCAAGCAAGCTTCGCCTCTCGAACTTCATAAGATGCTCGTGTAAAATTAATTACAAGTCAGTTTATAATGTTCATAGTAAATACATACGTTGTTGTTACAGAATAGGAAATCAATAGATGTCACCTATATTTTAGCGGCTACTGTAATACAGCCTCTATCTGTTAACGTGTCTCCGAGCACGTTGCCTGTCCCGGGATGTCCAGGTACAGGCAGACTTGCTGTACTATAAAAGTACCGTGTTTAACGATATGGTAATAAGCCACTCTAGTACAGGGAGACATCAGTTGCTTTGATGTTAACGTATGAGAAATGCTAGTGTTTGTTTCCGTATTACTTAGCAGGCATACTAGAGATACTCTTATGCGTGCAGTATTTAATCCCTGCATTGGTACTTGACGGTCTGCGGCTCTAATGGCGGGCGCCGCAACCAAGGGTTGTGGCGGTTTTGCTTAGTCCATGCGAATATTGGACTGTGGTGTGGTCTGGTATGAGCGTCGTCGCCTCGTGCACGGTCAGAAGATAAACACAAGGCTCTTGCTCGCTCACCTGGTACTTGTTCTGTTTATCTGGAACACGCTACAGCGGAACACACGTCTTGTTATCATTGGTGCTGAGCGTGTTTACATATGGAGCTATAACGGTACGCCAGGGTGTTTTAAACGATTTTGTGATTAGTAGGAAACAGTTTGTGTTGGTAACATCCTACAGGAAACCGTTTGCAGATTTTTGGGACAATTAACTTGAATTCTAGTATTTTGCGGTGTTATGTGGTTATTTGTTTGATTTGATATGATGCTGTTTAATATCAAGTCCTGTTTATGGCATTGTTCTGTGTTGCTTTCCTTTATTTGGTCTTAGGTAATGTCACTGCTTGAAATCGAAATGGTCACTTGCTGTACGAAGGTGATCACGGATACTTAGTAGATGCAGATGTGGAAGACACATGACGTATGTAAAGATGTTTCTGGAAAATGAGAAAAAAAATGCTTTAATTTTAGACAGGATAGTCGAAGCTCAACTCGCAAGTCTTCCAACTGGACGACTAAACCTTCGGGCTGCTTTATTGGGATAGAGCGGAACGATGGACCTGTTTCTAACGCTTTGTCACCAGCCGGAGGTACCAGGTTTGAATCTGTGCTGGTAATTTAATATCATAAAGAGAACTATTTGTTGTTTTTTCGGTTCTTTCAGAAAATGCTCAGTAAAGAACAGGGTCCTTTTGTCACAATTGCTCAGTCTTACCCATTCTACCATATCTGATTGTCGGTTCACAGGTCAGCATTATCTGCAGCGTCAATTCAGGATTCATTGCAAAACTGAAGTGTTTACTCAGAGTTTCACTTCAGAATACATGTTTTTAAAAAACAATTCTTTGAAACTTTCGTGCTAAATTGGCGTTGAGATTATGACAGTCACACAGAGAGTGGCACTGTGCATCACATTAAGTACGAGTCAGAAAGTTATTTTGTTTTTGTATTTCATTAAATATTGCCAAATCGAATAAATGTTTCAAATAAAATTTGTGAAACTTTGGACACCCACCGATATTAAAGTTACTTCTTTTGTCTATCAGTAATTGTTTACTAAGAAACTTCTGTTCTGTCTTCATGCAGACTTTTGTTATATTTGAACTGGTGTTAACCAAAACTGTCTCTTGGCCTGCAAATTAGATGTGTCTACTGAATACCAGGTGTAGATGGAGTATGTTGAGTACTGAAGGCAATTAAACGTGTTGACGAGAGGACAGTCTTAACAGACGCGACCCGACCATTAGGGAATTAGTGTATGGAAGTTTTCCATTGACCATCCAGAACATAATTTTTTTCTCCTGCATAATTACAGGCTATAGAACAGCCACTATATAATCTAAATCAATTCGAACAACAGTATTAAGTACTTATTGTCAACAGATTCTTGCATATAAATAAATCGCTACCTTGCGTTCTCAAATTTCTTATTGTTTCCCTGTTATTGCGTTCTTCCAAGAACTTCGATGCGATACTGTCGAAAGCTTTGTTAGTGAAATCACTTATCAGATGCCATAAAGCGGACACGCACCCCAACCTTGATTTATACGTGAGTTTCTGTTTTTAAACTTTTCGTTTGAGGTCACACGAAATTTTGCAAATTCCATGCCATACAGTACTTTGTAATACTGCATATGCATCACTTGGGCTCGTTTTTTTAGTCGTGAAGAGGGCCTTTTGCCTCCTTCATTTCCTTTCGTCCGTCCGTCTATCTGTCTGTCAGTCCACATGTATCATGGCGGCTGTTACTAGACGAATTTCCCTGAATATGATATTGGGAACTTTTAAGAAAAACCTGTCGAGAAAATCCAGATTGATTAAAACAAGGCAAAATTATCGGACACTTAACTTGAAGGCCTAAGCACCTTCTATTGTTGCCGGCGATATTAAATCGCCATGAAAGTGTTCTATTCGAGTGAAATAGTATCAGGCTATTAGGATAGTCGAGGAGGTGTAAACAATGCGCGAACGCTACATGATGTTACATTATACGTATATTTTGAATATTGGTTAACTTTTCTTATCACTACGTGCATAGTCGGGTGTAGTCCATAAACATTTACTCGTAACATTTAGTGCATAAAAATCTATTGTTTTAAAGGTGGGGACGCAATATTTGGCTTCATTAGGAAACTATCACAAACATAACTTGCCTGTGTGTACGTGCGTGTGTGTGTTTCCTTGTATCTCCAGACGAGATAGGTTTAATGATAATATTTCAGCTTGATAATACTGAAGTATCTGTATTCAGAACCCTTCTGAATTAAGTATCCACAAGGGAGAACTGTGCGAATTTAAACAAGAGAGGTATTGGTCAGCCACAAATCTATGGGAAAAAACAGTAAATATTCTGCCTAATAATTCATACATAAATCATATGTTAACTAATGCTTGAAGTCTCTTTACGTAAATTACTGCAGATTGTCTGTTTGCCAAATTAAGTGCCGTGTATAAAAAAAAACAGGCCATTAAAATTCAATTACTCTGTTTATTCACGTAGTGTATAAACAAAGTAGTTGAAGTTTCAGGCCCGTTGTTTAAAATTTAATGTGAAATAAATTTGAATACAGTAGTTTGAAAGGCTGTGAGAACTGAGGTTACATCTCTGACACTGAGTGCACCAGATAAGTTATCGAACACGAGTGACGCCTCTTTTAAAGATTCCGGCAGTTGACAAGATGACGGTGCTTCTTTCTGATCGCCACCTGGAGCAGTCTGTGTTTGCGAAATGTTGTACCGCTGATTCTGACATTGTGTTACATTGACAGTTGTGCGTATGGTGTGTTGACTGCACCTGTACTGCGCGTGAAATGTTTTAGCCTACAGCAAGTTGGCTATAGCGGGTTCCCTTATGATCGCCACTTGCTTGTAGAAACATGTCATGTCGGGGTATTGCAGACTGTATTTTGTGTCCTTATTTGCCAGTGTCGTGTTGGTGGTCGTATTTATTGTAATAATTGGGTAAAAACATATACGCCATGGACAGTAAAGTTACGCTACGTCTGAATTGCACGAATGTAGACCTACAGGCGCGGCCGTTTTCCATAACGATTTCGAGCCCAGCGGTTTCCATATATACCGCGAGTTTTAACACTAAAAATCTTCATCCAATTATGTAGTGTATCTTGTTTCGTGTGATTATTATATGGAACAACTATTATTTCCTCGTACAATAGTTACAAATTAGTCTTTCTATGGAAGCACGCAGTGGTCTCCGTGAGATAAGAACTGGGTTTTTATGTATAATGTAGAATTGTGTTAGTCTTCAGAGGTCTGCCATGGCTCAGGTGGTAAGTCGACGGCTTTTCATCGCAGAAGCCCGGGTTCGATCCCAGCCCAGTGTATGTGAGTTTTCTGGCGAAAAAAGTGGCACTGGCACAGGTAATTTTTTTTTCCGAGTTTTTCACTTCTCTCCTGCCTGTACCATTCTAAAAATGCTTCATAATCATCTTCCTGTACACGTTGCTCTTACCAGAAGGGCGAAGGGTCGAAGCCTGAGAACCTTCTGGAAAGCAGTGCTGTGTTTCGGAAATCGGGGAGGAGTGGATAAAGAAGTACTTCTTTTAGCCTTCAAAAGGTTGAGAAGCTCGAGAGAAGATGTGTATATCCATTCACGTAAATTATGGACAGCTGTGACTGAAAATATCAGGTGTAAGAAATTTGCTATTTGCACACATTGTCTTAGGGTGACAAGACACATTTGAGTGGTTAATACTTCGGTTTTATTTTCGTAGAATCATGGGTTCAATTCTTACTCCGGTAACCGGCTTTCTGACGACATTTCCCATCATTCACAGTCCACTCGGGAGAATTCTGGTAGAGGCACTCTGTTCATCCAACAATTCTTCCTTTTTCGTGCTTTTAAAACCATTGTCCAGAATATTCTAAAATGCTGACAGCATCATTAGTTAAGGATCTAATATAGTATCATAAACTCTTGAGAGATGTGGCTGAAAAAGACTTTTGGAGATTTTGCAGTGACTGTGTTATACCGGGACGTTCGTGTTGAATATTTACACCCGAAATTGTGGCGAAAAAAGCGCAAATGTACATGGCCGTTGTTTGTGTAGAGACGTCCACCGTGACTAAAGTAATTTATGTTCTTTTGAAGTGCAAACACGTTTGACTGAACCTTTGCCTCTCAGCACATCCAAAACACGAGTACATCTGAGTGCATTGTTACCTTTGCCTCTGTTTGGAGACGAGTGTTCGGCTTAACATTCCAGATGATTCAGCCAGGGGATTTAGAACTCCTTTTATTTGTTAAAAAGGGTGTTTGAATTACCGCATATTTAGTCTGCATGTGGTGTCTGAAGAGAAGAGTAAAAGTCCCTTTCTTTGTCGAGTGTCACACCTCTGTTATTTAGCCAGTTTGCAGTTAAATTTCTAATCCGAAATATTTTTGTTACCTGTATCTTGAGTGTATAAACCAGGACCAGACATTTCTGTATATCAGCTTAAATATGTGTTTACCGAACACCCGTTTTTAAGGTTTCTTATACTTGCTTTACGTGCAATTGCGTGTTTTTTTTAGAAACATCCACGATATTTACGTGTCATGTCCCTCCATACACACGAATTATTCCGTGATGACTGCGCTTTTTCTCATTTCGGTGGCTTAACGTATAGTCTTCCAGCTGTAACTTGCCAAACATGTGCTCGTAATATCACAGTAAATAATGGGCCCATAATGTACTTAAATATTAACTCTTTAAGCAGCGGTTAATTGATAGGTTTAAGACCTTTCCATATCGTATTACAATGCTCCTTCACTCACGAACCACCAAACGTCATGAAGATGATGTTTTAGACATATTTTGAAGCTTGATGTTCCGCGAATGCACATGGAGGACAGCAGTTACATTTATGTTGTTTTTCCTACTTCGCTGCGCAGCGTTGATAGGCTGTATACTGATAGGCCTATTTTGTAGGGCCTTTGTACTTGCCGATAATTCCGTACTTCATGTCGCCCAACGACTTATTCCTTGACACACCTGATTGTGTTTGTGTTATAAAAACCAGTCGTGTAGGTGGTTGTATTCCTTAAATGAGGGATCAGTCAGCGCTAACGTCTACACACTAATCGCTGACGCGTATATTTAGTGTAGTGGGATTCTGCAAGGTTATCCATTATACGGACCTCTATAGGGTCTGTCGCCTTGTGGCTAGTGGCGAAGATTTTTAAACGCAGACATTAGCAATATGAAAATGGAAGCACTTTCAGAATTGTTGATAATTCGTGGAGATTAACTGATACACGATACAAAATTTAAGTAAACTTGTAAGCATCACGAAAAAACAATACTGCACCCAGCAAGTTGACTCAACCGACAGAGAACCTGACTTATGTGCGAGATGTGCCTGGGCGTACTCTCACCCAGGGTAGAGGCTATCCGCGATGTGTTCATTCGTCAAGCCATGCGAACGCCGGTTTTATATGTCAGTTAGGCCATTCCAAATTCACCGGTTATCCTACCATTCGACTCTACAATACAGCTAGTGTATATTTGATGCTGCTGATGACGATAATTATAAACATTTCAATTTAATTATCATGTATTGCATGTTGATTTAACTGTTTAATAGCCAGTTTCAAAATAAACATCAGTACACAAACATTCATAACAAGTGACTGGATGATGACAACACGAGGTATAATAATTAATTCACTTCTCTGAACAATCAAGATTTAAAGGGAGGAAATTGTACATTTTTTGCAGAATAAAATGTAGTCCTTGAAAAAAAATTAGTAGATGATGATGGTAATTATGATAATAGTAATAATAACGGTAATGATAGTGATGACGATGATATAGTTATAACAGTGTTTACACGAGGAGTGATCTGTTTTAGCGACATGTTGTTAAGAAAATCGCACATAAATATAAATCGCCAGCTAGGATAATTTGGGTGTGAGTACCACTTGGCTTCCTGACGAAAATCATGATGATATAAAATCAGCACCTCAAAAGACACCAGTCGGAGAAAAACAGTCTGTGCTGTTTACTGTTTCCATGAATCTTGCTGTGCCTGCCGGCGGAAGAAACTGGTTTGCAATGTGATTCTGTACTGTATTTGATGATATTTATTTTCTGGTATTATATTTAGTAATGCTTATGTTTGTATTTGGGAGTATCCGATCCAAATGTATTGTATGTTATAAGACATTACAGCTGCAGATTTCCATGGTTTTGTTCAGTGTGTTGAAACATGCCAAAACTATATCCTTCCACATCTTCTGTATACAGAAATTATGATTATGCATCTTTTCCTTATTACTATTATATATTTAAAAATCTAACGTAGGTTTGTGAAGGTAACTGTCATACGGGATGTGTCTCCGTCAGGGCAGGTACAAATGTGCAAACTTTTCAAAGGAAACTGCTGCCTTCAAATTTATAGTACAGTTGTAAATCTTCAAGGCATTTAATTTTAAAATTCTGGTTTTATCATTTATGGCGTCGTCATTAGAATTGCTGAAGAATGGGGCAGTAAGTTCCTGGAAAACACTGGGGAACGTCTATAGAACTACATCACCCCCAAACCCAAAATGAAATCTTCTGGTTTGAAGATGGAGGCAGCACATGTTTCCGAAGTACTTATCATTGCCTACCGAAGTACACGACGTCACTTCTCAGCGGACAGCGATTTTAATTACTCTCACAGTAATAAAAGTATTTTAATTTATTAATGAGCAATTTTCAGGCTTAAGACTTGTAAACATAAATTTAGGAACTGTTAGTTTACTATTAATCGAGAAATTCGCAAAATGTATTCTTACGTACATTCGGATCAAAATAAGGTCGTAAATCTTTGTGTGTTCCATATTCGTGCATACGGAATACTTCATACTTATGCTGAACGAACGAATACACTATTTTGATGTACGTACCGTGCATTTTGTACAGTACTTACACAGTGTTATTAACATATATGTTGTGCGTTAGTTGGTATGAATAATGAACTGAAGAAATGCACATTTATAAACATGTTCAGTCACATATTATTCTTCACCAACATGTTTCAGTCACTCCTGTGACCATCATCAGAGTGTCTTGTAACAAGAATGCACTCAGTACACAAATAATTGTACAAAAATGTATGATGAAAGCGGTTGGTAACATGACGTGGTGTTATCGTACGCTACAAGTTAGATATACCAGGAGCTGAAAATGTGAAGCTTGTGAACACAAATCTTAATACACACTTCATCTGAGATAAAACGCGGTGTCGATTGGTAAATACTTGACCGGTACGTTAGGGAGTCCTGCTGCCTGTGTACTGGACGTGTAAGCAGGATGAGCACTCTTCTTGGACCGCCGGAATTCGAGGCCATTTGTACGTCGCTAACGTCGGTAACTGTTTACAGGGCACGATACTTTTTTTTTTTTTTAGATTACTTGAGTTCTGCCTTCAGCATTGCTGCGAAAACTTCAAATCTCGCAAAAGCGAATTTTCATACCGCCCTTTTTTATATCCCTGTTTTTATTCTGACAGTGTTAAAAGTCCCATTCAGCAAAAATTCTGATCCTCCTTGAGTCTATTTGCATGCCATTTTTGCAGAATGGTTATTTCTGGAAAAATATTGTTCATATATAAGAAATGCTAAACTCCTCGTTTGTTTAGCGACAAGCTCAAGCCCAAATGTTTGAGGAACAAAGTAAAGTAATATTAATACAGGGTTATTCGAAATGCTTGTCGGGGTTTTAACAGCTTGTCATACACAATACACTTAAGATAGGAGTATATGTTTTTTTTTTATTTAATAGAACAACACTACAAGTTTTTGTTACATACCTTACAGGTGCTCTATATTTGGCACCCTTTGTGATTCTACATACATCATCATGATAATCGAGTTCGTTCCAAATTGTTTGTAGCATGTCAGCGGTGATGGTTTCAATGACGGTTCTGATTATCGTGTTGATGTTTGTAGAATCACAAAGGGTGCACACATAGAGCACCTGTAAGGTACGTAACAAAAGCTTGGAGTGTTGTTCTATTAAATAAAAAATACATATGGTCCTATCTCAAGTGTAATGTGTATGACAAGTTGTTAAAACCCCGACAATCATTTCGAATAACTCTGTATTTCGTCGTAAAAGTCACTCCATGACGTGTCGGTGCAGGCAGATGGGACGGTGGAGTTACAGCTCCAGCTCTGCGCTAGAAAGAGGTGGGTGGTTAGCATCACGCTATTGCCGCCTTGCCCTTGGCGAAGACCCTGTTATCCATTTTACACGAGGATGGGTGAACCTCAGGGCTGGTCTGGACGGGCACGGAAAATATCGCCTCAGCTGGGACTCGATCGCCGTACCGTCTAGTCCGTTGGGAGTCACTATACTGACTGTGCTATCCAGTCCGTCATTATCTTGTCATGTTGAAAAATATTTTGTATTTTAGAAACCGAGAAGTTCCCAATTACGGAGTCCTGATTGTAAGTTCGTAGTTTTTGAAGTAAAGTACTGAGAAGATATTTTGGGTGCAAAATATTTTGTGAATTTCATTGACGCCGGTACTGTAAAATGAAAGCAGCAGCAATTGTAACATTATCAGAGTATCAACAAAAGTAATAATGCAAAGACAACAACAGCTGCAACAGCAGCAGTCGTAGTGCTTTGGTATTTGTGTGTGAAAATCAGAAACTTAAAAGCTTACCAATATTCCAGATAGGTTTGAGTCCCTAGTTCCAACTTGGAGGTTTATTTCTGTAAATTAAAATTGAAATTATTTTTCCCATGGAATATGAACTCATTTCATAGTCGTCTATAACTTAGTAGTCTAGAACTTGCGTATACCATTTGTATGTTTTAAGAAATTTTCCTTGAACTCCCATGCTCTGAGTACGTACGTTTGAATTTCTGGGGAACACAGGAACGTAAATTCTATAAGTTATTTTAATTTTATTCTACTTTAAGTGATTTAATTGATCTAAATTAGCCCTAATACGAATATGCACTGCTGCTGTGTTGCGCAGTCGGAATTGAAATTCGGAAACGCGGAGGTCTTGAAGCGCCATATGCATGTTTTTGCTGGATTGTTACGAAAACAAAATTGCACAAGAATTAAACTTACTTATTGTAAACCTACAATATTTGTTCAATCAACACAACAAACATTAGAAAATTAATGTGTTATCGCAGCATGTTTCGACTTCAGAGAGTCGTCATCAGGCTGAATATTTAAGAACCATTAAATACATATCATTTATAGTGCTGTACACGTAAGTATTGCGTTAGGGATTCCGCGTGCATTACATTGAGTGGGTATGAAATCTGGTTTTTTACTCATTTAGATAGGTATAAACTAAGCGCAGCTGTGGGTGTAGTTGTGGCTGTCGTTTTCCGTACTTCTCAGTGGGGGGGGGGG
>Ga0136643_10019810_pt1 | contig 10171 bp, 4 predicted proteins | sample TergutLab28metaG_FD_96883 | JGI IMG/M metagenome (GOLD analysis project Ga0136643, IMG submission 96883) | Labiotermes labralis P1 segment gut microbial communities from Petit-Saut dam, French Guiana - Lab288 P1 (version 3) (version 3) | ecosystem: Host-associated > Arthropoda: Insects >... | reverse complement strand
GTTTTTATTCTTCAGTTATCACAATGATGCACGGTCCAACAAACATCAAACACTTGAAAGTGTGTAAAAACTATTCTGTTACACCTTGTATAATAACAAAGATGTTACGGCAGTGAGTTCTTTCTCACCTTCAGAGACTTGATACTGTGACCCCTGCAGATTCACAATATTTTTCTGCTTGACAGTAGGCCAACAGGGCACAACGTGTCCTGGCATTTGTCTGGACAAAAGTGAAGAATTTCACGAACAACCTCATTTACGACAGTTGTTGTCCCGGTGACGATTCGAAATGTGAACCTCCCACGTGTAAGTGTAGAAAGGAACCGCTTTAACGAACTGCTCAGTAGATTCAGAATAAATTCTAGAATACTGAATCTTAGGACATTTGATAGTACCTAGTACCATATTGCATCGACTATTATGTCGCTGAAGAAGACCAAACAACATTAAACTACGACACACTGCCCTGTGTTACAGTTGTCATATCCTTACAGGTCTTAATATCGACGACACTGTTGCGATAGTAACCGGTCAGTGCTTGCGTTGAATTTCATGGCTGGAGGGGGTGTGGGAAGGTGGCTGGATTAACTAACAATACCGGAAAAAGCTAAAGAATTGCCCAAAAGTTACAGTATGCGAAATACATGGCCTTAGTGTATATTAATTCTTTTTTATTATGGTGAAAACGCGAGTTAAGTGGATTAATCTGAAGTAACATAAAGTAAATATAAATTATAAGTGACTGAACACCACAACTTCTATCTACGATGTTAAAGACACTTTTAATATTGGAATGTACGTCCATTCAAAGAGGTCATAGATCACTGTGGCACTGACAACTGACAACACACGATATTCCATCCTTAACAAATTCCACCCTCTTCCACTCACCTCGCAGTCAGAGGAAGCCTAATGCGTCGGTCACACAGAATAGGCCATGGCTGGGACAAGAAGGAAACTGCGTGTGTATGTGGGGGTAATCAGCAAAAGCATGCCTCGTTACGCGCCTGGGAGACCGTGAACAGTTCTGTACACTCAGCGAAATTAAACATCTTCCAAGTTTAGAGGCCCTCTTCACGTTCTTGTTTCCAGCTGTTAAAGTCTGAAGGGTCTAAGCTTCCACAAGAATAAGATCACCGATTCATTGCAGTCTTCTCTTATCTCACAGTGCCTAAATAAAATGGATATTGTAACAATTTAGAGCATTTCGAGGAACACGCTGCTTCTTTCTTCAGAAAAATTTACGGAAAACTGGTAGGCCTATTTCTATATTCTCCTGTGCTACAATCAGCCATATTAAAAATCAGGAGGAGGGAGCAAGATTCCTATGAAATGTCGAATTTTTTTACAATTTCGTCATGGTTTAATACCAAAATCACTAATCAATGATACTGGACAGCCGCGAAAACCTCTGAAGTCTTACATGACATCACCAGTTGACTGTAAACTGTAATGTTCAAATTCCTATGTAAGGCCTACAGGGAATATGAAAAATAAATTGAAGAAGTTAAGTGTTGTCACGGTGGTAATCCTTCTGGGATGTGCAGCCGCGTAGCTAAATAAATGGATGTCAAGGTTTAGGAGGGAGAAGATGAAAGAAGCGGCATTCTTCCGCCCTGAAAACAGAGACAAAAGTTTCCCTCGAAACCATAGTATCTATGTAACAAAATGCATGATGTCAAATCCTAGAAGACCGTAGTCTTAAAATAAGGTTACAGTAAGGGTCGAGGTCACGGACTGCAGTAGTGTCTCTGATAAGATAGCGAAAACCAACGCAAATGTATCAAATTTCGGCCCCTTGACTGCACTATGAACACCAACAGTACAGAACACCTGCACATAACTAATTAATTCGACGTACTTAAGGGACCAAATGAGCATATATATATATATATATATATATATATATATGGGTCCTCTGACAGAGCTTCGAGAAGCATATATATATATATATATATATATATATATATATATGGGTTCTCTGACAGCTTCGAGAAGCATATAAGATATATATATATATATATATATATATATATATACATATATATGGGTCCTCTGACAGAGCTTCGAGAAGCATACCGAAAATAGCTTCCGTAAGACAGCACGTTTCATTTATTTCGATTCATTTTAAGCACTATTTCAACAACGAAATTTGCGAGTTTATGTATTCGTATTTTTACTCTACAGACAAATTTTGATAAGCCATCACATTACGTAAACCTACAGTCCTTCTGTTGTACGAGTCCAAGCATAAACCAACCTTTTAAGTTACTTATTTCGAGTCATGTCATACATTTGCACAAACATGTCACACAAGACAAAGTCTACTGCCCGACTCTTTATTATGTACAGACCCAATTCACGTCCATTCGTTCCAAACCTTACCTTGCACAAGGTTTAAATTCGTTGCACACTTTTCGCTCATTATCTTGAAGCTTTCCAATCCCTGCATTGTTTCATACAGCATGTCCTCATTACACCAACAAAATGTACGTATACATACAGGGGTGCTGATAAATCCTTAGCCCGACCAGGAAGGAAACAAGCTAATGTTTCTGTCAGAATGGCGTGAATTTCCTTCGGCGCCATGTCTTACAGGAAAAAAAAATTGATGACAGCTCTTATCTCGATGTTGAAATCGCGCGCGTCCCTGACATGCTTCCGAGCTTGTTTCCTTCCCGGTCGGGCTAAGGACTTATCAGCACCCCGGTAAAATACATGTACTAATTATAACCTTTTCTCCTACATGTTTCGGCGTTTATTGTGCCATCCTCAGGGAGAATTTTTTAAAAAGTGCATTTTGTTGGTGTGAAAAATACATAATCTCTTTAGCTCAGCATTTACCGGAGAAAGTATCGAAAAAAAAATAAGACTCATACGAAGCCAATCTTATGCAAATTTAATACAAAATATTAGCATAAGAACGGCGCTTGCTAGAAAATAATCCGAGCGGAAAGATTTCATTCTGTGTATAAGCTATGGGTTGGACGACCGAGAAACTGTGGTTCCATTCCCGGCAGGGGCAAATTAATTTTCTCTTCTCCAGAAACCTCAGAATCGTCTCTACGACCCACCCAGAATTCTATTCAGTGGATACTCTGGTAAATTTCCCATGGAGCAACGCGAAGGGTGCGTAACGATGACCGCTCCAAACAACCCAGCTCGAAGCAACACTGTCTAATTAAGTACAGCAGCAACTTTACCTACAAAATGATAGTGTAACAACACCTATCAATTGTCAGTCATCGAAGGCGTTTCCCGGCGTCGCTATCGCTCTGCCACCTGCCTGATTCGGTTACCAGTGTGCGACGACTTACGCTGCATACGGGCTAACTGAACACGAGACAGACTCGCATGCACGGGAAATGTGTATCTAGTGTAAATCATGTAATTGTTAATACCAAAAAAGTGCACACTAATGAAATGGTTATTGTCATACCGTAAACAAAACTCAATTAACGTTACACAGTATACGTCAGCACAATCTTTTTTTTATTCTTAAGCAAGGTTACATGTTTCGACCTGTAAGGGCCTGAAGATGACTAACTTTTAGTCGAAACATGTAACCTTGCTTAAGAATAAAAAAAGATTGTGCTGACGTATACTGTGTAACGTTAACTGAAGTACAAGCACATCGTGCTGCCTTCATTCAGAATGAAAACAAAACTATTTCACTAGTGTGCAGTTTGTAGGTGTTACTATAATACCATACATATTCAACTAATCCAAGCATCGTGGATCATGTAAAGGTGACAAATGACCAACAGGTCAAGACCAGATATTCTTATAAGAATACAAAGTAAAAATTATACAGAACCAATACCGCCATTTGGTTGAACAAAATGTGCCGATTAACCCTTTAAACGCCGAATTAAATCCCATCTGCCATTTGCTGGCAATATTATGAGCTCACCATATTCTCCACGTTAGCAGGATAATGGTTAAAGTACCTAGGAGGTTATTGTATAAGAAACATTTTTCACTGCTTTCCATTCTTTTGGTATTACTGTTGCACCACACACATTCAATTAATTCACACATTAGGGACCATGTAGAGGTGAAACGTGTCTTGTTACTGCCACCACTATGGGCGCACTTATTGGCTCTTTTCTGTTTCAGACATAAATTTCGGAATAAGGAGAGAATGAGAAAAGTGCTTGTTTAACGATGCTGGCAACTGCTACAATTCCATATCAGAAAAAAAAAAAAGATATGGAGACAGACATCTGCCCCGTGACACTTCGCGAAATATCTGACACGGATCGCCTTACATCGACACCGGGCTGTTACAAGATGCAGTGTAACTTTCCGACATAAGGTCAAAATTAAAAAAAAAAAATTAAAACTTGTATTATTTTTGTGGGTGGTACTTGGAAAACACCCAATTTTGTACTCCATTTGCCGGTAGGAAAATTGATGCGTCATATAGAATGAAGTAAAGAACTGATAACGCTGAGATACGCCAGCCTCTTGTTATTTTGCCAAGAACTCCTAAATGAAAATCTGTTTATGGCTTGTAAGAAGTACTGAGACTCAACACAGGATGCTCAGACGTGGATGATTAATATGAAGATATGAAGATGAAACAACAGAATACATTACAATTGTACAACCACAGAAACAATACTTGTATAGAACTATATGAACTTACACCCCCCACCCCCTGAAAACGTTGGACAGTAAACTCTCTCGCCATTAGAATGCTGAATTTGATATAAGAGTTTCAATCAAAAGACCCAGCAAGCTGAGCTATTGTTCAAGAATTAATCGTCTTGTGCACGAGCGAAACGCACTACATATTTCACTATTAACTACACGAGGGGACGGAAAGGGTAGTAAGGGTGTTGAGAGGGGAAGGGGTTAAATGCCAAATAAAATGTGTCTCCATACGTCACATCGTTATGCGGACTGCCAGCTTACCATAAGAAATGTAGAAGTTAATTACAATTTTGCAATACACATATTCAGGTACAGGATCACATATATATGACGTAATGTGCACAACAGAACGTGAGAAGTATTATACACAGTGTACTACGATATGGAACTTTACAATAGGATGGAATATTCACTGGAGATTCTTCTTAGCAAACTGAATTTCCTTTTCGGTCAACAGTCAGTCGGTAAAGAGAAGAACATACCAAGATGGGTCACAGGAAGCCATAGGCAATGTACGCATAACTCAACATTGAGGCGCGTTCGTCTAACCACTATTGCAGTGGAAAAACAATAAATATTACATATTCTGGGTGTAAGTTTGTAGCCTTAGTTACCCAACAAGCAAGGCGCATGTACAGTGTTATATTGCTACCTGTGGCCTCTCCTACTATTACTACTACTACTACTACTCCATGGCTCTACAATCCTTGTAGGACCTTGGTCTCCTTCACGACCATATTGCAGTCATCTCTTCTGTGTGCACGTATCCTCCAGTTTGTGACACCCATCCTCCTCAGATCCTCCCTCACGTCGTCCATCCACCTTAACCTTGGTCTTCCTACACTCCTACTTTCTTCTGGAGTGTTCTGATATAACCTCTTTACCATCCTTTCCTCGCTCATTCTCTCCACATGTCCCAGCCATCTCAATCTTCCCTTTTTTTATTTCTGTTACTATGTCCAATTCTCCATATAATTGCCTCACTTCTTCATTTGTTCTGCTCCTCTAGCATCCTGTTACACATATTGGACCAAATATTTTTCTCAGCACCTTCCTTTCCCAAACACGCAAATTTTCTCATCATTTGCCGTTAAACGCCATGCTTCTGAGCCATGTGGCCTCTCCGCCTCTACCATATTTTTCCACGTTATCTCACAAATGGCAGAATTTCGAGAGAAAAAAATGATTGAAAACAGGTGTTTTAATTTTCTCTGCAACTTTTGTCGGAAACATTTCTCATTCTAAGTAGAATTTGGCGTCACATTAGGAGGGATGTAAATGGTTCTTCACATAAAGCATCCATTATTCTTGTCAGATTTTAATGATACTTGAATTTCATGACAAATTTCCGAAAAACACTGAAATATCAAATTTCATAAAAACCCGTCCAGTGGGAGCCGAGTTGTTCCATGCGGACTGACGGACGGATAGTTGCTTTTCGCAGTTGTGTGAATGTGCCTAAATACTGAGCTACACAATGAAGTAAGGTAAAGATAAATTTGTTCTCATGTAGCCACAACGGCGTATGGAGGGAGCAGAAATACAGCTCCACTCATTCTTAACTTCAACACTAGAATAGAGTGCCTCACGCCACGGTCGCTTTACCCCCAACGAAACAGCCTCCGGCACCCCTAAATAGGATCGGGATCCTGCCAACAGCCAGTCGTCATAACGCATGACTATACCAACTGCTGTATATACAGAGTAGTACATCCTGATGATGAGCTGCAAGCCTGCTCGAAACATGTAGGGGTTAATTATTGAAATAGATTGAAAGTAAATAGTGCATCATGTTGATTCATACTGCACGAACAAATTCTTAATTTGTCTCGTGCATTTTCATTGTTCAGCTCTTAGGGTATTGCGCAAAAATATGTTATATATTTCAGAAGTTCCATTTACCTCCACGATAATCATCTTACCACCATCAAGGAACAATATATATTTTCCGATGACACACGTTTATCCTGCCAGATATATTTCTCATTTCCATCCAGCGCCGACGTTAACAATGCGTGGAGGAACACCTCCAAATCCTCTACAAGTCTTAATGACATTTGCTTAATTAAGCATAGCGACAACTTTACGTTACTTCGGTCTGCCACGTGCAATTTCCAATGCAACAGAACTGGTAACCGGGTTCGATACAAGGGTAGTCTACGTAGTATGTGTGGTGGGCAAAATGGCAATGGAACTTTTCTCGGAGTACGTGGGTTTGTATCTTGCCAGAGTCATTCTGCCAATGCTGCAGACTGATATTCATTCATCTACTACCGACGCTGTACAAAGCGCCCACCTCAACCCGTCGTCCGCAAGACAGCTGAAATGAGAACATTTCTTCTAGCCCTTTCCCTGGCAAAGCGGAGGCAGAAGGCCGAAGCAACTTTAAAAACTTTGGAGCTGTTTATTCATTGAGACAATCGTCACACTGCTAATTCTTTTCTGTACCTGAAAATTCAGGGCCGCTAACACGAAGTCTGATCAACGTGCACTACCACATACAATGCCAGCAATAATGGAACACGCTGTATCCTCTCGCAGCATCCAGTTGGTTGCTCCTTTAGCACTCGGCTCGCCGTAGAAAAGGAGGGCGTATGGTCTTCTGTGACTCACCCATAGGCAACTAAAAGTTCGCCTATCCGCCTGTCCGTCCGTCCGTCCGTGTCTTTCCTGTGATGATAGATCCCTGACTTTTGTCGCGCCGATTAAAAAATCACGTTCCATTCTAACCCCTTTCCTCTCTCACCCTACTCCGCCCACCCCAACAACCCTTTGGAGAGAGGTAACTTGTTCCCACAGAAACACATGCACAATCCACCCCTTTGGTCTTGCACCTCTGCTCGTATGCACGTAGCTATGTAAGGTCTGTAATTACTCAAAGGGGTGGTTTTTGTGGCCAAAGGAAATTATAGTTTGTGCGAAATTGTGATCGACCTGCGTCAAAGGAACAGCGCTGTGAGCTACAAAGTATTCTGACAACCCTTACTGTGCTTTTCAATTAGAACGTACAAGACAGACTGTAACAGAAAGTGTGCCACGATGCTTTTAATTTTTGGGTACACGAAAAATTAATAGACGTGCTTCCCGCATCCCAGGCGAAAACGCCCTTTCCTTCTGTGCACAGACGACGCCTTTGAAGAAAAGTGAAAGGTGAGAAAGTAAGATATGACATACATAATATGTAAACAGCAGGCCTAGGAATAGAAGTAAAAGTATAGTGATAACGAGGGATTTACTGATATAGCAGCAATGGAAGAAAGTGAAAAAAACAATTAAAAAATATAAGAAAGAGATAATTACAAAAATAAACAAGACATTATTAACAAGTCAACAAACAAACAAAGAAAAAAGACATGCGTGCTGTAAGAATAGCTGGAAATTTTATTAAAAATTAGCAAGTGTAGACACAAAATCAGACGGAGTCTTTGTCACCCTGAGTCTCTCAACAACAAGAGGCCACTCTACGATCTTCGCCGCTAGTAGACACGTTGCAGTCATATGAAAAGGAAACTGTCTGCACAAAAACTATTCCAGTGACTGAGTTTCAGAAAGTTGGAATTCATTTCCATTGAACGAGACTATACAACAGTAGTTTAATTAATGACTGAGAGAGACAATGTATTGTATCTATGTCAGCGCATGCTGCTCTAATATGCCAGTGATAGCATTAATTGGACAGCACTCAAAAACCCATCGTAATTACAATCAACCTATATGAGATGACAGAATTATGGGCACAATGCTTTGCACAAAACTAAAGGTCACTGAAAAGAGCAAACGCAATTATGTCTTATGTGCTGCTATAATATACTTACACTCTAAAAAAACCACTGGCAGCAACTAATCTAAATATCCCGCCATGCTATTAAGCTCATCAAATCACTTCTGATTGTGCTTAAAAGTTAGCAAGCTGGCCGTCATGACTGGAAGACCGCAATCCTAAAATGAGATGAAATCCACTTTCACAAGACCACAATGATCGAAACACACCACGAAGATAGCATTGCTAGCAAATTTCATCAGTGTTTGTTAATTTGGGTCCGAATACATATGTTTTTATCCTCCATAGCGCAACAGCCCCTAGTGGACTACGGCCTCCCCCTTATCGAGGGTTCACGATCACACTCAGACACGCCACACTCAGTAAGACTCCTCTGGACGAGTGATCAGCCCGACGCAGAGACCTCTACCTGACAACACACAACATTCATTAAAGACAGACATTCATACGCCTGGCGGGACTGATCCCTCAATACCAGAAAGTGAGCGGCTGCAGATTCACGCCTTACACTGAATACACACACAACAGCACTTTTCTCTCGAACGTGATGTTTTCATTTATCAGCTGAGCCCCACAGCAAGAGTCAGTCAGGACGGCAGGGTTTTGAGAAGAGAAACCGTACTGAATTATTGGCCAACTTAGCGTCACCCCCATCAGTAAATCACTGAGGTTACCTAGCTAACTGTGTTATGGTAATATTATAAAGGACCTCAAAGTATGCACAGCTCTGCGCCTGGTTTAAATGACAAGCGTCAGAAGTAGCGGTGTTAGGAACATAGTAACAAATTGTCGCTTTCCAACAAACGCCGAGGAATTTCTTGATGAGATGGGCAACTATCGGCTTCTTGCAATGAGCTCTACGCCACGAAGTGAATTTGCTGGATGGTTAGGTAATTAGTGACTTAGTTAATCAGGCAGGTAAAACAGTTGAATCCTCCTTCCATGTGACACTTTTACCTCATAATTCAGTGTGTCTACGATTAACTGGGCAAATTCATTCGGATAAGAGGAATTGCATTATACGTAAAAATGAATGGACAGACAGATGAATAGGAACACACACACACTGCGTCCCTTCCCACTGCAATCTCAAATGCTAATGTCCAGCCAGCCTGCCAGCCAGCTAGCCTGATTCCCAGCCGACTGAATGCCCAGGGACGATGATGGAAGACCTAGCGTTTAGACAACGATTTGTTTCGCAGCGTAAACTAAGTGCACCCCCCGCACCCCCCGGCAACTGCTGTTCCAGAGATGTGCTTTAAAGAACACGGCCCATTGCTAGTGCAACAGTGGCACTACTCTACATGTATGTGCTGGAATACGGGCCAGTTGCTGGCATCGAACACACAGACACTGAGGTCACATTAACGCTAAATACATGTGCTAATCAAATGGTCTAAACATGTGCATTAGCAAATGTTTCTGTTTGCAAAGGCTTTTACAACAAGTATTAATAAGAAGCATTATTATCAGTATGACAGAATGTTCTAAACGTTTGAATAATGGTTGACCAACTAGATGACACTTGCTTTATTATATATTGCTCAACATGTTTCAGACGTTAATACGTCCATCTTCAGGAGCTAGCGAGTACTTGTTGTGTTGTCCAGGCTGCAATGATAGAGGTTTTTTGTGTTAGTTTATATATCTAGTGGTAAGTGCTATACCTATATTATGTGTCGTGTGTGGCTGTGGGTGAGTGTGTTTCTGCAAGCGTGTGGTGTTCTGTGG